>ENA-OQIO01000143-OQIO01000143.1-human-gut-metagenome-genome-assembly--contig:-NODE-143-length-34766-cov-4.700251_pt1 | contig 34766 bp, 50 predicted proteins | sample MGYA00242573_ERZ504737 | MGnify/ENA primary metagenome ERZ504737 (study PRJEB26092, sample SAMD00036203) | human gut metagenome | host: Homo sapiens | study: EMG produced TPA metagenomics assembly of...
GCCTGCTCACGGGTCCACAGCTTGCCGCGGTAGTTCAGGTCGCAGCTGATCTTCACGCCGTGAGCCTTAGCAGCCTTGCAGGCCTCGCGGCAGATCTCGACAACGTTCTCGCCCAGAGCCGGGGTGATGCCGGTGAAGTGGAACCAATCCACGCCCTCGAAGATCTTATCCCAATCGAAATCGGAAGGCTGTGCCAGCTGGATTGCGCTGTTGGCACGGTCGTAGATGCAGACAGAACCACGCTGAGAAGCGCCCTTCTCGTTGTAGTAGATACCAACGCGGTCACCGCCACGGGTGATCATGCTGGTGTCAACGCCGTAGCGGCGCAGGCTGTTGACAGCGGCCTGACCGATGGCGTGTGCGGGCAGCTTAGTGACGAAAGCTGCGTCCAGGCCGTAGTTGGCCAGAGAAACAGCAACGTTGGCCTCGCCGCCGCCGAAGGTGAACTCCAGGCTGTTAGCCTGGACAAAGCGCTCATAGTTGAACGGCTGCAGACGGACCATCAGTTCGCCAAAAGTAACGACTTTCATTGTGGTGTACTCCTTTATAATCAGATGTGTTTTATATCACCCGCCGCAGGGTGGACCGGTGCGGCGGGAAACGCCGTGGAAATGCGCAGGAACTCAGGCCTGGACCAGGTGCATTGCAAAGCCGGCGATCTCGTCAGCAAAGTAGCAGGCAATGGTCTTGCCGTTCTTGACATTCTTGCTGTCCAGATCGAACTTCACGCCGCGCTGAGACAGGTGATAGATGGCACGGTCAACGTTGTTGCAGGCGATGGCAATGTGGCCATTGGTGCCGCGGCCGGGCTTCTTCATGATCTCGAATTCCTTGTTGCCCACAAAGATGCTGGAGTTGCCGGGAGCGACCTTCATGTTCAGCAGACCGCCCAGCAGGGTGGCGACCTTCATGGCCTCTTCCTCATTGCCGGTGTTGATGCCGACATGGTGCAGACGCAGGCCCAGCATGGTGTCAACAGCTTCCTTGCTCTGAGCAGTGATCTTTGCCCAGTCGCCAGCCTTGATGACATCGCTCTTGCACATCCAGGTGCCGCCGACAGCGAAGATCTGGTCGTAGCCCAGGTAATCGTTGACATTCTTTGCGTTGACACCGCCGGTGCACATCCAGCGTGCGCCCTTCAGGCAGCGCCGATGTTCTTCAGCATGCCGACACCGCCGTTTGCCTCAGCGGGGAAGAACTTCAGGCCTCGCAGCCCATGTTCATGGCCTGCTGCATCTCGCCGGCAGAAGCGGTACCGGGCATCATAATGCCGCCCTTGTCGATCACGTGCTTGCAGACCTCGGGGTCAAAGCCGGGAGCAACAATGAAGGAAGCACCAGCTGCCATTGCACGGTCAGCCTGCTCACAGGTCAGGACAGTGCCTGCACCCAGCAGCATCTCGGGCATCTCTTCGTGGATCTTGCGGATGCACTCCTCAGCACATGCAGTGCGGAAGGTGACCTCGGCTGCGGGCAGGCCGCCCTCGGCCAGAGCCTTGCACAGGGGCAGGGCCTCGTCCACGCTGTTGAAGGCGATAACAGGGATAATGCCGATCTGATAGACCTTTTCAACGATGGGATTCATAACGCATTTCTCCTTTTTATTTGACACTCAGGGCGGGGCAGGGCCGGATGGGCACACTCTCCCCACCATACGTTCACAGTATTAGTATAAACGACCCGGCCACTTTTGGTAATGCTCAACAAGCACAATGTTTTGCATAAGAGCTTGTATACATTGCACAAAAATGCCCAACGGTCATAGTCCGAGTCGCTCAAACAGCTCTGCAACGCCATCGTGGTCATTGTCGCAGGTGCTGACGATATCTCCCAGTGCCCGGATCTCGGGCAGAGCGTTGGCCATCACGGCGGCCACACCGGCCCGGGCCAGCATGGCGCGGTCGTTGTCGCTGTCGCGATGGCAAGGGTGCCTCCCGGGGGATGCCGAGCCGGTCGGCCAGAGCCAGCAGGGCGGTACCCTTGTCCACCCCTGCGGCGGTGACCTCTACATTGTCCGGGGCACCCTGTACGGCCTCGATGCCGGGAAACGCCCGGAAACGGACGAGAGCGGCCTGCGCGATCTCGATGCTGTCGAAGAACATACAGAATTTTTCCACTTCGTGGGCGTGGCGGCTCATCCATTCGTCCAGATCCCGCACAACATGGGTACGGCCATCGTCCGGCTGTCTGGCCTCGGTGGAATGGCGCTGGATATGACGGTCCTGAAACAGGGTCATACCGGTACCGTCCAAATAAGAGCGCCCGTCCGAAAAAATGCTCAGTGGGCCATGATATTCCCGGTAGAGGGCAAACACTTCCCGGGCGGTTTCCGGGGGCAAACAATGACGTTCCAGCAGAACCGGTTCATGGGTCGGACGCTGGGGGGCATCGGAGTAACGGCTGTACACGGCACCCAGCGGGTCTGTGCCCATATCCCAGACAGCGGCACCGTTGGCGGTGATGGCGTACCGGATGCCGAGCAGCTGCGCCACCAACGGCGGCAGGCTGGCAAGGGGCCGCCCGGTGCAGGGCAGCACGATGACCCCGCGCCCGACGGCATCCGCAATGGCCTGCCGGGTGCGGGGGGAGATCTGGCTCTGGGAATCGAGCAGGGTGCCGTCCAGATCAAGGGCGACAAGACGGATCGGGGTAGAAGGTGACATAGTTTCTCCTTTGACTTAAGAACCTCTCCGGCAGCAGCGCAAACATGGCTTCCCTGGCAGGGGAGCTGCCGCAACAGGTGACAGGGGAGAGCTGATACCCTTATTTTATCCCATAAATAATATTTGCGCAAGTGCTGGTTCTGTGTTAAAATAATCGCTATGCGGCGAGTGATTTTATAGGAGAAAAGAATATGAAGGCAAAGACTCTGCGCACGCGGCTCAAGCCCCACCTGTGGTATCAGGCTTACTGGGTGGTCTACCTCATCTGGTTCTTCTGGCTGGATCTGACCGTCACCGACCCCAAATACATCATCCACTCCCCGGTGGATGACCTCATCCCCTTCAACGAGTGGTTCATTTTTCCATATTGCAGTTGGTTCGTGCTGTTGGCGGTGGTCACGGCCCTGCTGTGGTGGTTCGATACCGCCAGCTATGACAAGCTCTGCCTGATGATGTTCTCGGGCATGACGCTCTGCCTCATTATTTATATGGTACTGCCCAACGGCCTTGACATCCGCCCCACGGCGGAAGCCATCGGCCGGGAGAATTTTGCCATGACTTTGATGCAGCTCATCTGGAAAGCGGATGCCTCGGTCAATGTCTGCCCCTCGATCCACTGCCAGAGCACAGCCTGCATGGCCATTGCCTTTTCGGGCAGCACACTGACAAAACAGCGCCCTTGGCTCAAAGCAGCGGCCTGGGTGTGGGCGGCGCTCATCTGCGCCTCCACCGTGTTCACCAAGCAGCATTCCATCATTGACGTGGTCTGCGGTCTGGCGCTGGCGGCTGTGTGGGGTGTGATCCTTTACGGCCCGTGGAAAAAGCGGCAGGATTGACAAGAAAAAGTTTCTAATTTTGGCAGTTTCCCAATTGACGCGGACAAAGCGTGTGGGGTACAATAAAAATAAGACTGATATATTAGTAAAACACAAAGATAACAGGCGTGCAGAAGCACAAAAGGAGCGAAGACAGTATGGCAGTTCGGAGCGCCCGCGAGGCAGCCTACGAAACCATCCGCAGCAGGATCATCACCATGGAGCTCAAACCCGGGGATGAACTGAACGACCACGAGCTGGCCCAGGAACTGGGCATCAGCCGCACCCCCATGCGGGAAGCGCTGATCATGCTCAACATTGCCCACATGGTGACCATCAAGCCCCAGAGCGGCACCTATGTGGCTCCCATTGATCTGGAGCTGATGGAGATGGAGCAGTTTGCGCGCTTCACGCTGGAAAAAGAGCTTCTGAACCGGATCCGGGGCCGCCTGACCGGCGAGCAGGAGAGAGCCTACCGGCTGCTGATCGAGCAGTACCGTGTGCTGGAAAGCCACCCGGAGGCCGAGAACCGCGAGACCCGGATGCTGGATCTGGACAACGCCTTCCACCGCCGCGCCTTTGAGCTCTGCGGCATGGAGGGACACTTTGACCACATGCTTTCCACCTTTCAGCACATCGAGCGGCTGCGCAAGTTCAGCCTGCAGACGGATGAGAACAAATCGGTCTGTGGGGCCCACACCCGCATCCTGGAGGCTGTGCTCCACGGCACGGAGGAGGATGTGAGCCGGGCGCTGAGCGAGCATCTGCACCGGTATAAGCTCAGTGTGGATCAGGCCCGTGCCGCCCACCCGGATTATTTTATCGGCAACGGTGATACCTGGTAAAAATTTCTTTCGTCAAACTGCCCAATGCGTGTATTTTGCGGCCGGATGGGGGCAAAATCCCATGCATGGTCGTTTCTTTGTGTAAAGTATACAAGAAAAAACATCAAAACTTGTCAAAACGTCAATTGCCAATTCGAAACTGATATATTAGAATATAAGCAAGAATGTGCCACGGCACCCGCCGCGGCATTTAAGAAGCAAAGCAACAAACAAGGAGGAACCCACTATGCCTATGAAAATGGGTTGGCGTTGGTACGGTGAGGGCAACGATCCCATCACCCTCAACGACATCAAGCAGATTCCCGGCGTGACCAGCATCGTCTGGGCACTGCACAACAAGATGCCTGGTGAGATCTGGGAGATCGACGAGATCCAGAAGGTCGCCGATCAGATCCACGCCTACGGCTTCGACATGGACGTGGTCGAGTCTGTCAATGTCCACGATGACATCAAGATCGGCCTGCCCACCCGCGACAAGTACATCGAGAACTACAAGCAGTGCATCCGCAACCTGTCCAAGTTCGGTGTCAAGGTCATCTGCTACAACTTCATGCCCATCTTTGACTGGACCCGTACCGACCTGTTCCACCCCGTCGGCGACGGCTCCACTGCTCTGTTCTACCAGAAGGACATGATCCAGGACGATTACAAGGCCATGGCCGACTACATCCTGGGCTTCACCGAGAAGTATAACATGACCTTCCCCGGCTGGGAGCCCGAGCGTATGGCAAAGCTGGACGAGCTGTTCAAGGCCTATGCCCCTGTCACCAAGGAAAAGCTGTGGGAGAACCTGAAGTACTTCCTGGAAGCTCTGATGCCCACCTGCCGCGAGTGCGACATCAAGATGGCCATCCACATGGACGATCCCCCTTGGGATATCTTCGGCCTGCCCCGCCTGCTGGTGGATGCTGAGAGCATCGACCGCTTCCTGAGTATGGTGGACGACGAGTACAACTGCCTGACCCTGTGCTCCGGCAGCCTGAACGCAAACCCCAACAACAATGTTGCCGAGATCGTCCGCAAGCACTGCGACCGCATTGCATTTGCTCACATCCGCAACATCCACCACTTCCCCAACGGCGACTTCTCCGAGGCTGCTCACCGCGACTGCTGCGGCGAGACCGGCATCATCGAGATTTTGCGCGCCTACCATGACTGCGGCTACGAGGCTATATCCGCCCCGACCACGGCCGTCAGCTGTGGGAGGAAGGCCCCGGCAACTGCCGCCCCGGTTACGGCAAGTATGACCGTGCTCTGGGTATCCAGTACATGCTGGGTGTCTGGGACCTGCTGGATCGTCTGGATGAAGAGAAAAAGAAAGGCTGAGTACTATTATGAAGCTGTCTGATATCAAGAACGGCAATCTGTCCGCCGAGTGGGCAGAAAAGGGCTACGAGCTGCCCAAGTTTGACGTGGAGGCTGTCAAGGCCAAGACCCACGCAGAGCCCACCTGGGTGCACTTCGGCGCAGGCAATATCTTCCGTGCCTTCCCCGCTGCCATCCTGAACGAGGCCCTGAACAGCGGCAAGTATGACCGCGGTGTCATTGTTGCTGAGAGCTTTGACTACGAGATCATCGACAAGGCTTACCAGCCCTACGACAACCTGAGCCTGCTGGTCTGCCTGAAGTCCACCGGCGACATCGAGAAGAAGGTCATTGCTTCCGTGACCGAGAGCCTGAAGGCTGATTACTCCTTCGGCGAGGATTGGGCTCGTCTGGTCGAGATCTTCCAGAACCCCAGCCTGCAGATGATCTCCTTCACCATCACCGAGAAGGGCTACGGCGTTGCTCCTGCTGACTTGGAGCGCGGCCTGACCCCCGTTCTGGCCATGGGCAAGGTCACCGCTCTGCTGTATGAGCGCTTCAAGGCCGGCAAGCTGCCCCTGACCGTTCAGAGCATGGATAACTGCTCTCACAACGGCGACAAGGTCAAGAGCGCTGTCCACGCCTACGCTTCCAAGTGGGTCGAGCAGGGTCTGGTTCCCGCTGAGTTCCTGGCATACGTTCAGGACGAGACCAAGATCACCTTCCCCTGGAGCATGATCGACAAGATCACTCCCCGTCCCGACGCAAAGGTCCAGGATATGCTGGCCAAGGACGGCTTTGAGGACAACTACACCATCGTGACCGAGAAGCACACCTTTACTGCTCCCTTTGTCAACGCAGAGGAGACCCAGTACCTGTGCATCGAGGATCACTACACCAACGGCCGTCCTCCGCTGGAGCTGGGCGGTGTGCTGTACTGCGACCGCGAGACCGTTGACAAGATCGAGAAGATGAAGGTGTGCACCTGCCTGAACCCCCTGCACACCGCAATGTCCATCTACGGCTGCATGCTGGGTTACACCCTCATCAGCGCCGAGATGGCCGACGAGGATCTGCGTTCCTTCATCCAGAAGATCGGTTATATCGAGGCAATGCCCGTGGTCGTTGATCCCGGTGTCCTGAACCCCTATGAGTTCATCGGTGCTGTCATCAACCGCCGCCTGCCCAACCCCTTCATGCCCGATGCTCCCCAGCGTATCGCTACCGATACCTCTCAGAAGCTGGCCATCCGCTTCGGCGAGACCATCAAGGCATATCAGGCACGCGGTCTGGACAAGTCCAACCTGGTGCTGATCCCCCTGGTGCTGGCAGGTTATGCCCGCTACCTGAAGGGCATTGATGACAACGGCAAGGCCTTTGAGATCTCTCCCGATCCGATGCTGGCTGAGCTGCAGGCCATCGTGCTCCTCTGGAAGTCAAGGAAGGCGAGCAGGACTTCAGCTGCCTGAAGAACCTGTACAGCCGTGCCGATGTGTTCGGTGTTGACCTGTACGAGGTCGGCCTGGGTGAGCAGATCGAGGGCATGGTCAAGGAGCTGTACGCTGGCAACGGCGCAGTTCGCAAGACCCTGCACAAGTATGTTGTCGCCCGCTGAGCGCTGACACGATCCTGAATTAAGCTATCTTCGTTCCCCGCGCTGCGTTTTGCTTTGCCGCAGTGCGGGATTTTTTTGTTTTCCGGCATGGCGGAGCGCATGGCTCTTTACATTTGGAGAGCGATTTGCAATAATAGAAAAAAAGCGCAGGAGGGTCTGTACATGAAAGTAATGGTTTTTGATGTGGGCGGCACCGGGATCAAGTATTCCGTGATGGATGAGCAGCTGAACCGGACCGATACGGGCAGCACGCCCACCCCGGCGGATTCGCAGGAACACTTCCTGAACACCCTGCGGGAGATCTACCTGCCCCACAAGGACGAGGTGGACGGCATTGCCTGAGCCTGCCCGGCTTCATTGATGCCGAACAGGGCGTGGTCAAGGGCGGCGGGGCACTCTCGCTGGCCTACAATGTGGCACGCCTGTCGGCCCCCGGCTGGCCGAGGCCTGCGGCTGCCGGGTCTGGATCGAGAATGACGGTAAAGCGGCTGCCATTGCGGAGCTGGAGCGGGGTGTGCTGAAGGGCTGCAGGAACGCAGCAGTGTTCATCATCGGCACCGGTGTGGGCGGCGGCTGATCATTGATGGGAAGCTGGTGCGCGGCCGGGACTGCACGGCAGGGGAGTACAGCTTTATGAATACGAACGCCGATGCCTGGAGCGACCCTTCCAAGACCATGGCCGGCCAGTGCAGTACCAGCGCCTTGTTGAACGGTTACCGCGCCCGCAAGGGCCTGCCCGCCGATGCGCCCATGGATGGACGCATCTTCTTTGAGGCGGTCCACGCTGGGGAGACCGAGGCCAACGAAGCCCTGCGCAGCTTCTGCCGGGCCGTTGCCGTGCAGATCTACAACCTGAACGTTTTGCTGGATCTGGAAAAAGTGGCCATCGGCGGCGGCATCAGCAAGCAGCCCATCCTTGTGGAGACCCTGAACGAGGTATATGAGGAGTACATCCTGCGGGGCCATCCCTTCAGCGAAGCGCAGGCCCGCTGCCTGCCCCGCCCGGAGATCGTGCCCTGCCGGTTCCTGAGCGAGGCCAACCAGATCGGTGCCTTTGCAAGCTACCAGAAGGCGTTTTGGGAAAATTGATGGACAAAACGCACGAAGCTGTGTTATACTGGGCGTGACAGGAGGGCGGAACAATGCCGGAAATCAGTTTGTTTTGCGGGATTCGGATCACAATGTTTTACAGTGACCACAACCCACCGCATTTCCATGCGGAATATGGTGGCTATAAAGCACTGGTGGATATTCAGCACTCCTGTGTTATCCGTGGTGCATTGCCCAGCCGCCAGTTGAAATTGATTCTGGCATGGTGTGAGCTGCATAAAGATGAGCTGATGCAGAACTGGGAACTTGCCAGGGATGCAAAGCCTTTGAATCATGTGGCACCATTGATCTGAAAGGGGAGTACAGTATGGAATATATTCCAAAAGTGTTGCAGGCTGTTGCAGGTGAGGACTTTACCATCTACCTGTATTTCAGTGATGGCTCTGTCCGCCTGTATGATGCAAAGCCCCTGTTGCAACAGGGGGGAGTGTTCGAGCCTATGCGCGATCCGGATTATTTCCGTGACCGGCTGACGGTGCTGAATGACACGGCGGCATGGGATGTGAGCGGTGACATGGACCCTTGCAATTGCATCGACCTTGACCCGATAGAGCTGTATGAGACCTGTCCGGTGGTCGTTGACCCGTTGGAAAAGGCATCCTGAAATAAAACACAACGGCACAGCGCTGGTGCATCATCGTAACTGCGCTGTGCCTTGATTTTTGGGCGCACCCATGATATGATAGACCCTGCGCGCAGGGCGCGCGGAAAACAAACAAAGGAGTTCTTTTTCTATGAAAACCATGCATAAATTTCTGGCCGTTGTGATCAGTGCCGCTCTGGCTGCCGGGCTGCTGGCAGGCTGCGGTGCAGCTTCCAGCACGGCTTCCAGTGCAACCTCTTCTGAGGCTGTGTCCTCTGTGGCAGCTTCCAGTGAAGCCGCTTCCTCTGAGGCTGCTTCCGGGCAGGCCGAGGATGCCAAGGTCAAGGCAGAGTTTACCGTGACCGGCGCGGATGGCGAGAGCCAGACCTTCACGCTGGAAGTGACCGATGGCGAGAAGCTGAGCGATGCTCTGGTGGAAGCCGGTCTCATCAGCGAGGAAGAGGCTGCGGCAGGCTTTGTGACCACCGTCAACGGCGAGACCGCCGACTGGGAGTAAGGACCGAGGCATGGTGGTGCCTGACCGATGCCACCGGCGAGATGACCACCGTGGGCGTGGCAGACATTGCGCTGCACGATGGCGACAGCTATGCCTTTACCTACACGAAGTAAGGAGCCTGTGCACATCCGGGTGCTGCGGCTGGTGCTCAGCGGCCTGATGGGGGCGCTGCTGGTGGTGAGCAAGCAGGCTATGAGCGGCTTGCCCAATATTGAACCGGTGACGCTGCTCGTTATCCTGTTTGCACTGGAGCTGCCCCGGGAAACACCGGGGGCCGTTACGGTGTTCATCCTGCTGCAGGGCGTGCTGTACGGCTTTGGGCTGTGGTGGGCCATGTACCTGTATGTCTGGTATCTGCTGGCCCTGTTGGCATGGCTGCTGCGCCGGATGGACAATGCCCTTGGCTGGGCGGTGTTCAGCGGCATCTACGGCCTGTGCTTCGGCGGCTGTGTGCGGCGGTGTATCTGGTGGCAAAAACACCGGCCTTTGCCCTGAGCTGGTGGCTCAGCGGCCTTTCCTACGATGCCATGCACGGCGTGGGAAATTTTGTCATCATGCTGCTGCTCTACCGCCCCCTGCGCAGGCGCTGCAGACAGCCAAACGGCAGATCCATCTGGATTGAACAAAGGGAGCGTCCCACGGTGGAAAACCATGGGACGCTCCCTTTCTTGATGTTATAACCGAAATGTGATACTATACAAGTATATGAGTATAAATCATAGGAATTTACGGTGTATAATGTGTAGCATGCAACTTATAACTTGTCGAAGTAATTAAGGTGAATGAAAATGAATGAAGAAACACAGCCGCTTTTGATTGCAATAGCAATTATAATAGTTATTTCAATCGCCATATATGTAATTTCAGAATTTGTTTCTTATGTGGAACAAAAGAATAAAGAAAAGCTAATAAGTATAGTACAGTCAACAAGCGAGCGATATCAAAATATCTTGGCATTGAACTCTAAATATGATTTTTATGAAGTTCAGCATATTATTATTTTTATAAAAGTTTAAACAGTAAAACTCAATTAGATAGATTCGACTACGATGAATTCTTTGAAGAAAGAATTCGAGAGGATAAGCTGCTAATTGAGACCTTAGTTAGTCAGGTTGAGGAAAATCAAAAACTTTTTAGAAGATACAATGAGGAGATACATGACTGGGTAGCCCCATTAAGAGGAGTAGATTTTACAGATACGTTAAAAGTTTCATTTGAAAAATACCATGAATATGAGGAAGAATTTGTAAGTGCTGAACTCTTGACCCCGACAACAACAATTGTATTTATATGTCAAGCAATATATACTAGCCCCAAAGGGAGAAATTCATATTCAGGAAAGAAGGCCTACACAGTAGAGGATTTGCAGATTCATAAGCAGCATATTGAGGAGTTAGAAAAGCAGAAAGAAACAAAAGAATATCAACGGAGAATGATGACGCAATCGTTACGATATGACATTATGAAAAGAGATAATTTCAGATGCGTATTATGTGGACGTGGAGCAGAAGATGGCGTGAAATTACATGTAGATCATATTATTCCGGTATCAAAAGGTGGAAAAACCGTGCGTAGTAATCTGAGAACACTGTGCGAGGATTGCAATATCGGAAAACGGGATAAATATGATGAGGATGGAATAAATTGACAAAGGGAGCGCCCCACGGTGGAAAACCATGGGACGCTCCCTTTTGTTCTGCACGGAAACAGGAAAGAAAGCAATATGCAGCTGCGGAGATCAGCGCTTTACATTAAAGGCGGCCATGCCGGGGTAAACGGCGCTTGCACCCAGATCTTCTTCAATGCGGAGCAGCTGGTTGTACTTGGCCACGCGCTCGGTGCGGCTGGGGGCACCGGTCTTGATCTGGCAGGTGTTCAGGGCAACGGCCAGATCAGCAATGGTGGTGTCCTCGGTCTCGCCGGAGCGTGAGAGCTGATGGCGGTGTAGCCGGCCTTGTGGGCCATCTTGATGGCCTCCAGCGTCTCGGAAACAGAACCGATCTGGTTCAGCTTGATCAGGATGGCGTTGCCTGCACCCAGCTGGATGCCCTTGGCCAGACGCTCGGTGTTGGTAACGAACAGGTCGTCGCCCACCAGCTGGACCTTGCCGCCCAATTCCCGGGTCATCTCCTGCCAGCCTTCCCAGTCCTCTTCATCCAAGCCATCTTCAATGGAGATGATGGGATACTTTTCCACCAGGCTCTTCCAGTGTGCGATCAGCTCGCTGGAAGTATACTCGGTGCCGGCCTTGGGCAGCTTGTAGAAGCCCTTACCCTTGGGGCTCTTCCACTCGGAGGAAGCGGCATCCATGGCCAGCATGAAGTCCTTGCCGGCTGATAACCGGCCTTTTCGATGGCGGCCAGAATGGTCTCGATGGTCTCCTCGTCGCTGGACAGGTTGGGGGCAAAGCCGCCCTCGTCGCCCACGGAGGTGGCCAGGCCCCTGGCCTTCAGGATGGAGGCCAGAGCGTGGAACACCTCGGCACACCAGCGCAGGGCCTCTTTGAAGCTGGGCGCGCCCACAGGCATGATCATAAACTCCTGCGTGTCCACGGTGTTGGCGGCGTGTGCGCCGCCGTTCAGGATGTTCATCATGGGCACGGGCAGGCGGTTGCCGTTCACGCCGCCCAGAAAGCGGTACAGGGGCATCTCCAGAGAAGCGGCGGCAGCGCGGCAGGCGGCAATGGAAACCGCCAGAATGGCGTTTGCGCCAGATTGGATTTGTCCTGGGTGCCATCGGCCCGGAGCATGGCGGCATCAATGGCGTAGATGTCGGAGGCATCCATGCCCACCACCGCGTCAGCGATGACAGTGTTGATGTTCTCCACAGCTTTGGTCACGCCCTTGCCAGATAGCGGCCCTTGTCGCCGTCGCGCAGCTCCAGAGCCTCGAACTCGCCGGTGGAAGCGCCGGAGGGGGCACAGCCGCGGGCAACCGTGCCGTCGGCCAGAGTGATCTCGGCCTCAACGGTGGGATTGCCGCGGGAGTCCAGGATCTCGCGGCCGATCACAGATTCAATTTCCAGATAGTTCATCACAGTAACCTCCCGATCTTCGATGAGATGTCATACAGATAGTCAAAACTAACTAACTGACTTTATCCTACCACGTCCCGTGCCCTTGCGCAAGAGGGTCTGCGGATGTTTGCAGCTGTAAACATTGATAGGATGCCCGCCGGGGCGGGTACATATCCGGCAGAAAGCGGGAAAAGGAGCGGTGTGCAGATTTGTGGGTTTACATTCCGAAGAGGGGACGGTAAAATGATAGATGGACAAGAGAGAACCGAAGATTGAGGAGGATTTTTTTACATGAACAAAGACCTGACCGTTGGCTCCCCGTCCAAGGTGCTGTGGCAGTTCTGCCTGCCATGTTCGGCAGCATCCTGTTCCAGCAGCTCTACAACATTGCCGACAGCCTTGTGGCGGGTAAGCTGATCGGTGAAAACGCCCTGGCCGCTGTGGGCAACAGCTACGAGATCACCCTGATCTTTCTGGCGTTCTCATTCGGCTGCAACATCGGCGGCTCTGTCATCGTTTCCCGGTATTTTGGCGCAAAGGACTACAACACCATGAAAACCGCTGTCACCACGGCGCTCATCGGCACGGTGGTGCTCTGTGGTGCCCTGATGGCGGTGGGCCTGCTGGGCTGCCGGAGCCTGCTGGTGCTCATCCGCACCCCGGCGGAGCTGATGGCCGACTCGGCAGAGTATCTGGATATCTACACCCTGGGGCTGCCCTTCCTGTTCCTTTACAATGTGGCAACGGGCATTTTTACGGCACTGGGCGACAGCCGCACCCCGTTCCTGTTTCTGGCGGGCTCCTCTACCGCAAACATCGCGGTGGACGTGTTGTTTGTGGCTGCCTTTGATATGGGGGTTGCCGGTGTGGCCTGGGCGACCTTTCTGTGCCAGGGCGTGAGCTGTGTGCTCTCCCTGTGGGTGGTGGCCCGGCGGGTGCGTGCTGTCCCGAGTGAGGGGGAGCGGGTCTGGTTCTCCTGGAAGATGCTGGGCCAGATCGCAGTGGTGGCCATTCCCAGCATTTTGCAGCAGAGCTTTGTCTCAGTGGGCAATATCATCATCCAGAGCGTGGTCAACTCCTTCGGTGCCAGCGTGATCGCAGGCTTTGCCGCGGCCACCAAGCTGAACAATGTGCTCATCTCCTCCCTGACCACGCTGGGCAGCGGCATTTCCAACTACGCCTCCCAGAATCTGGGTGCCGGAAAGAACGAGCGTGTCAAGGCGGGTTTTGGGGCCGGTGTCAGACTGCTGGGCAGCATCTGCCTCTGCTTCACGGCCCTGTACCTGCTGGCAGGCCGCCAGCTGCTCATGCTCTTTATGAACAGCCCCACGGGCGAGGCCATCAACACCGGCCTGACCTTCCTGCAGACGATCGCACCCTTCTACCTGCTGCTGGCCTTCAAGCTGACCTCAGACGGCCTGATGCGCGGCTGCGGCATGATGGGCCGCTTTATGGCGACCACCCTTTCCGACCTGTTCCTGCGCGTGGTGCTGGCCATCCTGTTTTCCGGCTGGCTGGGCGTGAACGGCATCTGGCTGTCCTGGCCTGTGGGCTGGTTTGTGGGCACCGTGCTCTCCATGGTGTTTTATCGTACCTCTATTTACCGGCAGGCAGAAGAAAAAACGACGCTGTAACCTTTTTGACATGCGTGAAAGCCTTTCATGCCACGATGAAACAAAGTGAACAAAATGAAAAAATAACCAAAAACAACTTAGTTTTTTTGGTTGCTTTCACATAAAATGCCGGAAAATGCCCGGAAAAGTATGGACGGTTTGTGAATTGCACAACCCGCCCGGCGAGACTATAATGAATACACGCACAAAGCAGGGCGGCTTTGAAGGAAGCGCCCTGCTTTGTGCATCTATCACACGAAAAACTTCCAACAGGAGGATATTGTATTATGAAAAAGATGATCTCTCGCCGCAACTTTCTGACCGCTGCCGGTGTCGTGGCTGCTGCCGGTGTCCTGACCGCCTGCGGCGGCTCCTCCTCCAGCACTGCCGCATCCGCTGCTTCCGGTGACACCATTAAGATCGGTGTGATGGGCCCCCTGACCGGCAACGTTTCCGTTTACGGCCAGGCCGTTGTCAACGGCGCTGCCCTGTACCTGAAGCAGGTCAACGCCGACGGCGGCATCAATGGCAAGCAGATCGAGATCCTGACCGAGGATGAGCAGGGTGATGCTACGCAGGCTGTCAACTGCTTCACCAAGATGGTGGACGAGGGCATCACCGCTCTGGTGGGCGATGTCACCACCACCCCCACTCTGGCAGTTGCTGCGAGAGCGCAGATTACAACATGCCCATGGTCACTGCTTCCGCTACCGCTGAGGCCGTTACCTACGATGCCGAGACCGACACCGTGAACGAGAATGTCTTCCGTGCCACCTTTACCGACCCGTTCCAGGCATCAAGATGGCCGATTATGCTTACCAGAAGCTGGGCTACACCAAGGCAGCCGTCATCTTCAAAAAGGGCGCTGACTACAACGAGGGTCTGGCTGAGAACTTCGTCAACGAGTTTGAGAGCCTGGGCGGCACCATCGTCGATCAGGAGAGCTACTCCGATGGCGACGTGGACTTCAAGACCCAGCTGACCAGCATCATGGGCAAGGGCCCCGAGACCGTGTTCTGCCCCAACTACTACGAGGAAGTGGGCCAGATCCTGTCTCAGGCTGAGAGCGTCGGCCTGAATGTTCCCTTCCTGGGCGGCGACGGCTGGGATGGCCTGGAGGCTATGCCACTGCCGATCAGCTGAAGGACAGCTACTTCTGCGCAAACTACGCAAAGGGCTCCAGCCCCGAGTTCGAGGAGGCCTACAAGGCAGAGTACGGCGAGGATTATCCCAACGGCTTTGCTCCTCTGGGCTACGATGCCGCCAAGACCGTGGTTTACGGCGTGCAGGCTGCTGAGGATGCCGGCCTGGAGGCCGGTACCGATGAGTACAAGCAGGCTGTCAATGATGCCATTGCCTCCGGCACCATCGAGGGCATCACCGGCACCTTTACCTTTGATGAGCACCACGATCCCGTCAAGAAGACTGCGATCCTGACCTATGTGGACGGCAAGCCCGAACTGAAGGAAATGTTCTGATCCCGCTTCTGCGCCGCGCACCGGTGTGCGGCCTGAATGCCGGAACCAGAGAATGATGTACCCTTGCGGAGGCCGCCGGAACAGGTTGTCTCCGCTTTTTTGGTAGAAAGAAAGGAAGTGTCCATCCAATGACAGTGTTCTTTAGTCAGCTGATCAACGGCTTGTCCCTTGGCAGCATCTATGCACTGATCGCACTGGGTTACAGCATGGTGTACGGCATCATCCTGCTGCTGAACTTTGCCCACGGCGATGTCATCATGGTGGGTGCATACATGTCCTGGTTCGTTATGAACCAGCTGGGCCTTGGCCCGGTGACGGCCGTGTGCGCCACCATTATTACCTGCACCCTGCTGGGTGTGGTGATCGAAAAGGTCGCCTACACCCCGCTGCGCAACGCGCCCCGCATCTCCCTGCTGATCACGGCCATTGGTGTCTCCTTCTTCCTGGAGTACACCGCTGAGCTGGTGATGGGTTCCGGCGCAAAGGTCATCCCTTCCTACTACGGCAACAAGACCTTTATGATCGGCAGTGTACCCCTGGGCCTGACCTCCGTGATCACACTGGTGGTCACCGTGCTGTCCATGCTGGTGCTGACCTTTCTGGTGCAGAAGACCAAGCTGGGCAAGGCCATGCGCGCTGTCTCTGAGGATATGGACGCTGCCCGCCTGATGGGCATCAATGTCAACAGCACCATCTCCTTTACCTTTGCGGTGGGCTCCGCTCTGGCCGGTATCGGCTCGGTGCTGTACTGCTGCTCCTACCCGCAGGCTACCCCCACCATGGGCTCCATGCTGGGCCTGAAAGCCTTTGTTGCCGCCGTTCTTGGCGGCATCGGCTCCATCCCGGGCGCAATGATCGGCGGCATTGCCATCGGCTTGTGCGAGTGCTTTGTCTCCGCCATCGGCCTTTCCGCTGGAAGGATGCCGTTACGTTTGCCATCCTGATCATCGTGCTGCTGTTCAAGCCCACCGGCTTCCTCGGCCGCAAGGTGCAGGAAAAGGTGTAAGGAGGGCAGGAAGATGAATAAGAACCGTAAAACGATCAAAATGCCCGTGCGCTACCTGATGAACGCCGTGCTGGTGGCTCTGCTGTTCGTGGCGCTTTCCTACCTGACCCGGAATATCCTGTCCACCTACCAGAATAAGGTGCTGATGACGGTGGGCATCAATATCATCCTGGCGGTCTCCCTGAACGTTGCCACCGGCTATCTGGGGCAGCTGCCGCTGGGTCATGCCGGTTTCATGGCTGTGGGTGCCTACACCTGCGCCTGTTCACCAAGTTCTGCCCGCTGCCGGACGGTGTCTCCTTTGCCATCGGTCTGGTGCTGGCCTGCATCGTGGCTGGTCTGTTCGGTGTGCTCATCGGCATCCCGGCCCTGCGCCTGACCGGCGACTATCTGGCCATCCTGACGCTGGGCTTTGGTGAGATCATCCGCATCACCCTGAACAACATCGATGATGTGCTGGGCTTCAAGCTGTTCTATGGCTCCAAGGGCCTGAAGAACATTCCCAAGTACTCCAACTTCACCAACGTGTTCCTCTGCGTGGTCATCACCTGCTTTTTGATCCACGCTATGATGAAGAGCCGCCACGGCCGTGCCGTATTGGCCATCCGCGACAATGAGATCGCCGCCGAGAGCTGTGGCATCCAGACCACCTACTACAAGGTCATGGCCTTTGCCTTCTCCGCTGCCTTTGCGGGTCTGGCAGGCGGCCTGTATGCCTGCTACATCGGCGTGCTGAACCCCTCCACCTTCGGCTTTATGAAGTCCATCGAGATCCTGGTCATGGTGGTTCTGGGCGGCATGGGCTCCATGCTGGGCTCCATCCTCTCTGCAACGGTCCTGACCATTCTGCCTGAGGCGACCCGCAGCTTCGACAGCTACCGCATGGTCATCTACTCGCTGGTGCTGATCCTGATGATGATCTTCCGCCCGGGCGGACTGCTGGGCAGCTACGATTTCTCCATGAGCCGCCTTGTGGAGCGTGTCCTGTTTGGCAAGAAAAAGAAGGAGGGTGCAGACCATGAGTGAGTTCCAGACCAGACTGAACAGTGTCCCCTCCGGCGGCTTCCTGACGGACCGCGATAAGGACAAAAAGCCCATTCTGGATGTCCGTGAGCTGGGCATCGATTTTGGCGGCCTGACCGCCGTGGATGGCTTCAACCTGATGATCGGCCGCAACGAGATCACCGGCCTGATCGGCCCCAACGGTGCCGGTAAGACCACGGTGTTCAACCTGCTGACCAATGTTTACCAGCCTACCCGCGGCTCCATCCTGATCGATGGAATGCCCACGGCAGGCAAAAAGACCTACCAGGTCAACCGGATGGGCGTGGCCCGCACCTTCCAGAATATCCGTCTGTTCAAGGAAATGAGCGTCATCGACAACATCAAGGTCGGCCTGCATGAGTCCATGAAGTATGATCTTGCTTCGTCGCTGATCCGCCTGCCCAACTACTGGAAAGAGGAAAAGCACTGCACCGAGCGTGCTTTTGAGCTGCTGGACATCTTCCACATGGCAGATATGGCCTATACGCAGGCCGGCAGCCTGCCCTATGGCGCACAGCGCCGTTTGGAGATCATGCGTGCGTTGGCCACAAGCCCGAAGCTGCTGCTGCTGGATGAGCCTGCCGCGGGTATGAACCCCTCGGAGACCGCTGAGCTGACCGAGACCATCCGCCGCATCCGCGATGAGTTCAACATCGCCGTGCTGCTGATCGAGCATGACATGAGCTGGTCATGGGCATCTGCGAGGCATCGCGGTGCTGAACTTCGGCCGCATCATCGCCAAGGGCACCCCGGATGAGATCCGCAACAATCCCCAGGTCATCGAAGCCTACCTGGGCAAGAAGGAGGGCTGAACCGATGGCAGAAACGATGCTGAAAGTTGATAACATCAACGTTTATTACGGCAACATCCACGCTGTCAAGGATGTTTCGTTTGAGGTGAACGAGGGCGAGATCGTGACCCTGATCGGTGCCAACGGTGCCGGTAAGTCCACCACCCTGAAAACCATCTCCGGCCTGCTCCACCCCAAAACGGGCGATATCCTGTACAAGGGCAAGAGCATCAAGGCGTGCGCGCCCATAAGATCGTGGAGGCCGGTCTGGCACAGGTGCCGGAGGGCCGCCATGTGTTCCTGCACATGACCGTGGAGGAAAACCTGGATATGGGGGCCTACACCCAGCCCGCTTCCACCATTGCGGCCAACAAGGAAAAGGTGTTCACCCTTTTCCCCCGCCTGAAGGAGCGCCGCAGGCAGCTGGCCGGTACCATGTCCGGCGGCGAGCAGCAGATGCTGGCCATGGGACGTGCCTGATGAGCAACGCCTCCATGCTGATGCTGGACGAGCCCTCCATGGGCCTTTCCCCGCTGCTGGTGCAGGAGATCTTTGAGATCATCCGCGATATCCACAAGGCAGGCATGACCATCCTGCTGGTGGAGCAGAACGCACAGATGGCCCTTTCCGTGGCCGACCGCGCCTATGTTCTTGAGACAGGCCATGTGGTCATGGATGGCACCGGTGCAGAGCTGCTGACCAATGAGCGCGTCCGCAACGCTTATCTGGGCGGCTGAGACTGCAGCTGGATAGAATGCAAAACAATACGCCCGCCGGGCGGTACGAGAAGTACTACACCCGGCGGGCGTTGTTCTGTCTGTAAGGGAATTATTCCGGCGCTTTCATGCTTTCCACCATGCTGATCTGGCGGACATGGCGGCGCATGAGCAGGCAGACGGCAAAGTTGAAGAGCATGGTGAGCGCCACGCTGAACACAAAGCTGCGGGGGGCAATGGAACGGATGAACATCATCTGGTCCATTTCCACAGTGCGGATGATGAACTGGTGCAGGGGAATGCCCACCACCAGACCCACCAGGGAGCCGATGAGAGAGAGCAGGTCGATCTCCCGGAAGATGTAGCGGTAGACCTCCTTGTCATAGAAGCCCAGCACCTTGATGGTGGCAAGCTCCTTTTTGCGCTCGCCCAGGTTGACGCTGATGAGGTTGTAGAGCACTACGGCGGCCAATGCGGCAGCGCAGACGATGACCAGCATGACCACATAGTTCAGGCAGCCGATCAGGCCATCGAACATCTGGGTGGTGTCCTCGATGAAAGAGACGGAGCTGACATAGTTGCAGGCCAGAATGGCGGAGGAGAGGGAGGCGCGGGCTGCATCGGTGGGGCAGTCGGTCTGACCGTAAACGGCGTTCCAGGCGGGCAGAGCACCGCCGTTCAGCGTTTTGAGCTGCGCCTGCGAGAGGTACAGCCGGGTAAAGACATAGTTTTCGGTGATGCCGGTCAGGGTCAGGGACCTGCGCCCGCCGTCAGCAGTCTCCACCTCAAAGCTGTCGCCCACGGAAAGCCCCAGCTTTTCAGCGGTCTTTTCGGTCAGGATGACGCTGGAATCGTCAAAGGCAATGGCCTTGTGGCCCTGCCGGGTGCGGAAGGTGAAGTATTCGGTCATCTGGCTTTCGTCTGCGGCGGCAACCAGGCTGACGGTCTCTTTTTCACCCTCGGCGTTGTAAAGGGTGACGCTCTTGGTGTAATAGCGGCCCCAGCTGGTGATCCCGCTGCTGGAATCCAGCAGGTCGGCCAGACCGTTCTCCATGGTCAGCGCCTTTTCGTCGCTCAGGGAGATGGTCAGGTCGGCGTGGGTCAGCTCGGTGGTCTGCTTGGTCAGCATGGGCAGCAGGGAATCCTGGATGCCGAAGCCGATGAGGAGCAGAGCTGTGCAGCCCGCCACGCCCAGAACGGTCATAAAGAAGCGCTTTTTATAGCGGAACAGGTTGCGGGCGGTGGTTTTCTGGGAGAAGCTCATCCGCTTCCACAGCGGGGTGAGATATTCAAGGAGGATGCGCTTGCCCGCTACAGGCGCACGGGGCAGCAGCAGGGCGGCGGATCTTTCCTTGAGGCTGGCGCGGCAGGCCTGCAGGGTGGCAAGGCCGATGACCGCCGCGCTGAGGGCTATGCTGCCCAATGCCAGGCCCGGGTAGAAGTGCAGCGTAAAGGTGGGGATGGAGAACATCATGGTGCGGTAGGCGTACCAGAAGATGGTGGGGAACACCACAAAGCCTACGGCAATGCCCACGATGCTGCCCAGAACGCTGGCGGCAATGCCGTACAGTAAGTACTTGCCTGCAATGCTGGTGTTGGAGTAGCCCAGCGCCTTGAGGGTGCCCATCTGCAGGCGGTTCTCGTCCACCATGCGGGTCATGGTGGTGGAAGCCACCAGCGCCGCCACCAGGAAGAAGAACACCGGGAACACCCGGGCAATGGCAGCCATTCGGTCAGCGTACTGTTCCAGCGTGACAAGGCTCAGGGTGCTGCCGCGGTCCAGCACATACCACTCGCCGTTCTGGATGTCCGCGATCTTCTCTTCTGCATCGTTGATCTGCTGCTGGCCTTCGGCGAGCTTCTGCTCCGCATCGGCCTTCTGGGTCTCGTACTCGGTGCGGGAAGCGTCCAGCTGCTCCTGCCCGGACCGGTACTGTGCCCAGCCCTCGTCCAGCTGGGCGCGGGCGGCCTCAAACTGGGTGTAGGCTGTGGCAGTACCGGTGCTCAGCTGGAGCTGGCCCTGCAGCAGCTGTACCTTCATTTTGCGCAGGGCGGCTTTGGCTTCGGTGACAAGGTCCGTGTTGGAGAGGTTGGGCGAGGAGATGAGCCTTTGGCGTACATCTGCTGCTTGCCGGCATCCAGCTGGGCCTGATAACCGTCCAGCTGGCCCTTGATGTTATCGTAGGCGGCCTGTGCTTGGCAAGCGCGTCCCGCAGCTCGGTGTATTCCTCGTCCTCGGGTTCAGCCTCGTCCAGCGCCTTTTGGGCATTGTTCAGGGCGGTCTCGGCATAGCCCAGCAGGGGGTCAGCCACCTGTTTCAGGTTGACCAGCAGCTGGATCTGCTGAAGCTGATCCTCAAATTCCAATACCTGCTCTTCGCTGCTCACCAGCGTGGCGGCACCGCTCTGCATGGTATCGGGCAGGGCCGCCTTCTTGGCGGCAAGCTCGGCTTCGCCTGCGTCCAGCTGGGCCTTGGCGGCATCCAGCTCCCGCTGCGCGTCGGTCAGCTTCTGCTCGGCTTGCGCAAACTGGCGCTCGGCTTCGGCCTTCTGCTCGCTGTAGGTCTGTTTGGCATCGTCCAGCTGGGTGGTGGCATCCTCGATAAGCTGGGCCCGGCGGGCCACACAGTGCTCCTTGCTGATGGCATCCAGCCGGTCAGCCACAGTATCCACAGCGGTCTGGTATTCATCACTGTAATTGTCATACTGTGCGGCATCCGCTACTTTGAGATAACAGACGGTATAATAATCTGCGGTCAATTCACCGTCCCGCACGAACACAAGAGCATCCAGGATGCCGTCGCCGACGGTGCTGGTCTCCTGATTGGCAGAAAAATATTGAGGGTCCTGCACCTGGCCCACCACAGTATATTTGGTGCGGCGGATGTCCTCGGTGTCCTCGGGCAGGGTGACCACGGTGCCCAGCGGGATGGGGTCCGCGTGGCCCAGCACCTGCACCACACACTCGTTGGAGGTTTCGGGCATCCGGCCCTCCAGCAGGATCAGGCGGTTCATATTGGCTTCGGTATCCGCAGCCGGGTCAGCGGGAAGCTGCTGCACCCGCAGCACGGCTCCGTCGGTAGAGCTTGACCAGCGGCCCTCGGTGTCCAGATACTTCACGGGCATCACGCGCTCACGCCCTCCGTGGCGGCAATGGCGGAGAGATCTGATTCCGAAAGGCCCAGCGTGGAGAGCACCCGCAGGTCGAACACATTTTGCTGGACATAGTACTTCTGCCCGGCGGTGCGCATACTGGGGGCAAAGCTGACCAGGCCTGTCAGCATCATCACGCCCAGCGCCACGATGCCGAACAGGGAAAGGAACCGGTTCAGATTGCTCCGGAAGTCACGCCGGATATTTTTACGATAGCTTTTCTGCATAGTGGTCACCACTCGATCTGTTCCACCGGCACCGGGTGTTCGTTGACCTTGTTGGACAGGATCTGTCCGCTCTTGACCTGGATGATCCGGTCCGCCATGGCCGTCAGGGCCGTGTTGTGGGTAATGACGATGACGGTGCGCCCTGTTTCGCGGCAGGTGCGCTGGAGCAGGGCCAGCACTTGCTTGCCGGTCTTGTAGTCCAGCGCACCGGTGGGCTCGTCGCAGAGCAGGAGCTTGGGGTTCTTGGCCAGCGCCCGGGCAATGGAAACGCGCTGCTGCTCGCCGCCCGAAAGCTGGGCAGGGAAGTTGTTGAGCCGCTCGCCCAGACCCACGCTTTCCAGCGTGGCGGCGGGGTCCAGCGGATCACGCAGATCTCGCTGGCCAGCTCCACATTTTCCAGTGCAGTCAGATTCTGCACCAGATTGTAGAACTGGAACACGAAGCCAACATCATACCGGCGGTAGGTGGTGAGCTCTTTTTCGGAAAAATGGCTCACATCCTGCCCATCCAGCCAGACATGGCCTTCGTCGCAGGTGTCCATGCCGCCCAGAATGTTCAGCAGGGTGGTCTTGCCTGCACCCGAGGGACCCACAATGATGCAAAACTCGCCCTTGTCTACATAAAAATTCAGGTGATCGGCCGCCGCAATGCGGACACTGCCGGTCTGATAATATTTGGAAACATCCTCAAACTGCACAAAATGTTCCATATACTGCTCCTTGCCTTGAAAAAATGATTGTTCCATCCTAACTATAACATATTTTGCAGCAGGTTTGCAGGGGCAGAGCGCTGGAATTTGCAAAAAGTTAACAGGTCGTATCAAGGATAAAGTCAACGGTCTGCTCGATCTGGAATTTTGCGAAATACCCCTCTTCCAGCGGGATCCACCGGGCGGTGAAGCCGGAATAGCGTTCTCCCTCCCGCGCCAGCAGGCGGCGGGCCTGCTCTTCCTTGGAGCAGGTGACGAAAACCTTCAGATCATAACAGTCCGCAAGGGTGGGGTGGCAGCTGTAACTGCCCTCCACGATGACCAGCGGCTGGGGTGCAAAGCGTTGTTCCGGCAGGTAGGCACCCGCCCGGCAGGAGTAGGCATGGTAGGGAACGGCCTGCCCGGCCCGGGCGGGGGTGAGCACCTGGCACGCAGACGCTCCAAGTCCATGTTGCGCAAGGGATCTGCTCCCAGTTTGCCACACGGCTGGCTGGAGGAAGATAAAAGTCATCGGTATGCACCGTGATGCTCTGGGGAAACTGCCGGGCCAGCTGTGCCGCCAGCGTGGTTTTGCCGCTGCCGCACCGGCCGTCCAGCGCCACCAGCACCGGGTGATCGGGATGGGCAGAGAGCAAAGTGGAGAGCTTTTCCACGAGAGGGGAAAGGGTGGTTGAAAGCATAGGGAACACATCCTTGACAAATCGTTAAAAATTGACTATTCTGCAAAAAGAAAAAGGCACTGCGACAAGCGGTTGGCCTCTTTCAATGTGAAGTTTTTAATTGAAAAAAGTCACCTTGGCCGTAGTGGCGATTTTACTATACCATGAATTTCGACACGCCGCAACACGCGCAAAAAGTTTGATGCAGAAAACTTGTCAAAACCCCTTGACACCACCCCAGAGCTGTGGTAAGATAATGCTACGTTAGAAATAACTAACCACAAAGCGGTCAGCAGACAAATGGTCTGTGCCGCATTCTTTTAGAGTTTGAGGTTAGAAATATCTAACTGCTGCACCTGCATAGAATGCGGTGCAGCGGGGAACGCTGTTCCTCAAATGGATAAAAGCGGAGGAAAGCAGCCATGGAGCGTAATTTTGAGACCGTGATGATCGAACAGTGCGCGCCGGTGCTGGCAGGGCTGAAGCCAGCCGGGCTGTTCCGCTATGAGACCCGGGACTGTACCGACTTGCTGCCCGGGTGCGCCGCTGGAATGACCAGCTGGGGGAGAAGGGGCTGAAGGTCCGGGTCCTCAAGGGCTGTGCTCAAACCCACCGGTATCTCATTTATGTTTACCGCGAGAGCCGCCTGCGTCAGGTGTTGGCCGATGAGGCGGTGCAGGAGTTCCTGCGACGCGAGGGCTATGCCCTGCCGGAAGATGCTTCCGATTGTGACGGTATGCTGCGGCAGCTGTCCCGGCGGCTGTGCTGCGAGGCCGATTTTCCCCATGAGATCGGCGTGTTTCTTGGCTATCCGCTCACCGATGTGGTGGGGTTTATCGAAAATCAGGGCCGCAATTTCACCTGCTGCGGCTGCTGGAAGGCTTACGGCGACCCCGATGCCGCCGCGCGCCATTTTGCCCAGTTGAACAAGTGCACCAGAGTGTATCTGCGTCTGTTCCACGAGGGTACCCCCATTTTCCGCCTTGCTGTGGCGGCTTGACAAGTCATTCTCTACCAATACTCTCTTTTTATCCTGGCACCCACCGGAACAAACCACGCTCCGGCGGGAAGAAATCCTCCTTTTGACACGCGGCCGTCCGTTGCAGCCTTGACTACTGCATCGGGCGGCTGTGTCATTTCATGGACGGAAAAATGACGGTAAAATGTAAACAATGGCTAACTTTTACTCAGGAATTTGAGTTAGTTGTTGTTGATTGTGATAAAAAAACTGGGATATTTGGGCAGAAAAACTGTTTGTTCATATAAACTAACTTTTAATGATGAAAAAACTGTTGACAACAAAGGTTAGTAAGCGTAAACTATCTATGCTGATAGTTCCGACTGACTAACCGCTCCGGTGCATCAGCAGCCCACAAACAGTATGAAAAAGGGAGTGGAATGTTATGATGCCTCTGACAATGGCGAAGGCGGGCGAGACCGTCACCATTAAGAAGATCACCGGCAAAGATGAAGTCCGCCTGCATCTGGCAGAGCTTGGTTTTGTGGTGGACAGCGAAGTGACCGTGGTCAACGAGATCGCAGGCAACCTGATCGTACAGGTCAAGGAAAGCCGCCTGGCACTCGACAGGACGATGGCGAATCGCATTATGATCGGCTGAACAGCGCAGCACGCTGTTTGGGACCTGCTCCGACACTGGAATGGTCTCTGAATAAAGACAAGTAGAGGAGGAAATTTGTATGAAAACTCTGAAGGACGTGAAGGTCGGCGAGACCTGCACCGTGGCACGCCTGCATGGCGAAGGCCCGGTCAAGCGCCGCATCATGGACATGGGCATCACCAAGGGTGTTGAGATCTATGTCCGTAAGGTGGCACCTCTGGGCGACCCCATGGAGCTGACCGTGCGCAACTACGAACTGAGTGTGCGCAAGGCCGACGCTGAAATGATCGAAGTGGTTTGATTCCAAAGAGAGGAAAGGACACGCAATGAGTATTAAAATTGCACTGGCCGGTAACCCGAACTGCGGCAAGACTACCCTGTTCAATAACCTGACCGGCTCCAACCAGTACGTTGGCAACTGGCCCGGCGTTACCGTGGAAAAGAAGGAAGGCAAGCTGAAGGGCGATAAGGATGTCATCATCCAGGACCTGCCCGGTATCTACTCCCTGTCTCCCTACACGCTGGAGGAGGTCGTCTCCCGTACTTACCTGGTCAAGGAGAAGCCCGATGCCATCCTGAACATCATCGATGGCACCAACATTGAGCGCAACCTCTACCTGACCACCCAGCTGATCGAGCTGGGCATCCCCGTTGTTATGGCGGTCAACATGATCGATCTGGTCCGCAAGAACGGCGATAAGATCGACCTGAAGAAGTTGAGCAATGAGCTGGGCTGCCAGGCCGTGGAGATCAGCGCACTGAAGGGCGAGGGCACCGAGCTGCTGCCAAGCTGCGGTTGCCGCTGCCCAGAAGCAGAAGGCCGGTGAGCTGCCCCACGTCTTTACCGGCAGTGTGGAGCATGCCATCGCACACATCGAGGAGTCCATCCAGGCAAGGTCGATGACCGCTTCCTGCGCTGGTATGCGGTCAAGCTGTTCGAGCGGGATGAGAAGGTCGTGGAAGAGCTGAAGCTCGACAAGGCTCTGGCTGACCACATTGATGAGCACATCAAAGACTGTGAGAAGGAGATGGACGATGATGCGGAGAGCATCATCACCAACCAGCGCTACTCCTACATCAACGGTGTCGTTGACAAGGCCGTCAAGAAAAAGGCCCGTGTGGATCACCTGACCGTTTCCGATAAGATCGACCAGATCGTGACCAACCGTATCCTGGCTCTGCCCATCTTCGCACTGGTCATGTACCTGATGTACTCCCTGTCCATGGGCACCTCCATTGCAGACGGCGGCTGGGCTATTGGTACCTTTGCCACCGACTGGACCAACGATGTGCTGTTCGGCGAGATCGTGCCGGGCGCTCTGGGCGGCTTCCTGGAGAGCATCGGTGTGGCAGGCTGGCTGTACGGCCTGATCATGGACGGTATCGTTGCCGGTGTGGGCGCAGTCCTGGGCTTCGTTCCCCAGATGCTGGTTCTGTTCTTCCTGCTGTCCATCCTGGAGGATGTGGCTATATGTCCCGTGTCGCCTTCATCATGGACCGTATCTTCCGCCGTTTCGGCCTGTCTGGCAAGAGCTTCATCCCCGTGCTGGTCGGTACCGGCTGCGGCGTGCCCGGTGTCATGGCTTCCCGTACCATCGAGAACGAGCGTGACCGCCGTATGACCATTATGACCACCTGCTTCATCCCCTGCGGCGCTAAGATGCCCATCATCGGCCTGATCGCAGGTGCAATGTTCGGTGGTTCCTCTGTGGTGGCTGTTTCCGCTTACTTCATCGGCATGGCTGCCATCATTTGCTCCGGTGTTATTCTGAAGAAGACCAAGCTCTTCGCTGGCGATCCCGCACCCTTCGTTATGGAGCTGCCCGCTTACCATGTGCCTGCATGGGGCAACGTTTTCCGTGCCACCTGGGAGCGCGGCTGGTCCTTCATCAAGCGCGCCGGTTCCGTCATTCTGGCAGCTACCGTTGTGCTGTGGTTCCTGCAGGGCTTCGGTTTCGAGAATGGTGCCTTCGGCATGGTCGAGGATCAGGACAACTCCGTCCTGGCCGCTATCGCTACCAAGATCGCCTGGATCTTTGCTCCTCTGGGCTTCGGCAACTGGCGTGCAACCGTTGCTTCCGTCTCTGGTCTGATCGCAAAGGAGAACGTGTTGGCACCTTCGGTGTTCTGTATCACTTCGGCGGCGAGCTGTCTGAGAACGGTGATGAGATCTGGGCAGCAGTTGCGCAGGATTACACCGCTCTGTCCGCTTACGCATTTATGATCTTCAACCTGCTGTGCGCTCCCTGCTTCGCTGCTATGGGCGCGATCAAGCGTGAGATGAACAACGGCAAGTGGACTGCCATCGCAATCGGTTATATGTGCGCTCTGGCCTACTGCGCAGCTCTGGTCGTGTACCAGATCGGTGGTCTGATCACCGGTGAGGTTGGCTTCAACTTCTTCACCATCGTGGCAATCGTGATTTTTGCCGCATTCCTGTACCTGATGTTCCGCCCCAATAAGTATGTTGGCGACAACGAGGTCAAGATCGACGTTCCAAAATCAAGTAAGATCATCTGTCCAGTTTGAAAGGGTGTGTTCTGTATGATGGAATTCCTGGCCACGAACTTTAATCTGCCTACCATCATTGTAGGTGCTATCGTGTTTGGCGGTGTGGGCTGGGCCACATGGCACTCCCACAAGCATGGCGGCTGTGGGGCTGCGGCGAAGGCGGCTGCAATGGCAATTGCGGCGGCTGCAGCGGCTGCCACTGATCAGTAAAAACCGCTGGGCGCGGGTCGAACATCCAATCGGCCCGCGCCCTTTTTTAGAATGAAAAAAGTTAGCTTTGGATAACACTGGAAGCGGCTTACATTATTATAGAAGAGAGTGATACTATGGAACTGACAGCAGCCCATCTGCGGTATCTTCTGGCCATCTATGAGGTCTCCCAGACGCATCTGGATATCTGCTCCCGCAGCATTGCCGAAAAGCTGAACGTGACCAAGCCCAGTGTGGTGCGCATTATGAACCTGCTGATGGATCGGGGAATGATCGTGAAGGAACACTATGGCAAGATCTATCTGACCGATCGGGGCATCTTTGTGGCAAAGGCGGTCAGGGCTCAACTGGAAACGGTGCTGACGCATTTTCCGCCCGTGCGCATCGACATGACCGAGGAGGAACGCTATAATGCCGCTTTGGCCCTGACTTCGGCCCTGCCCGAACGGGCTTTTACCGGCGAATATGACCGCCTGTTCGGCCCGGATGAATCTGAAAAGGAGAACGCTTCGTGATCAACAAGAAACTGCTTTCCTTCGATCGGAAGGCCCTGCACTATGTGGGGCTGAACGTGCTGTTCCAGTGGCTGGGGATGCTGTGCAATGTGGTGCTGGTGATGACGGTATCCCGCCTCATCGGCGGTGTGTTTGCAGGCACCCTGACCAGTACGGCTCTCTGGCAGGGGATGCTGCTCTGTCTGCTGACTGTGCCGGTGCGCTATGGCCTTACCCTCTGCGCCTCCGATATGAGCGACCGGGCTTCCAAGGATGTCAAACGCACCCTGCGCAGCAGCATCTATGCAAAGCTCACCCGGCTGGGGGCCGGTTACAGCGAGACGGTGGCCACCAGTGAAGCCGTGATGCTGGCCAGCGAGGGTGTGGAGCAGATCGACACCTACTTTGCAAAGTATCTGCCCCAGCTGTTTTACAGCCTGCTGGCCCCGGTGACCCTGTTTGTGCTGCTGGTGGGTGTGCACGCGCGCTCGGCCATCCTTCTGCTGTGCTGTGTGCCGCTCATCCCCCTGTCCATTGTGGCGGTGCAGAAGTTTGCAAAGAAGCTGCTGGCGAACTACTGGGGCGAGTACACCACCCTGGGCGACAGCTTTCTGGAGAATATCCAGGGCCTGACCACCCTGAAGATCTATCAGGCGGACGGCTGGAAGCACGAGGAGATGAATGCCCAGGCCGAGCGGTTCCGCAAGATCACCATGAAGGTGCTGACCATGCAGCTGAACAGCGTGACCCTGATGGACCTGATGCCTACGGCGGTGCGGGTCTTGGCATCATCAGCGCGGCATCGGCCTTTGCCAAAGGCCAGCTCAGCCTGACCAGCGCCCTGACCATCCTCCTGCTGGCGGCGGATTTCTTCCTGCCCCTGCGCCTGTTGGGCAGCTACTTCCACATTGCCATGAATGGCGCGGCTTCGGCTGAGAAGATCTTCAGGCTGCTCTCTGCCAGGAGCCTGAAGATGGCGAAAAGACCGCCGACCCGGCCGACAGCACCCTTGCGCTGGAGCATGTCACCTTTGGCTACGAGAAGGAGCGCACCATCCTGCACGATGTGTCCCTGATCATCCCGCAGGGCAGCTTTGTCTCGCTGGTGGGCGAAAGCGGCTGCGGCAAGAGTACCATTGCGGCCATTCTGTCCGGTGCCCGCACCGTGACCGAGGGAGAGTCACGCTGGGCGGCATCCCGGTCAGCGAATGGAAGCAGGCCGACCGCCTGCGCTTGCTGACACTGGTGCCCCACAATGCGGCCATCTTCAAGGGTACGGTGGAAGCCAACCTCCGGATGGCCCGGCCCGATGCAGCCGAAGCCGAGCTTTGGGCGGCGCTGGAGCAGGTGAACCTTGCAGACTTCTGCCGCAGCCAGAGCGGCCTTGCAACGGCGCTCCACGAGGGCGGCTCCAACCTGTCCGGCGGGCAGCGCCAGCGCCTTGCATGGCCCGTGCCCTGCTGCATGATTCACCCATCTATGTGTTCGACGAGGCGACCTCCAATGTGGATGCCGAGAGCGAGAATGATATAATGAAAGCCATCCACAGCCTGGCGGGGAAGAAAACAGTGATCCTGATCTCCCACCGTCTGGCCAATGTAGTGGACAGCGACTGCATCTATGTGCTGGAGGCAGGCCGCATTGCCGAGCAGGGAACGCACCATGACCTGCTGGCCGCACAGGGGGTGTACAGCCGCCTGTACAACGCCCAGAAACAGCTGGAAGACCTTGGGGAGGTGAGCGCATGAACAACACAAAACACCGCAGTCCGTTTGCCATTGCCGCACGGCTGATCGTGCTGGTCCGGCCCATGCTGCCCATCATGCTGGCAGCCATTGTCATGGGGGTCATCGGCCACTTCTGCGCCACCTTTATCACGATCTTCGGCGGCTTTGCCCTGCTCACGGCGGCAGGCCTGCCCAGCCCGCTGGCAGGCGTGGGCACCGCCTTTGCCTGCATCCTTGTCTTTGCCCTGCTGCGCGGCGTGCTGCGCTACGCAGAGCAGGCCTCCAACCACTATATCGCCTTCAAGCTGCTGGCCCTCATCCGGGATAAGGTGTTCGGCGCACTTCGCCGCCTGACCCCTGCCAAGCTGGAGGGCCGTGACCGGGGCGACCTGATCTCCCTGATCACCGCCGACATCGAGCAGCTGGAGGTGTTCTATGCCCATACCATTTCGCCGGTCTGCATCGCGATCCTCTGTGTGACCGGCATGACCTGCTTTACGGCCAGGTATCATATTCTGCCCGCACTGGTACTGCTGGCAGGCTATCTGCTGGTGGGCATTGCTCTGCCAGTGTGGTCTGCCAGACGGGGCGACAAAGCCGCCCGCGAGTACCGGCAGGCCCTGGCCGACACCAACAGCTATCTGCTGGAAAGCCTGCGCGGTCTGCGGGATATCCTGCAGTACCAGAACACCGCCGCGCGTGCCGCGGGCATCACGGCCCACAGCGAAACGCTGGGGGAGAAGCAGAAGGCCATGAAGTACCGCGAGGGCGTGACTGTGGGTGCAGCCAACACCCTCATCGTGCTGACGGCGCTGGCTGTGCTGGGGGTGAGCATCCGGCTGTATCAGAATGGCCAGCTGGGCGCGGAAGGGGTGCTGGTCTGTACCCTGTCGGCCCTGAGCTCCTTTGGCCCGGTGGTGGCGCTGGCCAACCTCGGTGCCAGCCTGACCCAGGTGTTCGCCAGTGCCGACCGTGTCCTTGACCTGCTGGACGAAGACCCCGTGACTGCCGATGTGATCGACGGCGCGGATACCACCTTTACCGGTGCACAGGCTGAGCATGTCAGCTTTGCCTACGCCAAGGAAGAGGTGCTCCACGACCTGAGCCTGACTATCCCGGAAAAGAAGATCGTGGGCATCACGGGCCGCTCCGGCAGCGGCAAATCCACCTTCCTGCGGCTGCTCATGCGCTTCTGGGATGTGAGCAGCGGCACCATCCGGTTTGGTGAACGTGATATCCGCGCCGTGAACACTGCCACCCTGCGCGCCCAGGAAAGTCTTGTGACCCAGGAAACGGAGCTGTTTGACGATACCATAGAAAACAACATCCGGATCGCCCGGCGCGATGCCACCCGTGCCGAGGTGGAGGCTGCCTGCAGAAAGGCCGCACTGGATGGCTTTATCAACAGCCTGCCCAAGGGATATGATACCCCTGTGGGCGAGCTGGGCGGTGCCCTCTCCGGCGGTGAGCGCCAGCGCATCGGTGTGGCCCGTGCCTTCCTGCACGATGCACCTTTCCTCCTGCTGGACGAGCCTACCTCCAATCTGGACAGCCTGAACGAAGGGATCATCCTCAAGGCCGTGCGGGATGAGTGCAGGGAAAAGACTGTCCTGCTGGTCTCCCATCGCAGATCCACCATGGCCGTGGCCGACCTGAGCTTCTCGGTAGAGAGCGGACGGCTGAGCTGAGAAAACCGGATATCAAGCAAAAAAGACGCGCTCTGTGATGAGCGCGTCTTTTTGTGTGCAGGGAGAAATTTACTGCTTGCGTGCAAACACGATGCCGATGGTACCGGGGCCGGAATAGCCGCCGATGGTGGTGCCGATGTCGGTCTCGTAAACATTCTCAAAATTGCCGTACTGCCGCAGTCCGGCCTTGATGGCCTCCATGCAGCCGGGCTTTGCCTGGGTGGAAGAGATGAACACCATGCTGCGGTCGATGTCCTCCCGGTTCGCCAGCTGGTCGGTGATGTACTTGCCCACGCAGATGGGCAGACTGCCCCGGTACTTCCGCACGACTTTCAGTTCACCATCGATGACGGCCAGGCTGGGCTTGATGCCCAGAATGTTGGCCCCGAAGGCCAGCACGCCGGAGCAGCGGCCGCTTTTGGCCATGTAGTCCAGCTGGTTGAGCACAAAGCTCAACTCGACCCGCTTGGCAAGGCCCTGTAAGCGCATGGAAATGTTCTTGGGCGGCAGGCCGTCAGCGGCCCACTTGGCTGCCTGCAGAACGAGATAGCCCTGCCCGGTGCAGATATTCTCGCTGTCCACAACATAGACGTTGCCGAACTCCTGCGCCGCCAGCCGGGCGTTCTGGAAGCAGGAGGAGAATTTGGAGCCGACATTGATGTGGATGACGGCATCGTAGTCTCTGGCAAAGGGGGCAAGGAAGTCGGTGTACTCCACCAGATTGGGGGCGGCGGATTTGGGCATTTTGCCGCCGTTCTGGGCATGGGCGAATACATCGGCAGGGTGGATGGTAACGCCGTCCAGATAGCTTTCCTCCCCCATGAGGATGTGCATGGGGATCAGGCTGATGTTCCACTGCCGGAGCAGCGCTTCGGACAGATCGCAGGTGCTGTCCGCAGTGATCTTGATGTTCAAAATGAGATTCCTCTTTTCCAGCCGCGCGTCCGGCGGCAGCGTGATAGTTCAAAATTCGCAACTATCATACCACAAATACTTCAAAATTGTTAGCTATCAAGCCGATAAAAAATGTAAATCTTTTATGAAGTGTGCAAAAGGGGCGAAAATCCATGGGCTATCTGTACAGTTGTCACAAAAATGTGCCGGAGTTTCTGGTTCTTTCCGAAAATTCGCTCGGAACTGTTTATTTTGTCGGCCAAAAATTATATAATAAGTAGTACCCAAGAATTAAGATGGATTCGGTCTGCCTTGCGGCCGTTTGTTTATTGGAGGTTTGCCTGATTATGTTCGTTACTGATTATACCATGCATCTGCTGGATAATGTAAAAAAGATCCATTTCATCGGCTGCGGCGGCAGCGGTATGTATCCGCTGATCCAGATCCTCTCTGCCAAGGGATATGATATCTCCGGCAGCGATGTGCTGGACGGCAGCATCATCCGCTCGGAGCGGGAGATGGGCGTGAAGGTCAGCCTGGGTCATGCTGCGGACAACGTGATCGGCGTTGACCTGGTGGTCTACTCTGCCGCCATTGCCAAGGACAATGTGGAGCTGAACGCCGCCGCTTCCTATGGCATCCCCACTGTGGAGCGCAGCGTTCTGCTGGGCTATGTGAGCCGCCTGTACAAGGACAGCATCTGCGTTTCCGGCACCCACGGCAAGACCACCACGACTTCCATGATCACCACCGCACTGGAGCTGGCAGGCCGTGATCCCTCTGCAGTCATCGGCGGCAAGCTGCCCCTCATCGGCGGCTACGGCAAGGCCGGCAAGGGCGATGATATCGTCATCGAGGCCTGCGAGTTCTCCGAGACCTTCCTAAAGCTGACCCCCTATATGTCCGTGGTGCTGAACATCGATAACGACCATCTGGACTATTACGGCAGCATGGGCGAGCTGAAGTTTGCCTTCAAGCGCTTTGCCCTGATGACCCATTTTATGATCTTTGCCAATGCGGACGACAAGAACACCATGGATGTCATGTACACCCTGGACCGCCGCGTGCGCACCTTTGCCATTGACAATGCGGCCGATTACCGTGCTGTCAACGTGCAGGAGTACAAGCCCGGCTTCTTTGAGTTTGATCTGAAGGAGTGGGATACCAATGAGCTGGGCCACATCCGTCTGGCAGTGCCGGGCCGCCACAACATTTACAATGCACTGGCCATGTGTGCTGTCTGCCGCTCTGTGGGCCTGACCGTGGAGGAGTGCGCCAACGCTGCCTGAACTTCAAGGGGGCAGGCCGCCGTTTTGAGGTCTACGGCGAGTGCAACGGCGCGGTGGTCGTGGACGACTACGCCCACCATCCCACCGAGATCCGCGCGACCCTGAACACCGCCAAGGAGCTGGGCTACAATCGTGTCATCGCAGTCCATCAGCCGTTTACATACAGCCGAACCAAGATGCTGTTCAACGACTTTGTGGATGTGTTCAAGATCCCTGATATCACGGTGATCACCCCCATCATGGCAGCCGCGAGCCCAACGACCCCACCATTACCAGCGCAAAGCTGGCGGCGCAGATCCCCAACTCTGTGCTGGTGGACAGCCTGGAGGCTGCCGCTGACTGGGTCAAGCAGAATGCCCGGGAGGGCGATCTGGTCATCACTCTGGGCTGCGGCGATATCTATAAGGCCAGCAAGATGATGGTGAAAAAAGACTGATCGTTTGGAATAGCTGAAAGCCGCCGGGTGTTTCACA
>ENA-OQIO01000144-OQIO01000144.1-human-gut-metagenome-genome-assembly--contig:-NODE-144-length-34686-cov-2.289650_pt1 | contig 34686 bp, 44 predicted proteins | sample MGYA00242573_ERZ504737 | MGnify/ENA primary metagenome ERZ504737 (study PRJEB26092, sample SAMD00036203) | human gut metagenome | host: Homo sapiens | study: EMG produced TPA metagenomics assembly of...
CGACAACGACTGCCATTTCTTTCCTGGGATTCGGAAATCGCGATCTCTGTTCCGTCCAGTCCTGCATATTTCTTTGGCACTTTATCCAGCTCTACCCGCAGTCCGTCTGCCAGTTCTCCGATGGCAACTGAAACTCCTCCGGCACCAAAGTCATTACACTTTTTAATCAGATGGCTGACTTCTTCTCTGCGGAACAGACGCTGGATCTTACGCTCTGTCGGTGCATTTCCCTTCTGCACTTCAGCTCCGCATGTCTCGATGGACTCCTCTGTATGAACCTTGGAAGAACCTGTTGCTCCTCCGCATCCGTCACGACCGGTACGACCACCCAGCAGGATAATGATATCGCCCGGATCAGAATTTTCACGGATCACTGCACGTCTCGGTGCTGCACCAAGCACTGCTCCGATCTCCATACGCTTTGCGACATAATCCGGATGGTAAATCTCTTTTACCAGTCCGGTTGCAAGACCGATCTGGTTTCCGTAAGAACTGTATCCATGTGCAGCCTCACGCACCAGCTTTTTCTGTGGAAGCTTTCCTTTCAGTGTCTCGTTCGCTGAAACCGTCGGGTCAGCCGCTCCCGTCACACGCATCGCCTGATATACATAAGTACGTCCTGACAGCGGATCACGGATTGCACCGCCAAGGCAGGTAGCTGCTCCACCAAACGGCTCAATCTCTGTCGGATGGTTGTGCGTCTCATTTTTAAAATTGATCAGCCATTCTTCCTCGACACCGTCTACCTTGATCGGTACAACGATACTGCACGCATTGATCTCATCGGACTCTTCCTGATCTGCAAGCTTTCCTTCTTTTTTTAGACGACGCATTGCCATCAGTGCCAGATCCATCAGGCATACAAACTTATCTTCTCTTCCTTTAAAGATCTCACTGTGATCTTTCAGATACTCTTTATATGTATCCTCGATGGCATCTCTGTAATCTCCGTCATCAAATTTTACATCTTTTAATTCTGTAGAAAATGTCGTATGACGGCAGTGATCTGACCAGTAAGTATCCAGTACACGGATCTCTGTCATCGTCGGATTCCGGTCTTCCTCTCCATGATAATACTTCTGGATATGCTGGAAATCTTTAAACGTCATCGCAAGACCAAGTGAATCATACAACTCTTTCAGTTCTGCCTCCGGCATATCTTTAAATCCGTCAAATACCTTTACATCTGCCGGTTCTTCAAATACCGTTACCAGTGTCTTCGGCTTCTCTGCAGCAGCTTCTCTTGAATCTACCGGATTGATGCAGTGATTCTTGATTGCTTCAAACTCTTCCTCTGATATATTTCCCTCGATCACATAAGTTACCGCTGTACGGATCACCGGTGTCTCATCTTCTTTGATAAATCTGATACACTGTTCTGCTGAATCTGCTCTCTGGTCAAACTGTCCCGGAAGAAATTCAACTGAAAAGCACCGATCTGTCTCATTCTTTGTAAAAACTTTCTCTGTAAAGGATATCGACCGGAGGCTCTGCAAACACTCCGCCACATGCTTTTTCAAATGTCTCATCTGATATATTTTCTGCGTCATACCGGATCAGAACCCGTACCCCGGTCACATCTTTAATTCCGAGATAATGACGGATCTCATGTCCAAGCCCTTTCGCTGTTACGGCAAATTCCGGCTTTTTTTCCACATACACACGCTTTACATTACTCATATACAATCTCCTTTTCCTCTTATGTGCTTATTCCTTCACACCAAATTAGAATGAACCTGTTATGCTTATCGTATCATATAATTGCACATCCGTATAATTAATAAATTTAAACTTTATCATAAGCATTTCTAATCAGTTATCCATCCGGAAAGTTTCCACGGAACTTCTCATTGTTTCTTTTCTGCTTTTCACCCATAAAAATCCTCCTGTGATAACTGCACCTGCACCGAAAATCCACATGGACCACATTGCCATATCTGAAAAAAAGCCCTCCGGCAACATTCGGATCATATAGTCTTTTTCTGCATCAAACATCCACAGCCGGTTCGTAAAAACTTTTTCATGAAACCATGTAAACCAGTAATCAAAGTTCCGGCTGACCACAAATCCGGCCACAACGCCTGCCAGTAAAATCAGCCCCGCAATATTCCGGTACACTTTCCATAAGACCTTCCACAAAATTGTTTTTTCAGCACCTGTTTTTTCACAGAAGAAGCAGATCAGCAGAAATACAAAAGAAAAACTTGCGGTCACTCCTGCCATAAACCGGACTCTCTTGCTCCAGTCAAAAATCTGCTTTACATCCTTCATATGCAGCCGATCCTGCTCATTAAAAAAATCTCTCCATATTCCATCCACCGTAGTCTCTGCTTTCAGTTCTTCACGCTCTCCATTTAAATATGCCATCATCTCACGGGTTACATAAATTGTATCTCCCATTGTCATGTTCAATTCATCTAATACCCCGTATTTTTCATATTCCGCCCGGTACAGATCAACATCCGAATAAAGTACGAGTCGGACACTCGTGACCAGCCACACCGCTAAAAAAGAAACCGTCAGGATCAGTCCCAGGATCCGGCTTAAAATCAGACTTATTTTGCTTTTCACTTTTTCAGAAGATAAGACCCGTTTTTTCACAAATTTACTCCTTTTTGTTGTATTCTTTATGTATTTATCTTATAATACTATTATTACTTATTAGGAGGTCTAATAATATGATGGATATAAATTATGAACTATATAAGGTATTTTACCATGTTGCAACTACGCTGAATTTTTCAGAGGCGTCCAAGCAGCTTTTTATTTCTCAGTCTGCTGTAAGCCAGTCGATCAAGACACTGGAGCGGAAACTGGATCAGACACTCTTTATCAGAAGCACCAAAAAAGTCCAGCTTACCCCGGAAGGTGAGATCCTGCTCCGCCATATTGAACCGGCTATGAATCTGATCCAAAAAGGAGAGGCACAGCTTCTTGATGCAGCTTCTACCGGAGGTCAGATCCGTATTGGTGCGAGTGATACAATTTGCAGATACTTTCTTGTACCATACCTTGAAAAGTTTCACAAAATGTTCCCCAATGTACATATCAAAGTGATCAATCAGACTTCTCTGCATTGTACGGAACTGCTCAAGAACGGGCTGGTAGATCTCATTGTGGTCAATTATCCCAATGCCAGCCTGAATAATATTTCCGCATCCATGAAGATCAAGAATTTCCGTGATGTATTTATCGCAGGGAATAATTACGAAGAATTAAAAGAAAAAAAAGATCTCTCTTTCAGACCTTCTTGCTTATCCGATCCTCATGCTGGATAAGAACAGTACCACCAATGAATTTCTCCACCGCCTGTTCCAGCAGCATCAGTTAGACCTTGTTCCTGAGATTGAGCTGACAAGCAACGATCTTCTGATCGACCTTGCACGCATCGGACTCGGAATTGCATTTATTCCTGATTACTGTATCTCCAAAGAATCTGACGGTATCTTCACCCTGGATATGAACGAAGAGATGCCGGAGCGTTCGCTGGTCATCGCATACAATGAGCAGCTCCCGCTTTCCAAGGCAACGCAGGAATTTCTGAGTTGCTTCCATCCGGTGGAAGAGTAATCCATTGGAAGAAGAATCCGGTGAAAGAATAAGTCTCATCCCCTCCTGCATCCGGTCTGCCCGGTTTCCCGGACACATTTTCCGGATCAGGTGGGATCTTTTTTCCAAAATTCTGTCAGCAGCTCTGTCACATTTTCCATCGTACATCTTCTACAGTCCGACCATTCTCGCGGAAACATTCTCCTATAATGCGGGCTTTGGAATCTTTCATCCATCAGAAGAATTACCCCTTTATCTTTTTCCGTACGGATCACACGCCCCGCTGACTGAAGTACTTTGTTCATTCCGGGATAGAGATAGGCATAGTCAAATCCCTCTGCTCCAAAATACTGCTTCAGGATCTCCCTTTCGTTGCATACCTGCGGGATTCCTGTTCCAACGATCATGGCTCCGATCAGACGATCCTGCGTCAGGTCGATTCCTTCTGAAAAAATACCGCCCATCACGCAGAATGCTACCAATGTCCCGCCCTGCTCTTTTTCAAATTTTTTCAGAAATTCTTCCCGTTCTTCCTCATCCATATACTGCGACTGAAGCAAAACTTCACTTTTCTTCCCAAGCTCCAGGAATTTTTCATACACTGCCTCCATCAGGCGGTAAGACGGGAAAAAAGCCATATAATTTCCCGTCTTACTGTCAATCGTTTTCCCTATATATTCTGCGATCCTGCTATACATTTCTTCTCCACGGCTCGTGTACTTTGTACTGATCCCTTCTGCCAGAAGTACACTCCGGTTCGTTTCCGGGAAAGTCGATTCTGCATAGACTGCATAATCATCCTGAACTACCGATAACAGAGACTTATAATACTGTATCGGCAGCAATGTTGCGGAAAAAAAGATCGTACTGTTGCCCTGTTCCAGACATTTTTGAAGATTCTCTGCCGGGTTAACACAGAAAAGCTTTACCATAAATCTTCCATCAGACTGCATTTCGCTGTATATCACATAATTTTTATCCAGCAGATCATGGATGTTCAGAAAACTTCGTAATCCAAAGAACAATGGAAGTATCTCTTCTTCCGTTCCATCCTGCCTTCCCTGCTCTCTCTGTTCTTCTAAATAACGTTCCATTTCGGTCAGAAGATTCATCGCCTTCAGTGCAAGGACAGATACGCTGTCCAGAATCTGATAATTTTCACACTCTCTTTTCAGTTCCAGAAATGCCTTATTCATGCTCTCCAGACTTCTCGTCAGCTTTTTATCTTTTCCCTTTACAATTCTTTTCACTTCAAGAACATCTTCCTTATACAGGCTCGCACTGTACATCTCACGTCCACGTTCCACAAGGTTGTGAGCTTCGTCAACCAGAAACAGATAGTGGTTATTTCCTCCGTCTGCGAAAAACCTTTTCAGATGTGCATTTGGATCAAATACGTAATTATAATCACAGATAATCCCATCTGCCAGACCGAAAGCTCCAATGCAAATTCAAAAGGACAGATCTGGAACTTTTGTGCCTGCTCCTCAATCTCCTTTCTTCCCATTCCGCCGCCATTTTTCAAAAGGTCATAGACCGCATCATTAACCCGGTCAAAATGTCCTTTTGCATAGGGGCAGGCCTGTGGATTACACTCTGCTTTTTCACAAAAACAAATTTTTTCTTTCGCTGTCAGGGTCACTGAACGGAACTTCAGCCCTTTTTCCTTTAAAATAAAAAAAGCCTGCTCGGCAACCGTCCTTGTGATCGTTCTTGCAGTCAGATAGAAGATCTTCTCGCCCAGACCCTCTCCCATTGCCCTGACAGCAGGATAGAGAACTGCCATCGTCTTTCCTGTCCCCGTCGGTGCCTGGATAAAAAGCTTTTTCTTTCTTGCGATCGTGCGATATACAGATGCGGCAAGATTGAACTGCCCCTCCCTGTATGGAAATGGAAATTTCAGATTGCGGATCGTCTCATCCCGCATCCGCTCCCATTCAATCTGAAGCCTGGCCCATTTTTCATATCTATGCACCAGTTCTTTAAACCAGCTTTTCAGATCTTCCAGTGTATACTCTTCTTTAAACCGTCTTATTTCTTCAGTATCCAGATGACAATATGTCATCTGGATACTGATCTTTTCCAGTTCTTTTTCTTTTCCGTAAATATATGCATAGCATTTTGCCTGTGCCAGATGTACTCCTGCCGGTTTCTGAATCTGTTCCAGATTTCTCAGACTCCCTTAATCTCGTCCACCGTCACCTGATGCAGCTTTCCATCTGAAGTTTCATCTGCAATGATCCCATCTGCCCTGCCTTCTATCCTCAGAGTAAATTCCTGACAAGGAACAGAAATTTTCAGCGGTACTTCTGCCTGATATCCCGATCCCATACTTTTCTGGATCTTCCGGTGAAGCCGGCTTCCCATCAACATCGCATCCTTTTCCGCAGTTCCTGCCGTAATACGATTATCAATATCGCCTTCTTTTAAAATAAATTCCACGAGATTTCTGACTGAGATCCTGATGACTTTTTCTCCCGATTCCAATTAATCCACCTTTTCTGTCACATCCGGGCGTGCTACTTCTGCGATGGTCTTCGTAAGCCCTGCAATGCCTTGCAGATCAGAAGGAATAATGATCTTTGTTGCCTTGCCGTCAGCTGCTTTCGCAAATGCATCCAGACTCTTCAGTGTCAGCACTGCCTCATCCGCACCGGCTTCCTTGATGTACTCAATCCCTTCCGCAGTCGCTTTCTGTACAGTACGGATGGCTTCTGCCTGACCTTCTGCTTCTTTGATCCGCTTCTGCTTCTCAGCTTCCGCTTTCAGGATTGCTGCCTGCTTGGATGCTTCTGCTTCCAGGATCACCGACTCCTTCTCACCTTCTGCTACAAGGATCGTAGATTTCTTTTCACCTTCCGCACGGAGAATTGCCTCTCTTCGTTCACGCTCCGCCTTCATCTGCTTTTCCATGGCATCCTGAATTGCTTTCGGCGGCATAATATTTTTCAATTCTACACGGTTTACTTTAATTCCCCATTCATCTGTCGCAATATCCAGGATCGTACGCATCTTGGAGTTGATCGTCTCACGGGAAGTCAGTGTCTCATCCAGTTCCAGATCACCGATAATATTACGCAGCGTTGTTGCTGTCAGATTTTCGATCGCCGCAATCGGGCTTTCTACCCGTATGCATACTTCTTCGGGTCAGTGATCTGATAGAATACGACGGTATCAATCTGCATCGTAACATTATCTTTTGTAATTACTGCCTGCGGTTCAAAGTCAACGACCTGTTCTTTCAGTGAGACTCTTCTCGCGACACGATCCAGGATCGGCATCTTAAAATGAAGTCCTACCCCCCAGGTTTCTTTATATCCTCCAAGTCTTTCAACTACATACGCATGTGCCTGTGGAACAATCTTGATATTGCTCACGATCAGTAAGATCGCAATTCCAAGTATGATCACCCAGACAATTAAAATAGCTAATCCCATGATTTCTTTTCCTCCTTAACCGGTCTTAAGATTAATTTTACACCGGAGATTGCCGTCACCGTTGCAAGACTGCCTGCTTTGATCTTCTGATCGTCTTTTTCTGATCTGGCAGTCCATTCCAGCCCGTTGGCAAATGCCGCACCGGTCTGTTCATAATTATCCACCTGCTCCGTTACCCTGACCGTCCTGCCGATCAGTTCATCACAATTTGTCTTTTCATGATGCCTGTTGATATATCTCGTTGCAAAAGGCCTCGTAAAAATCAGGAGCAGAACTGATACCACGATAAACGCAATACACTGCCATGCAACTGTTGCTCCGGCAAGAGCAACAAATAATGCGATCAACGCACCTCCGGCAAGCCAGATACTGGTCAGTCCGACTGTGGCAAGTTCTACAACAAGAAATAGGATCATCAGTCCAAGCCACAGAAAAACTTCTTTTTCCATATAACTCCTTTCCCTGCTTCTCTTTTGTATTCATAATATGAGCAGTCATGTTATTATTATCATAATCGTATTTTCTCTTTTTATACAACTTATTTTTCTTTTAAGTTTTCTAAAAAAAGTCGCGAAAAGAAAAAAGAAGAAAACCGCCCCGGAAAGACATCTCAATCCCCCGGTTCGGTAATCTTCTTTCTGCAAAATCAATAACTTATTCGCACTCTCTGATCCTCTTTCTCAGTGGCAATACAAGTGCCGGAGATACAGACAGCTCGTCCAGTCCCATCTTAAGAAATTCTTCCGTAAGTTCAAGATCTGCACCAAGCTCTCCACAGATACCGATCCATTTTCCCTCTGCATGTGCATTGTCTGCCGCCATTTTGATCATGGCAAGCACTGCCGGATGATGCGGATCATAAAATGTATCCAGCTTCTGGTTCTGACGGTCGATCGCCAGTGTATACTGCGTCAGGTCATTCGTTCCCACACTGAAGAAATCCACTTCCTTCGCAAGTTCACGGCTTATCATCACTGCTGCCGGTGTCTCGATCATGACACCAAGCTCTACATCCTCTTTATAAGGGATGCCCTCTGCCTTCAGTTCTGCCTGCACTTGTGCATGATCTCTTTGATCTTCTTTACTTCACTTACAGAAATGATCATCGGGAACATAATAGACAGATTTCCATATACTGCTGCACGATAAAGGGCACGTAACTGAGTCTTGAAGATTTCCGGTCTTGTCAGACAGATACGAATTGCTCTGTATCCCAGTGCCGGGTTCTCTTCTTTGTCAAGATTAAAATAATCTACCTGCTTATCTGCTCCAATATCAAGTGTACGGATGATAACTTTCTTTCCTGCCATGCTTTCCGCAACCTGCTTGTATACTGCAAACTGCTGCTCCTCTGTAGGAAATGTGCTGTTCTCAAGATAAAGGAACTCACTTCTGAACAGACCGATTCCACCTGCATCATTTTTAAGTACTGCTCCAAGGTCGGAAACATTTCCAATGTTCGCATAAACATTGATCTTCTGACCGCTCCTGGTCACATTTTCCTTTCCCTTTAACTGATTCAGAAGCTCTTTCTGCTCCAGATCCTTTGCACGCTTCTCCTGCATTCTGGCAAGTGTCTCTTCATCTGGATCTACATAGAGGATTCCCGTAAATCCGTCAATCACTGCCATCTTTCCGTCATACTGAGATGAAAGAGTTTCTCCCAGACCGATCACTGCAGGGATATTCATGGTTCTCGCAAGGATGGCTGTATGGGAATTAGCTGAACCGTACATCGTCGCAAATCCAAGTACCTTACTCTTATCCAGCTGAACTGTCTCACTTGGAGCAAGATCATCTGCTGCAATGATACACGGCTCAGTCATCTCTTTTACTCCTGCACTGACTCCACAGAGAATATCCAGCACACGCTCCGATACATCTTTTACATCGGCTGCTCTTCCCTGCATATAAGCATCATCCATTGATGCGAACATCTGTGCAAAGTTATCCGCTGTCGTCGCAACGGCATACTCCGCATTTACTTCCTGAGAACGGATAATATTTTCAATTGATTCAAGATAATCCAGATCTTCAAGCATCATCTGATGGATCTCAAAGATCATGGCATTTGCTTCTCCCACATCTTCCAGAGCTTTCTCATAAAGCTCTTTTAACTGGTCAACTGCCTGACCTTTTGCGGCTTCAAAGCGTTTCCATTCTGCATCTGCATCACTGATATGCTCTCTTTTGATGACTTTTTCATTTCTCTTATAGAACATCAGTTTTCCAATGGAAACACCGCCAAACACGCTTTTCCCCTGAATTGTTATCATAATTATAAGTTCTCCTTGAAGAATGCCTCTAATTCTGCTGTTGCTGTCTCTTCGTCCTCTCCGTCTACCTTAATCGTAACTTCTTCGCCTGTCTTAACACCAAGCCCCATAACTCCGAAGATTCTCTTCGCATCAGCACTCTTCTCACCTTTACGATCGTAACTGCTGACTTATATCCTGCTGCCTGCTTTACAAGGATTCCTGCAGGTCTTGCATGGATTCCTTCCGGGTCTGTTACCACATATTTAAATTCTTTCATAGTTATATCCTCCTTTTATTAAGACGTTGCGTTCATTATATAACACATCCCATCATTTTTCAATCAGCTTTCAGTGGTTTTTTCAACAAAACGATTCCTGCCATTCCCACAACTGCTCCGATCAGGATTGCTAAAAGGAACATCGGACCATGATCGATAATACCGATTACGAAAATTCCTCCGTGAGGTGCTCTTGAACCGCAGCCAAATGCCATGGAAAGGGCTCCTGCAATTGCTGAACCAACCACACATGGTGGGATGATTCTCAGCGGATCCGATGCAGCAAACGGAATCGCTCCTTCTGTGATAAAGGAAAGTCCCATAATGTAATTTGTCACGGTTGTCTGCTGTTCACTCTTTGTAAAACGGTTCTTAAAGAAAGTCGTTGCCAGAGCAATCGCGAGCGGAGGAACCATACCACCTGCCATAACTGCCGCCATCATATCGAACTGTCCGCTGGCAATTGACGCTGTGCCAAATACATAGGCTGCTTTATTGAATGGTCCTCCGAAATCGATTGCCATCATACCGCCAAGAACTGCTCCCAGTGTGATCTTACTGCCCTCTCCCATGTTCGTCAGGACATTATTAAGCCATGTATTGAATGCTCCCATCGGTGGATTTACAATAAAGATCATGATTGCTCCCATTGCTACGATCCCCAAAAACGGATACAGCAGAACCGGTTTTGTCCCCTCAAGTGCATGAGGAAGTTTTTCTAACAGTTTCTTGATCAGGACCATCAGATAACCTGCTACAAAACCCGCGATCAATGCTCCGAAAAATCCTGAAGAAACCCACTGATCTTCCGGCAGGAAAATACTTGTTCCTGCTTTTGCAAGCAGACCGCCTACAATACCGGGCATCAGTGCCGGTCTTTCCCCGATCGCCATTGCAATATATCCTGCAAGGATCGGGAACATCATTCCAAACGCTGTATTTCCGACTGTATTAAAAAACTTTGCAAGTGCAGTTCCATTTCCGAATACATCTGTTCCCGCATTTGCCCCGTCACAGATAAATGAAAGGGCGATCAGGATACCGCCACCGATAACGAACGGAAGCATATGGGATACTCCATTCATCAGTGCTTTATAAAGCTTTCTTCCAAGGCTCTCATCGCCTATGCCGGCGTTCTCTTCTCCTTTGCCATCATTATGATATACCTTTGCCCTGCCATTGATGATGTCTTCGATCAGTTCCTGTGGTTTATGGATTCCGTCTGCTACTTTCGTGACAATGACCGGCTTTCCGTCGAATCGTGCCATTCTGACTTCCTTGTCCGCTGCCACGATGATTCCGTCACAGGCAGCAATTTCTTCCGCTGTCAGGACATTTTTATCGCCACCCGAACCATTTGTCTCAACTTTGATCGTATAACCCAGCTCTTTTGCTGTATTTTCCAGACTCTCTGCCGCCATATATGTGTGGGCGATCCCGGTCGGGCATGCAGTCACTGCCAGAACACGATATCCACTGTCCGGTACATTCACTGCCTTCTCTTCCTCTGCTTCATTTTTCGCATTTTCTGCCCGATCCACAACTGCAAGGAATTCTTCTACTGTCTTTGCTTTCAGAAGATTCTGCTTAAAGGATTCATCCATTAAAAGCATGGAAAGTCTGCTCAGTACTTCAAGATGTACATTGTCTTCTGTATTCGGTGCAGCAATCAGAAATACCAGATCCACCGGCTGTCCGTCCAGTGCATCATAATCTACACCGGCAGGAATCACCATTGCTGCAAGCCCCGGTGCATTAACTGCATCGGTCTTTGCATGAGGGATTGCAATTCCTTCCCCGATTCCCGTCGTTCCTTCTTCCTCACGGGCAAAGACCCCTGCTTTATATTTTTCAACATCTGTCACATTACCGCCCTTTTCCATCAGGGCTACCATCTGTTTGATGGTCTCTTCTTTCGTCTGCGGTGTACCATTTAGTTCCACACTGCACGCCTTGAGCAAATCTGTAATCCTCATACTCATTTCCTCCTATATACCATACTCTTTTTCCGTACGTTCCAGTTTCTCTGTAATTTCTTCTCTGGTTGCAAGCCAGGATACAAAGGCTGTCGCACTTCCTGCTGCTGTCCCCAGTTCCAGTGCCTTTTCATAATCACCGGTATTCAGCCATCCTGCAAGGAATCCTGCTACCATGGAATCCCCTGCTCCAACAGAGTTGACCACCGTTCCTTTTGGTGGTTTTTTACTGCTTACAGTTCCGTCTTCCGTTACCAGGATCGCACCGTCCCCTGCCATCGATATGAGAACATTGACTGCTCCCATCTCCTGAAGTTTTTTTGCATACTCCACGATATCTGCTTCACTTTCCAGTACCTTGCCGAAGATCTCACCCAGTTCATGATTATTCGGCTTGATCAGGAACGGGTGATATTTCAGAACATTCACCAGCAGATCCTTTGTCGCATCCACCGCAATCCTGATCTCTTTTCCCTGAAGTCTTTCCATGATCCGTTCATACATATCCCCCGGAAGTGTATTCGGGATACTTCCGGCAAGTACAAGTACATCTCCTGCCGTCAGCTTATCCAGTTTCTGATAGAGTGCCTCGATCGCTGTATCTGTAATAACCGGTCCCTGTCCGTTGATCTCACTTTCCTCATTTGATTTCACTTTCACATTGATTCTGGTCATCCCTTCTTCCAGCGGGATAAAATCCGTATAGCATCCGAATTCTTCCAGCATGGTTTCCATCTGCTCTCCGGTAAAACCGGCCTTGAATCCAAGAGCTTTGCTCTTGTGTCCCAGATTAGAAAGGATTACGGATACATTATTGCCCTTTCCACCCGGATAAATTTTTTCTGATGTTGTCCTGTTCACTTCCCCAAGTGTCAGGTCATCGACCTGAATTACATAATCAAGAGAAGGATTAAATGTTACTGTATAAATCATGCTTTCACCTCTACAATATTTTTTTCCTTTTTCAGATCCTTATCCGTAAGTTCTGTAGTGATTAATTTTGCCTGATCGAATTTTGCAAACGTAACCGGAGCGATTTGACCGATTTTACTTGAATCTGCTAGAATATAGCATGTTCTGCACCGTTCCATGGCAGCTTTTTTTTATCATGCTTCCGCAGGATCGGGCGTCGTAAACCCATGCTTTTATCTACACCATTCGTTCCAAAAAATCCTTTTGTAAAATTATACTTTTTCAGATCCTCCACAGCCTGACTTCCGATCACCGCATCCGTTGCTCCTTTAAACATCCCTCCAACCAGATAGACAGTAATCCCTTTCTTTGTCAGGCTCTGTGCATGGGCAATCCCATTCGTCACAAATACCGCCCCACTGCCGGTCATGTATTTTAGCATCTGTGCAATACTGCTTCCCGAATCCAGATAAACAAAATCTTCTTTCTCGATCAAGGATGCCGCATACTTTCCGATCAGGGATTTTTCATCTACATTCTGTGTCATCCGCGATGTGATTTCTACATCTTTGGTTGTATAATCCATCTCCAAAGCCGTCGCCCCACCATGAACTTTCACCAGTAATCCCTTTTCCGCAAGTGCTGTCAGGTCTCTTCGGATCGTCGATTCTGAAGTTGCCAGTCTCTCCGTAAGTTCCTGCACTGTGACCGATTTTTCCTCTCCGAGCATTCTCAGAATCTCGGCAAACCGCTCTTCCGTAAGCATCTCTGCACCTCCTTCTTTCATTTCTCTGCCCTTATAATAAAATCATTTTCAGTCACAGTCATTCATTTTCAGTCATTTATTTTCACGAATAATCACTTTCGGCATTTCGCATAATTTTAGCACATTATTTTTGTGTAATTTTACAACCTCAATCAGATTTGCATTGACTTTTATTGTTAAATATGCTATTCTAAAACGGTATCGGGTTTTTTGATTCCCGGTCTAACAAACTTATTTTTTTATGGAGGGCAACAACAATGACAGGTACAGTAAAATGGTTTAACAACCAGAAGGGTTATGGATTCATCTCCGACTCTGAAGGAAATGACATCTTCGTTCACTATTCAGGACTGGTGATGGATGGATTCAAATCACTTGAAGAAGGTCAGGCTGTAGAGTTCGATGTAACAGAAGGAGCTAAAGGACCTCAGGCAACAAACGTAGTAAAACTTTAATCAAATATTCATTGTACCTTTTAATTATTATAGATAAGCTCAAATTTAAGATACCAGGGTCACAAGGTCTGACACCACGTGTACTCGCACACTAGTGGTAAAATGACCTTGTGACCCGCCCCAATATGAGCATAAAAGCGGGGCGTAAGCACTACGATATGCGAATGTTGGGTAGATTGTGGGAGCACGTAGTGCGTAACAATCCGTAGGTATCATAGTCGGGGGCTTTTGACCCCGACATCAAATTTAATATTAAAAGTAATACAGGAAATGAGATTAACGAAATCCCCCTGCAGATCATCAATGACCTGCAGGGGGATTTGTATTTCGTTTTTCAATTACATTTTATGGTATTTCTTCTGCTCCGGTAACCAGATCATGCTCCGCTTACATTCGACACATACGCCTGGTCTGCTTCCCAGACATCAAAGCCACTTCCTCTTAAAATATCAACAACCCTTGCCGGATCATCGGTCTTAAGAACAGCAGAAGCATCTGCCCCGTTAGCAAAAGCATACATATATTCAATATTCACATCACCTTCCACGATCTGATGCATTGCCCGGCTCAGTGAACCGGTCTCATGAGGAACTCTCAGTGCAACAACATCGGTCAGCATGGAAGTAATTCCATTTTCTTTCAATACGGCTTTTCCTTTATTCGGATCTGATACGATCATACGCAGCATTCCGTATTCGGAGGTGTCTGCAAGACTTAACGCTACGATATTGATATCATTTCCCGCCAGTACAGAAAGCACTTCATCAAGACGTCCTTCTCTGTTCTCAAGAAAAACTGATAACTGCTGAATTGTAATTCCCAATTCTTCCTTTCCCCTTTCTACAGATTCCTGTTGTCGATCACACGAACTGCTTTTCCTTCGCTTCTCTGGATCGATTTCGGCTCAACCAGTTTCACTCTGACAGACACTCCAAGTGCTGTCTTCAGAATTGCTGCGATCTTATCTCTCAGTGCATCCAGTTTACGGATCTCATCTGAGAACATGCTCTCATCTACTTCCACCATAACGGTAAGTACATCCAGATTATCCTCTCTGTCTACGATCATCATATAATGTGGAGCTACCGCACCACCCATACTAAGCAGTGCTGTCTCAACCTGGGTCGGGAATACATTGACTCCACGGATCACCTTCATATCGTCTGTTCTTCCAGTGAACTTGGAAATTCTCGGAGTTGTTCTTCCGCAGGCACAACGACTGTGGTCAATGCTGGTCAGATCTTTCGTGCGGTAACGCAGAAGCGGCATTGCTTCTTTGGATAACGTTGTAAAGACAAGCTCTCCGGTTTCCCCTCTGCACACGCTTCATTCGTTGCAGGGTTCAATACTTCAGGATAGAAATGATCCGCATTGACATGAAGTCCTGCATGATGGATACAATCCATTGCCACACCCGGTCCGGTAATCTCACATAATCCATAAATATCAAAGCAGTTGATATGAAGAATATTTTCAATTTTTTTACGCATCTCTTCTGTCCATGGTTCTGCTCCGTGGATTCCTGCCCTGATCTTCAGCCGGTCTGTCAGTCCAGCTTCCTGAATGGACTCAGCAAGATAAAGTGCATAAGATGGAGTACATGCAAATGCAGTTGCTCCAAGGTCTTCCATGACCATCATCTGACGCTTGGTATTTCCTGCTGACATCGGGATCGTCATTGCACCTAACGCTCTTGCCCCAAAATCCAGTCCAAGACCACCGGTAAAAAGTCCATATCCATAGCATACGTGCAGAATATCATCTTTTGTAAGTCCTGCCATCGTCAGACATCTTGCCACACATTCTCCCCATACTTCCACATCTTTCTGTGAATACGGTGCGATCGTCAGTTTTCCGGTAGTACCGGAAGTTCCCTGCACACGTACCACATCCGACTGCGGAATTGCAAGAAGTCCGAATGGATAATTGGCTCTCAGGTCTTCCTTCGTAGTAAAAGGAAGCTTGTTGATATCTTCAATAGAACGGATATCGCCCGGTTCTACTCCGGTCTCTTTCATTTTTTTATGGTAAAAATCCACATGGTCATATACTCTTTTTACCACATCTACAAGACGCTTGCTCTGCAGTGCTGCCATCTCGTCACTGCTCATACATTCCACTTTGGGATCCCGGATCCGTTCTTCCCAATTTTCTAATGATACTGCCGCCATCTTCGCTTCTCCTTTTTCTATAAATCTTCTTCCTCTACCAGTTTCACATCTGCCTTCTCCAGGACTTTCTGTGCCTTGTCAAAATCATCCGTATGGAATACGATCACCGGTGCTTTTCCCTCGCGGATCACAAACGAATAAATATAATTTACATTGATCTCTCCATCTGCAAGGATCGTAAGCATCCGGTTCAGGTTGCCTTTTTCATCCTTAAGCTCAGCCCCGACTACTTCCGTGATCCTTGTAACCAAACCCTTTTGCTGTCAGACTTTCTTTTGCGCACTCCGGCTCATCTACTACCAGACGCATGATCCCAAATTCCGGTGTATCAAATGTGGAGATCGCACGGATATTAATATGGCTATCTGTCAATACAGAAGTCACTCTCATCATACTCCCCGGCTGGTTTTCCACAAATACTGAAAGCTGTCTGATCATCTTTTTTCTCCTTTCCCTGCACATATATTTAAAGATTAAATCCAACCTCAAATGCCTTTTTATTGATCTCAATCGTCTTCGGAGGTACAGTCTTTTCGATCACTTCATACCACTGTTCTTTTGTGAAATCCATATGCTGTGCGGCGATTCCAAGAACGATCAGGTTAAAGACTCGTGGATTTCCAAGCTTTCTGGATTCTTCTGTGGCATCTACTTTATATACTTTGTATTCCTTTTCCAGATCCTCAATGATATGATCCGGATATTCTGCATTTCCGATCACAACCGGCATCGGATCGATTCTCCAGTCATTTACGATCAGAGCCCCATCTTTTTTCAGAAAATGTGCATAACGGAGTGCCTCCAGTCTCTCAAATGCGATCAGGACATCTGCCTGTCCCTCTTCTACGATCGGCTCTGCAACCTTGTCACCATAACGGACAAATGTTACAACACTTCCGCCTCTCTGTGCCATGCCGTGTACTTCTGAAAGCTTGACATCATATCCGCCTGCGATGGTCAGCCCTCCCAGGATCCGGCTCGTAAGAAGGGTTCCCTGTCCGCCGACACCGACGATCATAATATTTTTTACTGCCATCTTATTCGCCCTCCTTTACAAGTTCTATCACATTAAATTTACACAGTTTTTCGCACAGTCCGCATCCAGTACACATCGTATCATCAATATGAACACTTCCGTCTGCATTCTTTGTCATGGCCGGACATCCCGGTTTCATGCAGAGACCGCATTTCTTACACTGATCTTCATGTGCCATATACAATGGCTTCTTTCTCTTGTCAAGCAGAACACAAGGAGTCTTGTGTATGATAACAGATACTTCTATCCCTTGCCACTTCTTCTTTAATCGTCTTCTGAAGCAATTCGATATCAAATGCATTCACTACATTGACATGCTTCACTCCGACTGCATGACATAATTCCGGAATATCAATGGCATAAGTCGGATCTCCCTGCAATGTCTTTCCGGTTGCGGAGTGATCCTGATGTCCGGTCATTCCTGTCGTGGAATTATCCATGATGATCACTGTTCCGGTCGCTTTGTTGTAAACCATATTCATCAGTGAATTAACACCTGTATGCATGAAAGTAGAATCACCAATCACGGCAACCCAGTTCTTGATATACTCTTTTCCTTTTGCCTTCTCCATTCCATGAAGTGTGGAAATACTTGATCCCATACACATCGTTGTATCGATGACACTCAGCGGTGCAACTGCACCTAATGTATAACATCCGATATCACCTGCTGCATGCATTTTCAGACGGTTCAGGACAAAGAATACACTTCTGTGCGGACATCCCGGACAGAGGATTGGCGGTCTTCCCGGTGCTTTTGCAGGCTCTTTCAGTTCCAGTTCCTGCTTCAGAATCGCTTTACGGAGCATATTGGCACTGTATTCTCCCTGTACTGTGAAGATTTCCTTGCCAATCGCCTGGATTCCCCAGGATTTTACCTGCGTCTCGATCACCGGATCCAGTTCCTCTACAATATAGAGTGTATCAACTTTTTCTGCAAAATCTTCGATCAGCTTTCTTGGAAGCGGATTCACCATTCCCAGCTTCAGTACAGACGCTCCGGCAATGCTTCTTTTACATACTGATATGGGATTCCACTGGTAATAACTCCAATCTTGGTATCGTTCATCTCAACTCTGTTGATCGGAAGGGTATTAGCTGCCTCTGCCAGTTCCCTGTTCAGACGTTCGATCTCAATATGTCTCTGCTTTGCATTTCCCGGCATCATGACATTTTTCTGAATATTCTTTATATATTCCTTATCTTCTATATTTTCACGCTCACAAAGCTCAACCAGTCCTTGTGAATGTGCCAGTCTCGTTGTCGTTCTGAAAATAAACGGACGGTCGAATTTCTCACTGAGTTCAAAAGCTGCCTTAAAGAAATCTTTTGCCTCTGCACTGTCCGAAGGTCGATAACCGGGATCTGTGCTGCCCTTGCAACCATTCTTGTATCCTGCTCGTTCTGAGAGCTGTAAAGTCCCGGATCATCCGCAACAACAAGAACAAGTCCACCGTTTACTCCCATATAAGATACTGAATAGAGCGGATCTGCTGCCACATTCAGTCCTACATGCTTCATACAGGCCATGGAACGCACACCTGCGATGCTTGCACCTACCGCTACCTCTGTAGCAACCTTCTCGTTCGGTGCCCATTCTTCATATACATCATCCCTGTACTGGACAAGGTATTCACTGATCTCAGTACTCGGAGTTCCCGGATATGCGGAAGAAACTTTTACTCCCGCCTCGTATGCTCCGCGGGCAATCGCTTCATTTCCGAGCATAATTACTTTTTCTGCCATTTTACAGTCCATCCTTTCGTAAATCTGTCACACGTTTTGCTTTTCCCTCAAACCGCTGCAGAGAGTTCGGTGCAACCAGCCGGATCTGTGTTGCAAGTCCAAGCTGGGACTTTAATCTTGTCTTGATCCGGTTCTCCAGTTCACTCAACTGTCCATAACTGTCCAGAAGACGGTCATCGATCAGTTCTACCGTGATAGTCATCACATCCAGACGGTTCTTACGCTCTACCAGAATTTCATAATGTGGTCCGATCTCATCAATCTTGAACAGAACTTCCTCGATCTGTCCCGGGAATACATTCACACCGCGGATCACAAGCATATCATCGGCACGTCCTGAAAGATTCTCCATCCTGACTGTCGTTCTTCCACATTTACACGGTTCGTACATCAGTCTTGTCAGATCTCCTGTGCGGTATCTTACAAGCGGAAGTGCTTCTTTTCCAAGGCAGGTCACTACCAGTTCCCCAAGTTCTCCCGGTGGAAGAACCTCCTCAGTCTCAGGATCAATGACTTCCGGGATAAACCAGTCTTCGTTAATATGCATACCACAAAGCTCCGTACATTCCCCTGCAACTCCCGGTCCGCAAAGCTCACTCATACCATAATTCTGGGTACAGACAAACTGATCGCCCCAGACTTTATGCATCTCATCACGCATCGGCTCTGTCATGCCTTCCCCGCCGAACAAACCGATATGGATCTTCAGATCCTTAGAAGGATCAATTCCCCGGTGACGCAGTTCTTCTCCTAAATGCAGTGCATACGATGCGTTGCCACAAGAAGGGTCACCCCCATATCCTGAAGGAACATGATCTGCTTATTTGTATTGCCCGAAGACATCGGGATCACCGCCGCTCCGATCTTTTCCAGTCCACCATGAAGCCCCAGTGCTCCTGTAAATGTACCGTATCCAAATGAGATCTGTGCCACATCATCCGCAGTGGCACGCCCATACAGGCCAGTCTTGCCACATTATTCAGCCAGATATCCAGATCATTTCTTGTATATCCGACCACAGTTGGCTTGCCGGTTGTTCCTGAACTTGCATGATAACGCACGATTTCCTTTTTATCTACCGCAAAAAGTCCATCCGGATAATGATCTCGAAAATCTGCTTTATATGTAAAAGGCAGCTTTTTCAGGTCTTCCAGCGTCTGAATATCTTCCGGTTTCACTCCGGCTGCATCCATCTTATCACGATAAGGTTTTACTCTGTCGTAAATATAGCTGACAGTCGTCTTCAGCTTATCTAACTGGATCTTTTCGATCTCTTCTCTTGGCAGAGTTTCTTCCTTTGCCCATATCATTCCTTTGTACCTCCTTTTTAAGCATTCGCTTCTCTTAAGTATATCATAATACTTTTCCGAGTTAAAGCATGAAATTATATAATTTCAATCCTGCTGCCTAATTTTTCTCCGCCCCGCTCTTTCGTCACGATTATCTTATTTTCGATCCGTTCTTTCAGTTCAGCCACATGAGAATGATCCCCACACTGCGGTTTCCCTGCGTCAGATTTCCCAATGCCTTGATTGCCTGCTCCAGTGCTTCCTCATCCAGAGAACCGAAACCTTCATCCACGAACATTGCCTCCAGGCAGATTCCTCCCGCATTGGCCTGGATTTCATCTGACAGCCCCAGTGCCAGCGACAGAGATGCCTGGAATGACTCTCCACCGGACAGGGTTTTAACACTCCGCTCACTGCCGTTGTAGTGATCGATCACATTTAATTCCAGACCGGATTTTCCTTTTTTATCTTCCGGTGCTTTCTGTCTTTTTAACTCATACTGTCCACTGCTCATTGTCATGAAACGCAGATTTGCACGTCGTAAAATCCGGTCAAAATATGCCATCTGAATATAGGTCTCCAGTTCTACTTTCTGCTTGCCATTCAGATTGCCGCCTGCCGTATCGGCAAGTGACTTCATCCATACATACTTCTTTTCTACTTCTTCCAGCAGATCTCTCTGTACATTAACTTTATCATAGATTTCCCGGTTTCCTGAATACCTGACATAAAGTTCTTTTTTTTCTTCTGCCATCTGGCTTTTTTCTTCTGTCATCCGGCTTTTCTCTTTCAGGATTTCTTCTTCATTTACATCTTCCAGTTGTTCAAGCTGTACCCGGATTGTCTGAATCGTGGCCTCATTTTCTGCTTTTTTCTGCAGAATCTGCTCATATTCCTGCTGGTTTTTCTGCTGTAGAGCTTTCAGCTTTTTCTGTTCTTCCTGCTTCTGTAGGATCTGTCTCCTTTAAGATTTCCTCTCTTTCACTCTCAGCCCCATTCTTTTCCTGCTCTTCTTTGATCCGTTCTTCTACAGATTTTTTCTCTGCCTGAAGCTGCACAGTCTTTTCTTTCTCCTGCTCCACGATTGCCCGGAGTCGCCCTTCTTCTTTTTTCAGCTCCTCCCGTCTTTGGATTTCCTGTTCTACAGCAGATTTTTTTTCTGAGATTTCTCCGGTGCAGGATTTTAACCGTTTCATTGCCGATACAGTCAGTTCCTGAACTTCACTATCTTTCAGAGAGTCAGATTTTCTCTTTTCATCTTTCTCCATTTTCCCGAGAATCTGACAGAGAATTTCTCTTGCACTGCTCTTTTGTGCCTGGCTTCTGCCATCTTTTTTTTCCTGCTCATGAAGTAACTGCTCCACCTGAAGCTGTTCTGCTTTTTTCTGTTCTTCTGCCTTTACAAGCTTCTCTCTCTGAACAAGTGTCTCCTCTGCTTTTTTCAGTTCCTCTCCACAGGTTCTGATTTCTTTCTGCAGCCGTTCTTTTACCCACTCTGCATCTTCCAAATGATAGCCTGCATCTTTTTCCATCTGCTCTGCTTTTTTCTTCAGTCGCTCCAGTTGTTCTTTCAGGCTGCCTGCCATTGCACTGTAATTTCTGACATTTTTTTTCTGCCTCATCCGCTGCCGCCTTCTTCTGATCTACGCTTTCTTTGGAAATTTCCTCGCTACATTTTTCTGCAAGAACCGGATGATGAACTGAACCACAGACCGGACATGCCATTCCTTCTTTCAGCCCTTCTGCAAGAATTCCTGCCTGCGTATCCAGGAACAGACGGAACTCTCTTTCGTATGCTTCTTTTACCGGAAGATAGTTTTCTCTTGCTTTCAAATAACGTCCGGTTGTAAATTCCAGCTTTTTCTGCAACGAGCTTTGTTCTTCTTTCGCCTCGATCAGCCGTTCTGCCTGGTTTAACTGTACAGTCAGATTATTCTTTTTCTGATACAGACTCAGACGGATCTCCCCGGCATCCCCGGATTTTTCTATCTCCTCTCCCATTTTTTTGAGCATTTCCTTCCGGTTATCCAGTTCTTCCTGCAACTGCCTCATTTTTTCTGTCAGTGCAGCTTCTTTTTTCATCCTCGTGCCATATGCATCTTTTGCAGATTCCAGCCGGTCTGCCTGTTCCTGCAGATTTGCAAGCTGTCCGCAATATTTCTCTCTCACTGCCTCCAAAGCTCCAAAACGATCCAGTTCTCTTTGAAGCTGCTCTTTTTGTGCAGTATGCTCCTGACACTTTTTCTGCACTTTTTCCAGTTCTTCTCCCAGCTTTTCCGCTTTCTGCCCCAGCGTTTCAATCCTCAGGATTCTTTCCATCCGTTCCCGGATTTTACGGATTTCTCCTTCCAGCTCTTCCGCCTTCCTTTGCAGTTCCGGATTCTTTTTCCGCTCTTCTTCCGCTTTCCCGGCTGCCTGCAGGAGCGGTTCTCTCTGCTCTTCCTGCAATCGCAGAGAAGACTCCAGTTCCTGCTTCTGCATACATTTCTGTAGTCTCTTTTCTGACTCTGAAATGCTTTCTTCCAGCACTTTTTCTTTCTGCTCAAGCTGCATCAGAAATTCTTTTTCTCTCTCCGTCAGTTCCAGTAACAGCTCCAGTCCTTCCACAACTCTTCCATCAAACCCGGACTTTTTCATCTCTTCCAGTTTCTCTGTGAGTTCTTCTGCCTCCTGTCCGTAACGGATTCCGTTCAGATACTGGCTGATACTTCTTCTCAGCTCATCATACTGCTTCCATTGCATTTTCACCGCATCTTTCAGCTTCAACTGAAGGCTCTGATATAATTCTGTATGGAACAACTGCCGGAAGATCTCTCCACGCTGTGCTGTTCCTGCCAGCAGAAGCTTCTGGAAATCTCCCTGTGCGATCATGGCGATCTGCGTGAACTGCCTGTAATCCAGTCCCAGAAGTTCCGTGACTGCCCTGGTGACTTCTTTCGCTTTCGTTACCGGCTGGCGTTCATCCGGGTACACCAGCGTGGCATCGGATTTTCTTACCGTATAACCCGTTCCCCTCTTTTTTCGTGCCAGATATTCAGGATTTCGTATCACCTGATAAGATTTTCCACGCCACGAGAAAAGAAACTCCACATACGTTTCTATCTCTTCCGCAGCATACTTACTGCGGAACATGGCTGAATCTCTGACCTGACCACTTGCCTCCCCGTACAGGGCAAAGGTGATCGCATCAAAAATTGTCGTTTTTCCTGCCCCTGTATCCCCGGTGATCAGATAGATTCCCTGTCCCCCGAGCTTTGTAAAATCAATCTCTGTCCTGTCTGCATATGGTCCAAATGCACTGATGACCAGTTTCTCAGGTTTCATCTGATCTCTCCTTTCATAGTTCATTCTCTTTCAGTTTCCCGATCAGTCCACTGACAAACTCTCTCTGTTCCTGTAACATGGGATGGTTATTCTGAAGTTCAAAAAATTCTTCAAAGTATTCCAGCTCACTTTTCTCTTCTGCCACCTGTGCTCTGTGATCTCTTTTGCTTCTCTTGTCCTCTGATTATCATATTCTAATTGCATGAGGTTTGGATAGATCGTCCGCAACTTCTGCATTCCATCGACAACATCCTCTTCATCCGTAAGAATCATCCTGACATAATCTTCTGTATTGGTATCTTCATAAAATTCCCTGGAAGAAACTTCCAGATAACTCCCCCTGATACTCCTCAGATCCCGGAGCGGTAAAAGACCGATCTCCCGGATCTCGGTTGTTCCTTTTTCTTTCAGTTCCACAACCGTCACTGACTTTTTCTGTCCACACTCGGAAAAAGAATATTTCAGTGGTGTTCCGCAATATCGCATTTTTCCATTTTTAAAATTCTGCGGACTGTGGATATGTCCCAGTGCTGTATAGTCAAACTCCTGAAATGTCTCTGCTGCGATCTGATCTACACCTCCGACCGAAACTTCTTCAGAATCGCATCTTGCCGCACCGGTTACAAACTGATGTGCAAGAAGCACGTTTCTCTTTGTCGGATCAATCTGCATATGCTTCACCGCACAGGAAACCGCATCCTGATAAGAAGTAATCTCTTCCTCAGGAAATACATGACGTACCACTGCCGGCTTCAAAAATGGAAGAAGATGGATCCACACTTCCCCATATTCATCTTTCATACAATATTTCACCGGTTCTCCATCATAGACCGGTGAAAAGATTACCTGGCTTTCCATCATTAGCTGCGAACCAAATGCCAGTCTTTCTGCCGAATCATGATTTCCACTGATCAGAAAAACCGGCACTTTTTTCTGTGCCAGAGAAGTCAAAAACCCGTCCAGAACCTCACTGCATCTGAGGGCGGAACGGGTTTATCATAAATGTCACCGCAGATCAATACTGCATCCGGTGCTTCCTTCTCTATGATGGAGGTAATCTGATCTAAAATATATCTCTGATCTTCCAGCATGGAAAACTCGTTCACTCTTTTTCCAATATGCAGATCGGATAAATGAATCAACTTCAAACTGCTACCTCCGCATTCTTTTTATTCTCTTTTATTTGTTCTTAACAGAGCGGATATTTTGCTGTACTCAGCTACCATAGCTTTTCGCTTTTTCTACATTATCTTCGCTCTCGATCACCATAGCGATGATCTCTGCGATCTTATCCATATCCTCTTCCTTCATGCCACGGGTCGTAACAGCCGGAGTTCCCAGTCTCACACCACTTGTCACAAACGGAGAACGTGGATCATTCGGGATTGTATTCTTATTGGCTGTCACATGAGCATCATCCAGACGCTTCTCCAGCTCTTTTCCGCTGATATCTGTACCGGACAGATCTACCAGCATCAGATGGTTATCTGTATCACCTGATACGATCTTAACTCCTCTGCTCTTTAAGCCATTGCAAAGAGCCTTTGCATTCCTGACAACCTGCTCCATATAAGTCTTATATTCCGGCTGAAGTGCTTCTTTGAAGCATACTGCCTTTCCTGCAATCACATGCATCAGCGGACCACCCTGGATGCCTGGGAATACAGCCTTATTGAAGTTGAACTTTTTGTTCATCTCCTCACTGCACATAATCATTCCGCCTCTTGGACCACGAAGTGTCTTATGCGTTGTCGTCGTCGTTACGTGGGCATACGGGATCGGACTTGGATGAAGTCCTGTTGCTACCAGTCCTGCGATATGTGCGATATCTACCATCAGGTATGCTCCCACCTCATCAGCGATCTCACGGAAACGCTTGAAATCGATCGTTCTTGCATAAGCACTTGCTCCCGCTACGATCAGCTTCGGCTGATGCTCTTTTGCAATCCGCAGTACCTCATCATAATCAATCACACCATCTTCATTGACACCATAATGTGCCACATCAAAATACTTTCCTGACATATTAACCGGTGAACCATGAGTCAGGTGTCCGCCATGATCCAGATTCATTCCCATGATCTTGTCTCCCGGCTCAAGCATGGCGAACATAACTGCCATATTTGCCTGTGCACCGGAATGTGGCTGAACATTGACATATTCACAGCCGAACAGCTTCTTTGCTCTCTCTCTTGCAAGATCTTCCACAACATCCACGCACTGACATCCGCCATAATATCTTTTTCCCGGATATCCCTCTGCATATTTATTCGTCAAAGGACTTCCCATCGCTGCCATAACTGCTTTACTTACCAGTTCTCTGATGCGATCAGCTCAATATGGGAGTTCTGTCTCTCCATCTCTGCTTTTATCGCATCTGCAATCTCAGGATCCGTCTTCGTAATTTCATCGAAATCGTACATTCTCTATTTCCTCCACTATACTTTACTCCGCAAAAGCGTTATGCACATTATAGCACAGCACCCTTTAAAAATCAAACAACGATAACTGATTGCTCTTCGGCAGATTTCCAAACAGTCCCAGCTCCGACATCAGATCGATCACTGTCTTGCTGACTTTTGTCCGCTGCCGGAAATCATCCAGTGACAGATACGGCCCGTCCTTTCCCGCCTCTTCGACTGCCTCCGCAGCTTTATCTCCCATGCCTTCAATGCTTGCAAAGGACGGCATCAGTTTTCCGTCCACGATCTGAAACATTTTTGCTTTCGCCTTATAAAGATCCACCGGAACAAACTCAAACCCACGGGCATACATCTCCTGCACGATCTTCATATCTTTCATCGTATCCTGCTCTTTTTTCGTCAGGGTATCACTGCGTCGCTTATAATCTTTCATATAATAATCCAGCTTCTCTCTCCCCTGACACATGATCTCATAAGAGAATGCGTCCGCACGGATACTGAAGTAAGCTGCATAATATGCCAGCGGATAATTGATCTTGCAGTATGCAATCCGGTATGCCATCATAACATAAGCTGCGGCATGAGCTTTCGGGAACATATAACTGATCTTTTTGCACGACCAGATATACCAGTCCGGCACATTCTGTGCCTTCATCGCCTCTTCCCATTCCGGTTTCAGTCCTTTCCCCTTTCGCACACTTTCCATGATCGTAAATGCGAGAGCACTTTCCACGCCCTGATTAATCAGGTAGATCATGATATCATCACGGGTACAGATTGCGGTAGAAATCGTTGCCGTCCCTGATTTGACAAGCTCCTGTGCATTTCCAAGCCATACATTTGTCCCGTGGGACAGACCGGAAATACGGATCAGGTCTGACAGGTCTGAGGCTTGGTATCCTGCACCATCTGGATAACGAAATCTGTACCAAACTCCGGGATTCCCAGACTTCCGATCTTACATCCGTCGATATCCTCCGGTTTAATTCCCAGTACTTCTGTTCCGTGGAACAGCTCGATCACCCGCTTATCGTCCAGGGGGATCTCTGTCGCAATGAACGGATGCTCTGCATTGTACTCATTCGGCATGGCATCGAGGTGATATAATCTTCCAGCGTTCGGATCATGGTCGGATCATCATGTCCGAGAATATCGAGCTTTAAAAGGTTATGGTCAATGGAATGATAATCAAAATGGGTCGTAGTGATCCCGCACTCCATATCATTGGCAGGATGCTGCACCGGTGTAAACTCATTGATACTGTGACCATGCGGAAGTACAACGATTCCTCCCGGATGCTGCCCGGTACTTCTGCGGATTCCGGTACACCCTTCCGTCACACGCTCAATCTCACATCTTCTTTTCCTCTGTCCACGCTCTTCATAATAATTTTTCACAAATCCGTAGGCAGTCTTGTCCGCCAGTGTTCCGATCGTTCCGGCTTTGAACGTATGTCCCTCACCAAACAATACTTCTGTATATTTATGAGCTTTTGCCTGATAATCTCCTGAAAAGTTCAGGTCGATATCCGGCTCTTTATCCCCCTTAAATCCAAGGAATGTCTCGAATGGGATGTCAAATCCCGCCTTGATCAGCTTCGCTCCGCACTTCGGACACATACGGTCAGGCATATCATATCCACAGCCTCCTGCAAAAGCACGTACTTCCTCGGAATCGAAATCACTGTAATGACATTTTTCACAATAATAATGTGGACTGAGTGGATTTACCTCCGTAATTCCTGACATCGTTGCTACAAACGAAGATCCTACTGATCCACGTGAACCAACCAGATATCCGTCCGCATTGGACTTCCATACCAGTTTCTGTGCAATGATATACATAACGGCATATCCGTTGGAAATAATGGAATTTAATTCTTTTCCAGTCTGGAAGAAACCTGTACCGGCAGGTCTTCCCCGTACATCTCATGAGCTTTCCTGTAACAGATATCTCTCAGTTCCTGATCCGAATCCTGAATGACCGGCGGGCATTTGTTCGGATTGACCGGCGAGATCTTTTCTATCATTTTTGCGATCTTCTGCGGGTTGTCAATGACCACTTCTCTTGCCTTTGCAGATCCAAGATAGGCAAATTCTTCCAGCATCTCATCGGTTGTCCGCAGGAACAGCGGTGGCTGGGTATCCGCATCATCAAATCCTTTTCCCGCCATGATGATCCTTCGGTAGACTTCATCTTCCGGGTCAAGGAAATGCACATCACACGTTGCCACGACCGGCTTTTTGAACTGCTCACCCAGTTCTACGATCTTCCGGTTGATCTCCTGCAGATCCTCCTCTGAATTGACATTTTTCACCTTGCTGCTCCCGATCATAAACCGGTTATTACCGATCGGCTGGATCTCATAATAATCATAAAAGTCCGCAAGTTCCGCAATGGTTTCTGCAGGCCTTTCTTCCAGGATTGCCTTATACAGCTCACCCGCTTCACATGCACTTCCGATGACCAGCCCCTCCCGATGCTCATTGAGCAGACTTTTCGGGATTCTCGGCCGTCTTCCATAATAGGTCATATGAGATTCTGAAATAAGCTGGTACAGATTGTATCTTCCGATGTCATTTTTCGCAAGAATGATGATATGATGCGTTGCCATTTTGCGGATCGCATTCACATTCCGCTCTCCAAACCGGTTGATGCCCTTAAGATCTGTAATATGATCCTTCTTCAGCATCTCTACAAATTTCACAAAAATCTCCGCTGTCGCCCCTGCATCATCTACCGCACGGTGATGGTTTTCCAGGGAAATCCCCAGTGTCTTCGCCACCAGGTTCAGCTTATATTTTGACAGCGTCGGCAAAAGAACTCTCGCCATTGCCACCGTATCCACATAAGTAAATCTGTATTCTATCTCCTGATACCGGCAGTTCTGTTCAATAATCCCACATCGAACGAAGCATTATGGCAACCAGGACTCCATCCCCGACAAATTCCAGGAACTGTGGAAGTACATTCTCAATCGGATCCGCTTCCAGTACCATTTCATCCGTAATACTGGTCAGATTCGTGATCTCAAACGGGATCGGACGCTGCGGATTGACAAACGTACTGAACCGGTCCACGATCTCTCCGTTTACAACTTTCACTGCCCCGATCTCAATGATCTTATCCCGGATGGCACTAAAACCGGTCGTCTCAATGTCGAACACAATATACGTGTCATCCAGCGTCTGCGTTCCTGCATGAACCGCGATCTTGGTCAGGTCATCTACTACATAGCCTTCCACCCCGTAAAGTACCTTAAACGGATCGTCCTTGTCCAGTGTCTCAATATAGTGGTTGGCATCCGGGAATGCCTGTGCTACCCCGTGATCCGTGATCGCAATAGCAGGGTGTCCCCAGTCATGAGCCTCTTTACGATATCTTTTACTTCTGAAACACCATCCATATCACTCATTTTGGTATGGCAGTGGAGTTCCACTCTCTTTAACGGGTTCAGATCCTCTCGTTTGACCGTGAAATCACCGATTTTTTTTATTCCGGTGACAGATCCGATCGTCAGTTCCCCGTCAAACTTATCAATGGTAGTGACTCCTTTGATCTTGACAAAACCGCCTTTTTTCAGACTTCCGAGAATCTCTGCCAGTTGCTCATTTTTAATGAACATTTTCACGCTGATCGTATCTGTAAAATCACTGACCGCAAAAATGATGATCGTCCGTTCATTCTTGATCTCACGGGTATCCAGACTGATGATCTTACCATGAAAGGTAATTTCTCCCATTTCTTCCACGACCTGATCCAAGCGGATCGGCTCATCTTCAAAATTCCTGCCATAGATGAGGTTCGGATCATCTCCCAGCTTCAGTGGGCGTACATAATCTTTCTTTTTAAATTCCTTCTTCTGAAATTCTTTTCTCCTGCCTGATGGTTCCTTTCCTGCAGCAGCTTTTTCTTTTCCACCTGCTGCCTTTTCACCCGGTTCGGCCTGCCTCTTCTTTGTATCTGATCCTATTTCCTGATTTTCCGCTGCCCTCTCAGGTTCTTCACCACGCTGCCTTGCACGACGTTCAAAGATCGCATTGATTTCCTGCTGAATCCGCTGCTCATCGTACTCTCTTGTGCCTTCCTGATCCGTCTCTTTATAAGCTACCAGTAATTTTGCATCTATGCGGAACCGTTCCCGCAGAACCCGTTCCACCAGTGTGACGATTTCTTCTTTCCGTCCTTCTGATACGATCGTGTCCAGCAGTTCCAGGTGGATCAGATTTCCCTCTTCAAACCGGAGATCTGCCCTTGCAAACATATTTGCAGCAAGTACACTGGTCTGCCGCAGCTCTTCGATCAGACTTTCCCTGTACTCCGTCAGAATCGCCTGTGGCGTATAAAGCTCCGACAGTTGAAACTCTTCCACGATTTCGATCTTTACTGCGGCTCTTCCAAATAACTGTTCCTTGATCCGCTGTTCCATCAGCCAGATCTGCTTCTTCTGTATCAGATGCCTGCAAAGGATATGTATATGCAGAAAATCACGACCTGAATTAGTCGTGATCTTCTTAACTTCTACATCCGAAAAGAGCATCTGCAGTTCGTCCCCGACTTTCAGCGTCGGAAATACATTAAAAAATACTTTTTCACTTTTTACCTGTTCCAATTCAACAACTCCTGTCGCAATGTATCGAGAAGTTCCTCTTCTTTTACTTTTTTAATGACCTGTCCCTTTTTAATCAGCAGTCCTTCGCCGATTCCACCGGCAATACCGATATCTGCCTCTTTCGCTTCTCCTGGACCGTTCACCACACATCCCATAACTGCAACTTTGATATCATCCAGTGGAATGTCTGCAACCATTTTCTCCACCTCATTTGCAAGGTGAATCAGATTGATCCTGGTTCTGCCACAGGTCGGACAGGAAACGACTTCGATTCCGCCTTTCCTGAGTCCCAGAGTCTTAAGAATCAGCTTTGCTGTACGGATCTCCTCCACCGGATCTCCTGTCAGAGACACACGGATCGTATTTCCGATCCCTTCATACAGGATAATTCCCAGTCCGACAGAAGATTTTACATTCCCTGAATATACGGTACCGGATTCTGTAATTCCGACATGAAGCGGATAAGGACATTGTTCCGCAATCAGTTCATGTGCTTTGACGCACATCAGAACATCCGAAGACTTGATACTGACCACCAGATTGTCATACCCCATCTCCTCGATCATATGCACTTTATCCAAAGCACTCTCTACAATTCCCTCTGCGGTGACTCCGCCATATTTCTCAATTAACGGCTTCTCCAGTGATCCGCTGTTCACCCGACACGAATCGGCACACCGTATTCTTTTGCCTTGTCAACTACCGCCTGAACCCGTTCTTTTGTACCGATATTTCCAGGATTGATCCGGATCTTGTCGGCTCCGTTCTCAATGGCTGCGATTGCAAGCCGGTAATCAAAATGAATATCTGCAACCAGCGGAATATGGATCTGCTTTTTGATCTCTTTTAACGCTTCCGCTGCCTCCCTTGTCGGAACAGTACACCGGATGATCTCACATCCTGCTTTTTCCAGCCTATGTATCTGCTCAACAGTACCCTTTACATCTTCGGTCCTTGTATTGGTCATAGACTGGATCGCAACCGGGTGATTCCCACCGATCACTACATCACCGATCCGAATCTCTTTTGTCTGATTTCTATACAATTTCTTCATCCTTTCAAAAGCTCTGTCCGGTCAGTCTTCTTCACGGACAAAGGTCTTCTGGCTTCCATATTCCATCTCTGTCAGCGTCAGCACCTGTTCATCCACACTGTATTCATATGTGCCTTCCATCACATCTGCGATATCTCTCAGATCCTGCTCTGTCAAATCTTTCGTTTCTTCTGCCGCTTTTTCAAGTTCTTCGTCTTTTATATGAACCGCAAACCTTTTTGTATTCCTGTCCATTGAATATTCAACAGGAACTGTCACAGTCTCCGCCTCCAGTGCCTGCGTGATCTCCATCACTCCGTCACTTTTGATATGAAGTACCATTCCGTTCTCTGTATCACTCCAGGTTCCTTCCAGTGGGTTTGCAGTAAAAAGCTTTGTCAGGAAGAAAATACCGATCAGAAGGATCAGTACTGTTGTCACTGCCATTACAACACGCCATATCGTATCTCTTCCTTTTTCATTCTGTTCCATCAGCATCGTTCATGCCTCCTTTTCCTGCCGTTAGTTTAACCAAATATCCCCCCAACGATTCCATAAGAAATGATCGTCATGATACATGCTGCCAGACAAACACCGATCACGATCGCCGGGAATGCCTTTCTGAAACGGATTCCAAGCAGTGCTGCGATCAATGCCCCTGTCCAGGCACCTGTGCCTGGAAGTGGAATGCCCACAAATGCAACCAGCCCCCAGAACTCATACTTTTCAATATTGGCACTCTGGCTCATCGCCTTTTTTTCAAGCTTTTCAACAACCGGCTTCAACCTCTTTGTTCCTTTCATCCAGTCAAAAATCTTTGTGATCAGAAGCAGAATAAAAGGAATCGGCAGCAGATTTCCGATAATACTGACCGGAATCGCACGCCACATCGGGATATTCAGAAATGTCGGTCCTGCTGCAAGCAGCCCTCCACGCAGTTCCAGGATCGGAACCATCGAGATGATAAAAAGGATCAGCTCTTTTCCAACCTTTCCTCCGAGATTTACTACAAACCAGTTGATCAATGCATCACTCATCTAAACTATTCTCCCTTAATATATTTCGTCAGAAAATCAAATAACACCTGCATCTCTTCCCTTGTACCGACTGTGATCCTCAGATACTGGCCGATCCGTTCTGAATCCCAGTGCCTGACATAGATATCATTTGCCTTCAGTGCTTCAAAAAGTCTGCCGGCATCTGTCTGCGGATGCGTTGCAAAAATGAAATTGGCTTTTGCATCAGGAAATTCAAATCCAAGCCGGTGCAATTCTTCTTTTGCCCATTCTCTCGTCTCTATAATTTTACGAACATGTTCTTCAAAATATTCCTTATCCCGGACTGCTTCAACACCACATGCAATCGCCGTCTGATTCATTGTATAAGAATTAAAAGAATACTTGACATCATTCAGACAGCGGATCAATTCAGGATTGGAGACTGCGTAACCGATCCTCATACCAGCCATACTTCTGGCTTTTGAAAAGGTCTGCGTCACGATCAGATTATCATAACGGTCGATCAGTTCCAGTGCCGATCTTCCTGCGAAATCAATATATGCTTCATCCACGATCACGATCGAATCCCGGTTATGTTCCAGAATATCTTCTATAAAATCCAGTTCTTCATAAATTGCGGTCGGTGCATTCGGGTTCGGAAAAATGATTCCACCATTTTCCCGGTAATAATCTTCCTTTACAATGCGGAACTGTTCATCCAGTGCCGGTGTCTCATATGGAATCTTGTACAGCTCTGCCCACACTTTATAAAAAGAATAGGTAATATCCGGGAATAATACCGGTTTCCCGGAATTAAAAAATGTCAGGAAGCACATAGATAATACATCATCCGAGCCGACTCCCACAAAAACCTGATCCCGGTCTACCCCATAATACTCTGCAAGGCATCCGGTCAGTTCTTCTGCTGCCGGATCCGGATATAACCGGAATCTGTCTGTATCCATCTCACGCAACACCCGCTCCACTCCCGGAGCAGGCGGGTAAGGATTTTCATTTGTATTCAGCTTGATCACCTTATTCTGCGGCTGCTCACCCGGTACATAAGGCTCTGCCTGTCGTATATTTTTTAAAAGTTCTGCTCTTACAGCCATTCGTCTAAACCTCTGTCCTTTTCTCACTGTCAGATCATGTTCTGACTCTGTAAAGTTCCTCCATAAACCGGCAGGCTCTGCTTTATTTATACTCTTCCGCAAGTTCTTTGAATTTCGGAAGGGAATTTACGATTGTTTCATATGCAACGCAGTATGCCATACGCACATAACCCGGGCATCCAAAAGAACTTCCCGGAACAAGAAGAATATTATGCTTCTTTGCAGCATTACAGAATTTCTTTTCATCCGCTACCGGAGACTTAACAAACAGATAGAAGGCTCCCTCCGGTTTGATGCACTCAAAGCCAAGCTCTTTCAGTCCGTTGTATAAAGTTTCTCTGTTTCTGTCATAATAGGAAATATCGGTCTGCTCATTCAGGCATGCTTTCACTACCTTCTGCTGCAGAGTCGGTGCATTTACAAATCCAAGGATTCTCGTTGCCACATTTGCTGCTGCATTGAGCTTCTCACTGTCGCATACCTCATCCGGGATCACAAGATATCCGATACGCTCTCCCGGGAGAGATAAGGACTTGCTGTATGAATATCCTACGATCGTATTATCATAATACTTTGTCAGGTATGGAACTTCTACTCCGTCATAAGCCAGCTCTCTGTATGGCTCGTCTGAGATGAGATAAATCTCCGTTCCAAACTCTTTCTGCTTTTCTTCCATGATGGCAGCCAGCTTTTTGATCGTCTCTTCCGAGTACACAACACCGGTCGGATTATTCGGTGTATTAACGATCACTGCTTTGGTCTTCGGGGAAAGTTTCTCCCTGACTCATCCAGTTTTGGCTGGAATGTTGCTGTATCAGGAGAGATCTCCACGATCACTCCGTCATAGTTATTCGTATAACTTCTGTACTCTCCGAAATAAGGTGCAAATACTACCACTTCATCTCCCGGATTGAGCAGTGCTTTCAGGATGACATTCAGTCCGCCTGCTGCTCCTACTGTCATGGTAATATTCTTTGCTGCAAAAGAAGTGCCAAAGCGTTCATTCAAAGAATCTGCAACTGCTTGTCTTACATCTTCATATCCTGCATTGCTGTTGGTATAACCGTGAAGTACGATCGGATCCTCTTCATTCAGGATATCGATCATCGCCTTTTTCACTGCCTCCGGTGCCGGTACATTCGGATTGCCCAGCTGAAGTCATAGACATTCTCCGCACCATAAATTTGCAAGGCGGTTTCCCTCTTCAAACATCGCACGGATTGCCGAACTGTTCGCCACCATATTTTCCATTTTCTTTGAAATCATCTCTTTCACTCCATTTCTTATCATTCTGCCGGTTCGTCCTGATCTG
>ENA-OQIO01000145-OQIO01000145.1-human-gut-metagenome-genome-assembly--contig:-NODE-145-length-34552-cov-2.405171_pt1 | contig 34552 bp, 31 predicted proteins | sample MGYA00242573_ERZ504737 | MGnify/ENA primary metagenome ERZ504737 (study PRJEB26092, sample SAMD00036203) | human gut metagenome | host: Homo sapiens | study: EMG produced TPA metagenomics assembly of...
TAAAAATCCCAAAATCAAGCTGATCATTCAACAGAAGTTTTTCCTGAATAGAGTATGCCTCTTCCCAGATGCTGACATTGACATTCGGATATTTTTCTGAAAATTCTGCCATAATCTGTGGAATCATACAGCTGCTTCGCATCAGTGGAACAGCAATATTCAATTCCCCTTCGTTATTTTCCGTCAGATCTTTCAGTTCTTTTTCCCAGTCTTGTTTTACCTGAAGAATTTTACGGGCGTATTCCATGTATTTTCTTCCGGTATAGGTCGGCACATAAGTATTTCCATTTCGGCTGAAGAGTTTCGCTCCCATTTCCCGTTCCAGTTTTTGCAGATGCTTGGTGAGTGTAGGCTGAGAAATGTAGAGTTCCTGCGCTGCCCTGGTAAGATTCTGGTGTTTGGCGATACATAAAATATAGTGCAATTCACTGTAGTTCATAAAATCCCCCTGACTATTCTGTTTTGGCATAAAATTTATGTAAAATATGAATTTGACTTCCTGTACTGCCTATTTTACAATATTTTCTATCAGCTTATCAAGACATTTCTTATTGAGGGAGGAAAAACAAATGAAAAATTGGCTGGAAAAACAGTTTCGGTTGTCAGAATTTCATACGGATGTCAAAACAGAGATTCTTGCCGGACTGACTACTTTTGTTACTATGGCATACATTCTTGCTACTGTACCAAACATCATGTCCGGAGCCGGATTTGACAAACATGTAACTCTGACGATTATGATTCTTCTGATTATCGTGACTACCTGTGCGATGGCATTGTATACCAACCGTCCGTTTGCATTGGCACTGGGACTTGGAAGCGTGGGTATTATCGCGTCTATGATTACGAATGAGGTGTCAGCGCACCGATTGCAGCAGGCGTTATTTTCTGGAGTGGTGTACTTTTTATCATCATTTCTTTTCTGGGACTGCGGGAAGCTGTTGTGCGTGTGATTCCAGTCAGCCTGAAACAGTCAGTAAGTGCCGGTATCGGTCTGTTTATTGCGCTTCTGGGAGCAAAAAACTGTGGGCTGATCGTAGCAAATGATGCAAAAAACTGCCTGTCTTTTGGTGATCTTGCTTCTCCGTCCGTTATCGTGGCGGCCATTGGTTTTCTGATTCTGATGGTTATCAAGGCACGGAATGTTCCGGGTGGTATGATTCTGGCAATTGTGCTGACTACGATTGTGGGAATTCCGTTCGGTGTGACACATGCTCCGGAACAGATCTTTTCTCTTCCGGCTGGTATTGGCAAACAATTTTTGAATATTGATTTTCTTGGAGCGCTGAATTTTGCTTATATTCCGTTCCTGATCGCCTTGTTTGTACCTGATTTCTTCTCTACTTTTGGTACGGTTCTCGGTGTTGGAGCGAAAGCAGGATACCTGGACAAAGACGGTAATCTGCCGGGTATTGATAAATGTTTTAAAGTAGACGCTATTTCCACAAGTCTTGGAGCACTGTTCGGTATGCCGAGCATGACCACATATCTGGAATCTTCTGCGGGTGTGGAAGCAGGTGGTAAGACAGGACTTACGGTCATCTTTACCAGTATTTTCTTTGGAATTTCTCTGTTCCTGGCACCACTGGCTCTTGTGATCCCGTCAGCAGCAACCGGTCCGGTACTGATCTTTATTGGAATCAATATGTTGAGTGCAATGAAAAACATTGATTATTCCGATATCACAGAGTATATCCCGGCATTTTTGTGTGTGACCTTCACAATTTTTGCCAACAACATCGCAAATGGTATCTGCGTGGCACTGCCGGCATATCTGGTAATGAAGATTGCAACCGGTAAGATCAAAAAAATCGAACCGGTGATGTATGTTCTTGTGGCTGTCTGTCTCTTATATTTTTATTCTATTGTATAAATGAGGTGAAAACAGATGGAGAAGATTCAGCTATTGATAAAACATGCGAAAGTATTTAATTCGTATCTGAAAAAATTTATCGATGCAGATGTCTCTGTAAAAGATGGAAAATTCTACTATATTGACAGAAAGCACGAAAATCTGTTTGATGCGGAACAGACAATCGATGCAGATGGGCAATACATGATTCCCGGTATGGTTGATATCCACATGCATATTGAGAGTTCTATGACAACGCCGAGCTCTTTTGGAAACTGTGCAGCGAAAAATGGTGTCACCACAGTGGTTTCCGAACCACATGAGATGGCAAATGTCAAAGGGGTTCGCGGAATCCTTGAGATGATATCTGCGGCAAAAGATGCACCCATTGATATTTTCTACGGGATTCCGAGCAGCGTTCCATCGACCAGTGAAGAACTGGAAACCACCGGCGGTGTGATTGATTTTGAGGCGATGAAGCATCTGCTTGGTGAAAAAGATGTGGTCTGCGTTGGCGAGATTATGAATTATCGGGAAATTATCCGGGAAAATCATCTGGAGATCTCAAAATTTCTGGATTATCTGCGGCAGGAACATCCGGGATATGTGATTGAAGGACATTGCCCGTCTCTGGTGGATCTGAATCTTGCAAAATTCCTGTATCTTGGCATTAACGGAGATCATACAGAACATACCCTGGAAGAGGTAAAACAGCGGATCGAAAATGGAATGTTCTTTGAGATCAGGATAAGATGTTGAAGCCGGAAGTGTTATCGTATATCTGTGAAATCATTTATTTGAATATTGTTCTTTTGTGACAGATGATACGATGGCAGATGTTTTATATGAACAGGGGCATCTGAATACTGTAGTACAAAAGGCGATAGAGATGGGCTTTCCAAAGGAACAGGCGATTTACTGCGCGACCTATACACCGTGTCAGAGAATGCATTTTTATGACCGGGGTGTGATTGCTCCGGGAAAACTGGCAGATTTTATCCTTCTGAAGGATCCGGCAAAATTACTGGAGCCTGAAACGGTGTTTAAAAATGGAATTTCCATCTATAAAAAAGAGGACAGACAGGCATTCCCCGTAGAACCATATGCATTCCCGGAAGATTTTTATCACAGTGTTTCCATTCCGGAAGTAACACTTTCGGATTTTGATGTTAAAGTTCCGGTCGAAGAAGGGGAAGTAACGGTCCGTGCGATGGAAGTACATCCGGATCGCACCCAGACCACGGAGAAACTGGTAACCATGCAGGTAAAAGAGCATAAGATCTGCTGGCAGGAAAGCGCATGTCTGCTGGCGATGGTTCTGGAACGCCATGGGAAAAATGGGAATATCGGTTATGGATTTCTGACAGGTTCGTGTCAAAGAGAGGGAACCGTAGCAACTACATTTTTTCATGATCACCACAATCTGTTTGTTGCGGGAAATGACCCGAAAGATATGTTGTGTGCCGTACAGAGAATCGGGGAATTGCAGGGCGGTTTTCTTACAGTAAAAGATGGGCAGATTCTCTCGGAACTTGCATTACCTGTCTGTGGAATTCTTTCGGAGGCATCCATTGAAGCAACAGGAAGCGCGCTGAAAGAAGTGCGGGAAAGTCTGATCGATCTGGGATATGAACATCATAATCCGATCATGTCTGTGGGAACGCTTGGACTCCCTGTAAGTCCTGCATTGAAACTGACCGATCATGGATTGATCGATGTAAAAAGAGGAGAAATCGTGCCTCTGGTGTTAGTCTGTTCTTGACTTTTTTGCAGAATTTGATATATACTGTCTCATAGTTCATCGGAGGGCAATTTGTTGCATTGCATATATCTGGGATCGGCTCACAGAAATGATCCTGGATCCATTGGAAGCAATAGCCGATAAGATGTCAGGTCGAGATACCTGCTTCTTATCCGGCTTTTTCATTTACGCAAGCAACGAGTCAAAGTCCGTGCTTGCACAAGACCTTGACGACTGCCGCGATAACGAGTAAAATTCGCGAAGCATATTTTATCTCGTTCCAAAAGAGAGCCGTTCGGAAATATTTTCCTAAAAAAGACAGAAAAATGGGGAAAAAATACGATAGAAAAGGAAAACAAAAAAGATACAAAATTATGCAAACACTGTAAAACCGAAATCCCCAAAGATGCAAAAGTATGCCCTAACTGCCGGAAAAAGCAAAAAGAAATCGGCAAATGGATAATCAGAGATGAACGATGTACAATTGTGTAGAAAACTACTCTAATATCTACACGATTGTAAACTTTTTTTGTACACAAATCTTTTAAAACAATTCTCTATCCTGTACGTTTCGAACGGAAAAAGTATAATGATCTTATACTTCATTAAAAGGAAATGAGACGGGTATCATATGAAAACGCAGATGAAAGAAATTTTAAATATCCTATGGAAATACGGTCGTTTATGGAGCTGTATGAAAGTATTAAATTCTGTTTTGTCAGCCATTATTGTTCCGGTAAATACTGTGCTTTTTCAAAGGATGGTAGATGATATCTTACAGTTATTACAGGAAAATCGTGTTTCGTTTATAGTAAATACGTATTTGATAATATTTATAGTTGCTACCTTTTCGGAAATGCTTTTGATGAGCTTTGATCGCTATCTGGAAATCCGTTTTGATATGCAAATAACGGATCAGCTGGAAAAAGAGATTGTACAAAAATACAGAAAACTGGATTACAGATGCTATGAAGAGCCGCTGACCTATGATATCATTTCGAGAATCTCACAAAATCCCGGTGAAAAAATCAGAATGATTTACTGGAAACTGTGTGAAATGCTTAAGATCGTGATTTTACTGATTGGTTATCTGCTGATTTTTCAACAGGTGTCATCATTGCTGATTGTTATCTTTCTTGTATTTTTGATACCTATGTTGTATGAAAATTATAAAGCCGGCTGCCTGTGGTATGATTTATACTCCAAACAAACCGTAGATGAACGTAAAATTTCCTACTATGAGAAATTACTGACCGAGAAAACGAGTCTTGCAGAACTAAAAGTCTATCAGACAGCGGCTTATATAGAAAAACTTTGGAAAAAGCAAAGCAGCAATCTGGAAAAGGAAAAAGATGAAACACTGGACAAAGTAAAGAGAAGTTTGCTGAAAAAAGCATATTTGCTGCATTATGGTATCTGTGTTCTGTGGGATTGCTGCTACATGGTGCGATGACTGGCCGGATTTCTATCGGTATGTTTCTGGCTTTCTTCCAGACAACCTTAACCATTGTCGATACGATAAACAGTTTACTGGAAACGTTCGGAAATTTTTCAAGAGAAATTCAGGAACTGTCTTATCTTTCCGCGTTTTTTCGGCTGGAAAATATGCCAGTGCAAAAAGGATGCCTGGATAAACCTGTTCGTCGGATCCGATTTGAACATGTTTGTTTTACGTATCCCTGCTCTGAAAAGGAAGTTTTACATGATATCAATTTCGAACTGGATGTTTCACAAAGCACTGCTGTTGTGGGAGGAAATGGTTCCGGAAAAACCACAATCATAAAATTATTATGCGGACTGTATCAGCCAACCAGTGGGAGAATCTTGTTTGATGATTGTGATTTGAAGAATCTGAGCAGCAGCGAAATTGAAAAAGTTATCAAAGTGGTATTTCAGGATTTTTTTCAGTATGAAATGACAATCCGTGAAAATATTGGATTTGGAAATTTAGACAGAATTTCTCACGATATGGAATTACAGAATGTTCTGGATGCGGTGCATCTGGAAGAACTAAAAAGGCTCGGACTGGACACACCTCTCGGAAAATTGGAACCTGCAGGTATTGATTTATCCAGAGGGCAGTGGCAGCGACTGGCGGTCAGTAGGATTTTTCTGAATGATACCGGCTTTGCAGTTCTTGACGAACCTACAGCATCTGTAGACCCGGTATCGGAATATAACATGTATCGGTTATTTTACTCGTTGTTAAAATCCAGAGGAAGTCTGATGATTTCACATCGTCTGGCAAGTGCAAAGATGGCGGATCATATTCTGGTACTGAAAAACGGGACAATAGCAGAACAGGGGAATCATACAGAACTGATGGAAAAGCAAGGTTTCTATTATAAATTATTCTGTAAACAGGCAGAATGGTATCAGTAGACGGGGAGGAGCTGAAATGAAAAAGCTGTTATTACGGTCATTGAAAGATATCTACAGAATCGCTCCACATACACTTATTCTTCAGATTATTTGTATGATGTCACAGTCGCTGATGGCAGCAATAACGATCTGGCTGACATCTGTTTTTCTGAATCTGGTTTATCAAAAAGACTTTAACAGTGGCATATTCTGTTTCGGTATAATTTTGTCAGTTTTTATTCTGTCAGAAGCAGCAAACAGTATCTTTTATTCCTGCATGGTCAGAATAGATTTTCAGACGGGGCAAAGATTACAGATGGCACTGGGAGAAAAGGGAACCCGTTTGTCCCTTATCTGTTATGAAAATACGGAAACAAATAACATGCTGAAGCGGGCAAAAAACTGTATCGAGCAGGAACGCTTTTCGGATCTGAGTTTATCGGTGTTTAATATTCTGGCAGAAATTCTGAAAGTGACAGGAACGCTGTTGGTGCTGGCAAAGTTTCACCCGATTCTTGCGGTGGTATCTTTGGTCAGCGTGCTTCCATATTTTATGATACGGCTGATCCGCGGAAAAGAATTTTATGAATTAAAAAGGTATCAGGCAGCAGGAGAACGGCGCAGAAATTATCTGTATCATTTATTTGGCGATAAACGGGCAGTAAAAGAACTTCGAATATTTGGAATCGAAAATTATATAGAGCAGAAAATGTATGAAACACGGGATAAGATCAACCGGGAAGTCTGGGACTTTAAGAAACATGATATATTCGGTCTGTTATTCTGTGAATTGTTTTGCCAAAGCGGATATTTGTTGAGTATTGTTATAACAATAATGCTTTTATTACATAAAGTACTGGATTTTGGAATACTGGCAGCGGCTTTGGCAGCAGTTACCTCTTTTCAGACAGCAGCAAAATATTTTCTGATCAGTCTTGGACGAATTCCGGAATGTGCTGCATTTGTAAAAGACTATTATGATTTTATGGATATGGAAGAACCTGTACAGGGAACGGAAAAATTTTATCCGGATTTTGATCGTATAAAATTACAACAGGTTTGTTTTTCGTATCCGAGTCAAACTGACCAGGCAGTTTCCAATCTCTCTTTTGAAATAGAAAGAAATGAAGTTGTTGTCATTGTAGGAAATAATGGAAGTGGAAAAACAACACTGGTAAAATTACTGACGGGTCTTTATAAAGCACAACAGGGGCAGATCTATTATGGCACACAAGACCTGGCATCTCTTGATCCGGAAGAATTCTATAAGCACGTTTCCCTTGTCAGTCAGGATTTTATAAAATATGAATTATCTGTAAGAGAAAATGTTGGGATCGGTGATGGGAAAAATATGGAAGATACAGACAAAATCTGTAAACTTCTGAAACAAGTCGGATTAAAGGAATTTACTTCCCGGGATTCTGTGAATCAATTACTTGGAAGTGAATTTGGTGGCAGAGATCTTTCGACGGGGCAGTGGCAGAAACTTGCAATTGCGAGAGGAATCTTGAAAGAAAGCAGTGTTATTTTTCTGGATGAACCAACAGCAGCCCTGGATCCGCTTATGGAAACCAGTATATTAAAAATGTTTCTGCAAATTGCTCAGGGAAAAACAGCAATCATCGTATCACACCGGATTGGAATCTGCAAAAATGTGGATAAGATTATTGTCATGAAAGACGGGGAAATAGCAGAGATTGGAAAGCATCAGGAATTATTGGATAAAAGAGGAGAATATTACAGACTTTATACGATGCAGCAGAAATGGTATCAATAAATTTATTTACTTATCTTTTGAGGTATATTATAATGATACCAGGGTCAAAAGTACGAAGTACGGAACAATCAGGTATTAAAATCAGTAAGGAAGCGGAATATGTGTAAAATACTTATACTTATAAAAAAATCAAATAATATGATAGGATCCGGACTCTATATATCGCGAGACATAAAAATGGCGATTGGATATATGGAGTAAGAAAAGATCGCCAGCAAATATGTTTTGTGATATCTTATGGGAGTTTATTTCAAAGGAGAAAAAACATGACATATTTGAATGGAAAAGATATCCTGCCTGAGGAACTTTTTATGCAGGTTCAGGAATACTGTGCAGGAGAATTGATCTATATTCCGAAAAAAGACGGTACAAGACAGAATTGGGGAAACAGCACGGGAATCAGAAAAGAACTGGATGAGAGAAATCGAATGATCCGTGAAAAGAAGAAAAATGGATGTTCTCTGAAGGAACTTACGGAGGAATTCCATTTATCGGTATACAGTTTAAAGAAGATTTTGTACCATTGATTTTTTTAATTTCATATTGTATTATATCAATAACACGACTCCCCACACCTCTCACGCAAGTGATGTGTCCCATGGGGAGACATTTTGTATTATGGAGGCGTATTATGGTAAAACCAATTATGAGAGATATCTTTTTCCTGAATCAGCCATCTGAGCCGGCAACTGAGACGGATCGGAAGACAGGGATGGATCTGCTGGATACTTTGAAGGCACATGAAGAAGAGTGTGTTGGTATGGCGGCGAATATGATCGGGGTACGGAAAAATATCATTGCCGTGCACATGGGATTTATGAATGTTTTGATGTATAATCCGAAGATCATCAAAAAGTCAGGGGCGTATGAGACGGAAGAAGGGTGTCTTTCTCTGGCAGGGGTGAGAAAATGCATGCGGTATCAGGAGATTGAAGTGCAGTATCAGGATGTCAATTTCAAACAGCAGCGACAGACGTATTCCGGCTGGATCGCACAGATCATACAACATGAAATAGATCATTGCTGCGGAATATTGATATAAATAAAAAGACTAAAGTCTGTACCATATACATGGTAAAAGAGTAATTACGTTTCCAGCTATGTGAAAAATCTGATTTTCATATGAGCATTAAAGTGAAATTAACTAATGGATTAAAACGGGTACTTGTGAAAGTATGGAACAGTTACAAAATCAAAATAAATGAATGATAGTAGAAAAGGAAAAACAAACATGAAAAAGAAAATGGAATTGCATTACTCCCTATCGGTGTGTTCCTGGTATTGTATCTGGGGCTTGGAATTTGTTTGAATATGTGTTAAAGATTCCGATGGGATTTATAACGTGCCGATCGTCGTAGCGTTTCTGGCGGCGATTTTGGTGGCGTGTGTACAGAATCGGAAAGTGAATTTTGATAAAAAACTGGAGCTGATGGCGCAGGGTGTGGGCGATAAGAATATCATTACGATGTTATTGATCTTTCTGACCGCCGGCTGCTTTGTCGGCGTTGTCGGAAGAAGCAGTGCGGAGAGTGTGGCCTATTTTATGCTGGCGCTGATTCCGGCGCGGTTTTCGGTTGCAGTGCTGTTTGTAGTGGCCTGTTTCGTGTCGGTGGCAATGGGAACCTCCGTGGGAACGATCACCTTGCTGACACCGATCGCAGTTGCGGTATCTGCTGCATCCGGGTTTGATCTTCCGTTTTGTGTCGGAGCGGTCATGGGTGGTGCAATGTTCGGGGACAATCTTTCCTTTATTTCCGATACAACAATCGCAGCCTGTAACGGACAGGGCTGCGAGATGAAAGATAAATTCCGGGAAAACTTCTGGATCGCATTTCCGGCGGCGGTGATCACACTGGTTCTGATTCTGGTTCTGTCTTTTCAGACAGAGATTCACGGAAGAGTCGATCAGTCGTACCATCTGCTGCAGGTACTTCCCTATGTGCTGGTTCTGATCGGTGGAATCATCGGTATCAATGTGTTTGTCGTTCTTCTTACCGGTATCGCCTCCGGTGCCTGATCATGCTGCTTGGCGGACATACCACACCGACCGATCTGCTGGCAAATATGGGTTCCGGCGTCTCGGGCATGTTTGAGACCTGTATGGTGGCGATCCTTGTTGCAGCCATGTGTGCGCTGATCCGGGAATATGGCGGATTTGATGCGTTGCTCGGCTGGATCCACCGGATCTTTAAGGGAAAACGCGGCGGGCAGCTGGGTATGGGACTGCTAGTCGGAGCGATGGACATTGCAACTGCCAACAATACTGTTGCAATCGTAATGGCGAATCCGATTGCAAAAGAAATGGCCCAGGAATACCGCGTGACACCGAAGAAAACAGCTTCGTTACTGGATACTTTTTCCTGTATCTTTCAGGGAGTCATCCCTTACGGTGCACAGATGCTGGTAGCCATCTCGGCGGCACATGAACTTGGATACGAGATTTCCGCCTTCCAGATCATGCCACGGCTGTTTTATCCGATGTTTCTGCTTCTGTGTTCTTTGATCGCTATCTTTGGAGTCGAGAAAAAACAGAGGTAACATCCGATATAACCGGCAGAGCATCGGAAAGAGGACAGCACAAAAAAGTTGCGCTTACAAAATAAGAAGAGTGACAGAAAACGCATTTCACGCATATGGTAAATCAGATAGATAGCTGGGTATCGTCTCACAGATGCGGTGGGACATATCAGGAAGCGGGGAATGCGATATGAGTAACAAAACATATGATCGATTAAAATGCTCGCCATGTATTTTCTGCCGGCTCTGGGAACGTTGTATTTTGCACTGGCTGGCATCTGGGGACTTCCCTACGGTGAACAGCTGGTGGGAACCATCACGGCAATTGATACGTTTCTCGGTGTGATTCTTGGAATCAGCAAATCAAAATATAACAAATGCAGTCACTAACAACTTCATACTAGAGCGTGTCTGAAAACACGAGAACTCTTGCAGGCGGACCGAGCTGGCAGGAGTTCTTTTTATGCTGCGATGTATCTGAAAAAGCTGGCAGTCACTGGTTTCTCAGTCAAATCAACGATCTTCATATCCCTTTTCGTGCAGGTTTGTAGTAAAATATAAGAACGATTGTCGATGCAAACTGGTATATTTGCGACTACAGGAAAAGAACAGACAAGGAGTATAAAGAATGATACAGGCAGTAATTTTTGATATGGATGGAACACTGATTGACACAGAAAAATATTACCGGATCTGCTGGCCACAGGCACTGGCGCATTTTGGTTATACGATGAGTGATGAGCAGGCACTTTCCATGCGTTCGCTGGGACAGCCATATGCGCCGGAGCATCTGAAAGAAATGTTTCAGGATCCCGATCTGGACTATCCGGCGATTCGTGTATATCGGAAACAGCTGATGGAAGAATATCTGGAACGAGATGGAATCCAGATCAAACCAGGAGCTGTAGAACTTCTTGAATATCTGAAAGAAAAGAAGATCCAGCGTGCGATCGCTACGGCAACTGATACGGAACGCGCGGCACGATATCTGAAACAGATCGGACTGTACGAGTACTTTGACCGGATCATCTGTGCAAATATGGTCAAGTGCGGAAAACCGTCACCGGATATTTATATCTATGCCTGCCAACAGCTGGGACTGGATCCGTCTGCATGCATGGCGGTAGAGGATTCACCGAACGGAGTGACCAGTGCGTACCGTGCAGGCTGTCAGGTTGTCATGGTACCGGATCAGACAAAACCGGACGCGGAACTTCAGAACATGTTAACCGCATGTGTGGATTCGCTGGATCAGATGAAAGCACTGTTTCAATAAAGGCAATAACACACTAATGTAAATGTAATACAGAAAATACGAGAGATCTGCAGGGGATGGGCACTGTCGTATGTGAAAAAATATAAAAATATGGAGAAGAGCTATGGCAGAAAAAATGGAAAAGGATGCAGCAGAACTTCCCGGTATCAGCAGAGAAGCAGAAGAACACCAGCTGGCATATGTGATCGGGGTTGCCCAGGAGCATCTGGTACAGGCGCGTAAAGCCATACGAGAGGCAAATGAAGATCTTGCCGATCTGATGGAAGTTTACGATGCAAAAGATAAAGAAGGTCTGACACTCTGGAACAATGCTACGGCGCGTCTGAAAGAATATAAACAGAATATGGTGCGCCTGGAAAAAGCCAGAAAGAAACCGTATTTTGGCAGAATTGATTTTCTTGCAGAAGAAAAACAACAAAAAGAAGCGTATTATATCGGTCGTGTTGGAATCTCCGGGGATGATGCGCAGCCGTTAGTATTGGACTGGCGTGCACCGATTGCTTCTGTTTATTATGAAAGCGGTCTTGGTCCCTGTTCGTATACCGTTCTTTCCGAGGGGATGCATACGATCGATCTGGAAAGGAAACGGACGTATGAGATTGAAAATGACCGGTTGAAAGACTACTTTGACTCGGATGTGGTAGCCAATGATGAACTTCTGACCAAATACCTTGCCAAAGCAAAAAAACGTACTTGGAGAGATCATTGCAACCATTCAGAAAGAACAGAATCTGCTGATCCGTCGCTCCCCCAGGACTAATCTGATTGTTCAGGGTGTGGCGGGTTCCGGAAAGACCACAGTGGCGATGCACCGGATTTCCTATATTCTTTATAATTACAAAGAGGATTTCCGCCCGGAAGATTTTTATATTATCGGGAGCAATAAAATTTTGCTGAATTATATCACCGGTGTTCTGCCGGAGCTGGATGTATACGGGATTCGTCAGATGACGATGGAAGAGCTGTTTATCCGCCTTCTGTATGAGGAATGGGATGGAAAAATATACAGCGTTCATCCGGTATCTCAGGAAGCTTGGCAGGAACAGAAAGGAAGTACTGCCTGGTTCGAAAAACTGGAAGCGTACTGTCAGGCATACGAAAATCAGGAGATTCCACAGGAGGCGATCGTGATGGAAAAAACGGGTGTGCGTCTGATACGTCCTGCGATGATCCGGGAGTATCTGCGTGACAATCCGCTCCTTTCGATGGAAAGCAAGATCCTGATGCTAAATAAAATGCTGTATGCCCGCTATGAAAATGTGATCACGGGAAAAGTGATCTCTTTCACAGAAAAAGAGCGGAAAATACTGGACAAAAAATACAGCACTTACTTTGGCAACGGAAAATGGAATGGTTCCGTGCGAACTTTTTATCAGGATTTTCTCCGTGCACAGCAGCAAGAAGGAATTCCTATCGAAATACCAGATACATCGTTTGATGTGTACGACCTTGCGGCGATGGCATATATCTATAAACGGATCAAGGAAACCGATCCGGTGAGGGAAGCAAGCCATATGGTCATCGATGAAGCACAGGACTTTGGTATGATGGTATATCGCTGCCTGCACTACTGTATGCGGGGATGCACCTATACTGTTATGGGAGATACTTCTCAGAATATCCATTTTGGACAGGGGTTAAATGACTGGGAAGAACTTCGCAGACTGATCCTGCGGGGAACATACGATGCATTCGGACTGCTTCGGAAAAGCTATCGAAACACGGTGGAAATCTCAGAATTTGCCACAGAGATCCTTCGGCATGGAGATTTCCCGATCTATCCGGTGGAACCGATCATTCGCCACGGAAAGCAGGTGAAGGTGCAAGCCAGTGCAGATACAGTTTCTATGAAAGATGCAGCAGCAAACCAGATTCAGGAATGGCAAAAAAACGGATACGAAACGATCGCTGTAATCTGCCGCGATGAGACGGAAGCCAAAGAGGTGTCGGATCTGTTACAGGATACTCCGAATCTGATGAATTACACACCGGAACGCAGTCAGTTCGGAGAGGGAATCATGGTTCTCCCGGTGGTGTATACCAGGGGGCTGGAATTTGACGCGGTACTTCTGTGGAATCCGACAAAAGAACAATATCCACAAGATAACGGGCATATCAAACTGTTGTATGTTGCCGCTACCCGTGCACTTCATGAACTTACCGTACTGTATCAGGATACTCTTACGGATATTATTGGAACCGAAGTACCGAAAGAGAAACATATGCAGGAATTCCAGACTGAAAGTCTGCAAAAAGCGAAAGAATACGCAAAACCGGTACACACGCAAAAAGAGATCGAACAGCAGCGAGAGAAGAGGGCGACAGGGACCGGCAAGCAAGAGGCTATCTGGGTCCTCGAAAGATCCAGTTGAAAAAGGAACAGGAAATTGCCGGAACAGAGACACCGGTGCTAATTCCAAAACCGTTTGAAGTACATCAGGCACTGATTCCCAAAAACAGAAATCTGTTAAAGAAATCAACGGATAAGAAATTAAAATCTTCCGCCATCGACGGACTGGTGAATCCATCCCCGTATACGTATGGAACCTTCCCACCGGAGAGTCATCTTCAGGTCAAAGGACATTCCAGAGGGAATTTTTCTGTAAAATGGGTGAAAAAGACAAAGCAGTATCTGGAGATCGCCAGTGCAGCCGGACTTCTTCGGCTGACACCGATCACACCGTCGACGATCCGTATCAGCTTTGTAAAAGGTGTCACCGGCACGATCCAGGATACGAACTGGAAAGCACAGGCAGATACCGCAGTAACATGGGGCGCAAAAGAGTCCCGTTCTGAAGTACAGCTTCTGACTGATCGTATCCTGATTCGGGTGGAAAAAGCCAATGGTGCTGTGCAGTTTTTAAGCAGAGACGGTAAAAAACTGCTTACGGAAAATCCTTCGGAACCTCGATTGCTTCTGGACAGTCAGACCTGGAACTTTTTCGCCTGGGATAAAAATGAGCGCCTGAAATCCAAAGGTGTTCTTGCAGATGATTTTATGGATCTGAGCACGAAAGCGCGGTATATCTCTTTTGGACAGAAAAAACTTCGGATGCCACTGGTACTGTCCAATAAGGGATATGCCATCGGTGTTGCGGCGGGAAGTACCGTATTATTCTGTAACGTGAGAACCTATGGACAATATATTTATACCCAGGGAACCGGTCAAATCGATTATTATTTCATTTACGATGAAAATCAGGAGAGAAACATCGAGCAATACCGCAATCTCCAGGTGTAATTTCTTTCCCAGCCGTTTTGAATTCATGTACGGAAAACTAATTTTCTAAAACTGTCAGATTTATCTTTTATCAGATCAGAGTCTATAGTATAATAACCATAAATGGCCATATTTCTCAAAACATAATTGAGAAATCTACATAATAACTGATTTTTATAAAAGATGAAGTACAATGGAGGTTATGAACATGAGAATCTATGTAGATGTGAATGCTGTACGTAACGGAAACGGAACCGAACAAACTCCTTTTCGAAAAATCAATGATGCTGCAAAGATCGCACAACCGGGTGATGAGGTTTTAGTGTTCCCGGGAACTTACCGTGAATATGTAGATCCAATCTATGCCGGACGTGAAGATGCCCGGATCACCTATCGCAGTGTAAAGCCACTGGGTGCTGTGATTACCGGTGCGGAGGAGATTAAAACCTGGACACCGTATCAGGACAACACCTGGGTATGTCGTGTGGCAAATAGTGTGTTCGGTTCTTATAACCCATATACGACTGCAGTATATGGTGACTGGTATTTTGCAAAGGCAGACAAACATACCGGCTGCGTATATCTGAACGGTCGCGCCATGTATGAGGCAGTAACTTTGGATGAGTGTCTTCGCGGAGAAGTGTATCCATGCAGCTGGGTTCCGGAAGAATCTGTCTACAAATGGTATGCCGAACAGGATACCAAAACGGATGAAACAATCATTTACGCCAATTTCCAGGGAAAAGATCCGAACGCGGAAAATGTGGAAATCAATGTGCGTCGTGAATGCTTCTTCCCTTCCAAAACAGGAGTAAGTTATATTACTGTCAGCGGCTTTACCATCTGCAAGGCCGCAACCACCTGGGCACCGCCGGCAGCATTTCAGGACGGTATGATCGGTCCACACTGGAGCAAGGGATGGATCATCGAGGACTGCGATATCTCCAACAGCAAATGCGCAGGTATTTCCGTAGGTAAATATCTGGATCCGGATAACGATCATTATTTTACATATAAGTATGTCAAGAGTCCGACACAGATGGAACGTGATGCCGTATGCCGCGGACAGTATCATGGCTGGCTGAAAGAAAAGGTAGGAAGTCATATTATCCGCAGAAATAATATTCATCACTGTGAACAGGGCGGTATCATCGGTCGTATGGGCGGTGTGTTCAGTGTGATCGAAGACAACCATATTCATCACATCAACAACATGATGGAACAGGGCGGTGCAGAGATTGCAGGTATCAAGATGCATGCAGCGATTGATGTTCTGTATCAGCGTAATCATATTCATCACTGTACCATGGGTATCTGGTGTGACTGGGAAGCACAGGGAACACGGATCACGCAGAATCTGCTTCATGACAACCAGCGTCCGTCCTTTGCAAAAAATCTGAAGGGCGGTATGATGTCTCAGGATCTGTTTGTGGAAGTGGGACATGGACCGACACTGATCGACAACAATATTCTTCTGTCTGATGCTGCCCTTCGTTTCGCAACACAGGGTGTAGCAATGGTACATAACCTGATCTGTGGTTCTCTGACCTGTGTTGGTGAAGGAACCGGCTGGAGATATACACCGTATCATATTCCGCACCGTACAGAGGTGATGGGATTCATGACGATTCTTCACGGGGATGACCGTTTCTATAACAATATTTTTGTACAGAAATGGCCGAAAGAAGATGTGATTACCCCTCACGATTCCGATGATGGATATGACACGGAAAATCGTCTGGCTGGTACCTGGACATTCGACGAGTATCCGACATATGAGGAATGGATCTCACAGTTTGACTTTACAAAACCGGTGGATATGGTAAAACTGGAACCGGTACACTTTGGTCATCTGCCGGTATGGAGCGAGGGCAATGTGTATCTCGGAGGAGCAAAAGCATGGAAAAAGGAAAGAAATGGTCTGACCGCAGCAGAGAACAGGGAGGATGTGAAGGTTGAACTGGTGGAAAAAGAAGACGGATATCATCTGGAAACCAATATCTATGAGTTCCTGAAGGGCTTTACCGGAAGAATGATCAACACGGAAGTGCTTGGAAATGCCTTCGAACCGGAACAGCCGTTCGAAAATGCAGATGGAACACCGATCCGGTTTGACGAAGATTATTTCGGAAATCACCGCGGTGTGGCAACTGTGCCCGGACCATTTGCCAAAGCAGAAGATGCTGAAAAAATGCTTTATGTAAAATAGCAAATATTTCTACGATTAAGAACTGTACGGAATCCTGGAAAATATTTTTTCCGGGATTTCTGTACTTTTTTTATTTTGTATCGTATTACTATTGACATTTCATACCGTATAGGTTATTATATGAATATCACATACGGTATTGATAAAAACATGAAAGGAAAGTGAAAAAATGGATTATATCATTATGGAAAACGGAGAAAAAATTCTTTTGGAAACTCAGCAGAAAGTGACGATTCAGCGAACCGTCGACATTTACAAACAGTACCGCAAAGAACTGGGACTGACGCAGAGTGAACTTGGAAAACGTGCCGGTATCTCTCAGCCGAACATCACCCGTTTTGAGAGCGGAAATTACAACCCCAGTCTGGAATTCCTGGTAAAGATTGCCGGAGCTATGGGTAAAAAAGTGAAAGTTACTCTGGAAGATTAATCAGGGGCAGTAGCAATGGTAGAAGATATTTTGAAGAAAGACGGACTGTCTTTTGCCCTGCTGCGAAAGTTGTCCTTTCGAACCAGACTGGAAGAGAACCTGGCTCAGGCAATCAGCTGTCTGGATGAAGCGTTTCTTACAGAAGAACTGAAAAATATCGTCATCTGGTATGATTCCAGTGATATTTTATCCGGACTTCCGATTGATTATCGCATCAAAAGTCTTCAGGCGATCCTGCGGAAATATCAACGGGCATCCGGGGAAAGCCGGGTAGAGCGGGTATTTAACGATATCCTCGGTTTTCGGACACTATGCGATAATTACGAGGAAATTTTACGTCTGAGAGAAGCAAAGAATATTTCCGTTGCAGACATGTCCAACGGGAAAACACACGATGACGGATACCGCGGTGTGTATATCTATTATCAGTATGGCCACCGACATTACCCGATCGAGATTCAATATAATACCTACTATGACCGTCAGATGAACAACTGGCTGCATAAATATGTATGGAGTAAACATCATCCGGCAAATGTAGGAATCACCCTGCGAAGAGAGTACGAGAGAGGAAGAATCCGAACAGAATGTGAATGTGAGGAGGTGCTTCGGGATGTGTTATCTGATTGCAAAAAATAATCAGGGCGGGAGCAGTCTGGCAATCCAAATGATGCATGGAAAAGAACTGGCAAAATTAAAGCAGAAACTTCTCTCGGATCTTCCCGATGAAGAAATACAGCTGCTTACTGTCAGCCGTCCATCTGCATATACGGAGTATGAACCGTTTTGCTTTATGGATACGCCGGATCATTTTGCACAGGAAGTGAAAAACAGTTTTTCCTGATATATATACCCACAAAGGTATTGTTTGAAAAAGCTTCTGTTTTTGAAGCGATTTCGTGTTATAATGCATTTATGCGTGAAATCATTTCAAAAATATTTCTAAGAAATCTATGAATTACAAATGGTGTGTTTCAGGCGCAGTGCACACCGGACAGGGAGAAAGAAATATGGACTATATAGCAAGAGAAGATGCACTGGCATTATTAAAAAGATACAATCAGGATCCGTTTCATCTGCAGCATGCATTTACCGTGGAAGCTGTAATGAAATGGTATGCTAACGAACTTGGATATGCTGAAGACGCAGAATACTGGGGTATCGTAGGACTTCTGCATGATATTGATTTTGAACAGTATCCGGAAGAGCACTGCCTGAAAGCACCGGAACTTTTAAGAGAGGGAGGCGTTGGTGAAGATATCATCCACAGTGTAGTCTCCCATGGATATGGTATCACGATCGGATGTGGTGTTACTCTTGATGTAGCACCGGAACATGAGATGGAAAAAGTACTGTTTGCAGCCGATGAACTGACCGGACTGATCTGGGCGGCAGCGCTGATGCGTCCTTCCAAAAGTACAAAAGACATGGAACTGAAATCCTTAAAGAAAAAAATACAAAAGCAAAGGATTCGCTGCAGGATGCTCCAGAGAAGTCATCCAGCGCGGAGCCGATCAGCTCGGCTGGGAACTGGAAAAACTGCTGACGATGACAATAGAAGCAATGAAAGCAACCGAAGATACGATTAATGCGGAGTGTGAATCTCTGTAAAACAAATCGAGATACTTAATCCGAAAGTGAATCGGCTATTTGACAACTGGTTTACTTTCGGATATTTTTATAATTCCTGTGACCGCGGTTTCCTTAAGAATTCGTGAATTCTTGTGGGGTATACTTGCGAAAAACAGCGTATACTGATATAGTACAAAAAACAACAGTTCCAAAGAGGAGAGCAAACAATATGAAAAAAGGAAAAATCAAAGCACTTCTAGTGCTGCTGGTGATCGTTCTTGCGGGGATTTATTATTATGTAACAATCCCGGCGATCAACATTCATTCTACGGGAATCTGGATTTTTATCCTGTTGGTACTCGTATTGATTCTGGCAGCTTATGCAGCTAAAAAGAAGTTTACCAGCATCCGTGAGGTGAAAAGCAGCAAGTTTCTGAAAATCGGAGGCATCGTACTGATGGCTGTACTGCTTGTATTTGCAGCAGGAAGCATCTTATCTTCCCCCATCGTAAACGCAAAACAGTATCGAAATCTGCTGACCATCGAGGAACGCGACTTTTCGGAAGATATCCAGCCGGTGAATTTCAGTCAGATTCCGTTGCTTGACAAAGACAGTGCGATGATTCTTGGAAACCGAAAAATGGGAAGTATGGTAGATATGGTTTCTCAGTTTGAGGTCAGCGATCTGTATTCGCAGATCAATTATCAGGAAAAACCGGTTCGCGTGACTCCACTGGTCTACGCAAGCCCGATCAAATGGCTGACCAACCAGTCGCAGGGAATCCCGGCGTATATTATGATCGACATGACGACACAGGATACCTCGCTGGTAAAACTGGACAAACCGATCCGCTATTCCGAGGCAGAATATCTGAACCGGAATATTTATCGTCATCTGCGTTTTCATTATCCAACCTATATCTTCGATCAGTTAAGTTTCGAGATTGACGATAATGGCACTCCTTACTGGGTCTGCCCGGTGCGGAAGTATACAATTGGACTTTTTGGTGGTGCAACAATCGGCAGAGTTGTCCTGTGTAATGCCCAGACAGGAGAGTGCCAAGATTACACGTTAAAAGACTGTCCGGAATGGGTAGACCGTGCCAATCCGGCAGATCTTCTGATTCAGCAGTATAATTATTATGGAACACTGGTACACGGTTATATCAACAGCATCTTCGGACAGAAAGGCTGTCTGAAATCTACAGACGGATATAATTACATGGCGATGGAAGACGATGTATGGGTATACACCGGTGTAACTTCTGTCAGCGGAGATCAGTCCAACGTAGGATTTGTTCTGATCAATCAACGTACCAGAGAGACACGATATTATAAGGTAAACGGAGCAGAAGAGTATTCGGCGATGGGATCCGCGGAAGGGCAGGTTCAGAACCTTGGGTACAAGGCAACTTTCCCGATCCTTCTGAATATTTCCAATGAACCAACATACTTTATGGCATTGAAAGACGGTGCCGGACTGGTAAAAAAATACGCGATGGTAAATATCCAGAAATACCAGAATGTTGCCATCGGAGATACCGTATCCGCCTGCCAGGACGCTTATGTGAAACTCCTGAATACCAGTGGAATTACTGCTGGAAATGAGAGCGATTTCAAAACTGTCACCGGAACGATCCAGCGGATCGCGCAGAGCGTTATCGACGGCAATTCCCATTTCTACCTGGTATTAAACGGACATTCCGAGATCTTCGATGTCCCAGTTCAGGATTATCTGCAGGTCGTAACATTGCAGGAGGGAGACACGGTTACCGTAGAATACCTGGAAGGAACTCCGGTTTGTACGGTATTGAACCTGGAGTAGAAAATTTTCACTTGGCAGCAAAAGAGTTTCATGATATAATAAGAAAAATCAACTGATAAACAAAATACAGATGAGATATGTAAGTCCAAGGGCGGACATCCGAGAGGGTGTCTGCCTTTTTTCGATATACAGGAAATTATCTTCCTGCATATCAAGATCGTGAAGCCTATGTTATCTTATTGCCAGCATAATATTCCGCTATATGCCATAAACTGATATATCCTGTACAGGAATCAGAGCACCTGGAAAACGTACAGAATCTTTTAAACACTCAGCAACTATGAAGATATGAAATATTTATGAGATTTACATATCTACACCACAGAAGGGAGAACAAACATATGGAAAAGTTCAGTCAACTGGTAACCTGGGTGGACGGAAAAGTCTGGGGCTGGGGGATGATTCTGTTACTTCTCGGAACTCATCTTTTCATGACCGTCCGAACCGGGTTTATCCAGGGAAAAACAATCACAAAAGGAATCAAGCTTTCTGTATCCAAAGAACCGGATGCAGACGGTGAAGTCAGTCAGTTCGGAGCACTTGCTACTGCGCTGGCATCTACGATCGGAACCGGAAATATTATCGGTATGGGAACTGCCGTTGCCTTAGGTGGTCCCGGTGCCGTTTTATGGTGCTGGCTTACCGGTGTGTTCGGTATCGCGACGAAATACAGTGAATCACTGATTGCAGTAAAATATCGTGTCAAAACCGAAGATGGACGAATGCAGGGTGGTGCCATGTAACGCACTGGAACGCGGTTTGCATATGCGGTGGCTGGGGCTGATCTTTGCTGCATTTGCCGGGTTTGCTTCGTTCGGTATCGGATGTGCCACGCAGGTTAACGCCATCGCTACTGTCTGCAATGAGAATCTACACATCAATAAAGCAGTTGTCGGAATCATCATTGGCGTTCTGACAGCAGTTGTCATCTTTGGTGGAATCAAAAGCATCGCAAGGTCTGTGAACGACTGGTTCCGTTTATGGCACTTTTCTATGTGCTTGGCTGTATCGTGATTCTTGGAATTAATTATGACTATATCATTCCCGCAATCACAACTATCTGTCGCCTGGCATTCCAACCGGGAGCAGCAGCCGGCTGTCTGGTAGGAAGCGGTATCATGCTGGCGATGCGTTACGGAGTTGCCCGTGGACTGTTTTCCAATGAATCCGGTATGGGTTCTGCACCGATTGCCGCAGCGGCAGCACAGACTCGAAACCCTGTACGCCAGGCACTGGTATCCTCCATCGGAACTTTCTGGGATACTGTAGTCGTATGTCTGATGACCGGTCTGGTACTGGTTTCTACGATTATGAAAAACCCGGCTATCAATGCCAATGAAATCACCATGGTGGTGTACTGACCTCCCTAGCCTTCGATCAGATTCCGGTCATCGGACCTTTGATCCTTGTCGTTGGAATTATTTCCTTCGCATTCTCTACGATCCTTGGATGGGCATATTATGGGGAACGCTGTGTGGAATACTTTGCAGGGAAAAAGGGACTGATTCCTTATCGTGTGTTATATATCGCCGTAGCTGTGATCGCCCCGGTAGTAGCCCTTGATGTAGTATGGGACATCGCCGATATCCTGAACGCCCTGATGGCAATCCCGAACCTGATCGCCGTACTGCTCCTTTCCCCGATTATTGTGAAAGAAACGAAAAAATACCTGGATGACCTGGACGCGAAAGATGATACGGAGATTCCGGTGATTAAAAAATAGCAAAAGATGATGATGAGTAAATAAGCGAGCATATACCGATTATTTTGTCGTGGTGTATGCTCACTTTTTTGCTTGTATGATAGAGATTATCGCTTAACTGTAAAATAATAATATTAGTCTGTAAAACAGTGCCGGGGCATCAACTTGTTATTTGGCCTGTTAGATGGTAAAATCAAAGTACATTGGGGCAGAGTATCTTCCGTTCCTGTAGTATAGCTTCGGAAAGGAGCATGAAAAAATAGCAATAGTGTTGAAGCTTCCTGTTGGCAGACGGTTTAAATTCTTACTGGAAAGTAATAAACTGGATGATGACGATAAAGAAATGTATCGTGAGTTGATTTCTTTAAACAAGAGCCAAAACCCGGTGATTTGCCAAATGCGGAGTATATGGAAATTTATGACAGGATGTACGAACGGTATAAAAAGTTTGCGGAATTAGTTCACAGAACTGCCTGAGAGCCATATACTTGATATGTTAGAAAATATCTACAAATAAAGTCCAATGAATTCCCATTGATGAAACATCTCAAAAGAGCTATACTATAATAGAACACGCTGCTAAAACTTCCTTAAGTGAAGGCAACAATAGTTTTTTACAATTTTTTTATAATGGAGAACAAAATGAAAACTACAAATCAACAACCGGCAACTGTACGAACATCCCCAAGGTGGAAGCAGCCACTGATATCGACAGGCTGCGTACTTTTCGCATCGTTACTGATGTCTGTCAACATCAAATCTTTCGTCCGGGCGGGAAATCTGATTCCGGGAGGATTTACCGGTTTATCACTTTTGTTACAGCGTACGGCGGAAACATTTTTCGGAATTTCAATGCCATATTCGGTGATCAATATTGCATTGAATGCGATACCGGCGATTATCGGTTTTCGGATGATCGGGAAAAAGTTTACCTCATATACGGTACTGATGATCGTACTGAACTCTTTTCTGGTCGATCTGATCCCGGTAACGCCGATTACATATGATCCGCTTCTGGTGTCTGTATTTGGCGGGATTTTGAACGGAACAGCAATCTCGATTGCTTTGTTCGGAAAAGCTTCCAGCGGTGGAACGGATTTTATTGCGGTTTATCTTTCCTCCAGATTGCATAAACCGTCCTGGAATTTTGTTTTTGGTATCAATGTGGTGATACTTACGACCGCAGGTTTTCTGTTTGGATTTGAGGCTGCGATGTATTCCATCATTTTCCAGTTCGTTTCCACACAGACGATCAACACACTTCACAGAAAAGATCAAAAAGCAACTATGTTCATCGTCACCCGTCACGGAGCGATGCTGGAGCAGAAGATTATGGAATGTACCAGGCATGGAATCACACATCTTGCCGTTCAGGGCTGCTATCTGAAAGAGGACAAAGACATGCTGTACACTGTACTGGGAGAAGATGAGGTGAAAGAAGTGACTGCACTGGTTCACAGCCTGGATCCGGAGGCATTTATCAACATTATCAAATCCGAGGGAATCGCGGGAAGATTCTATGAGGAACCGTTAGAATAAAAGAATAACAAGAACTTTGAATAGTTACAGAACAGTTATCAAAAATGCTCCTGGGATTCCAGGAGCATTTTTGAAAGAAATTATTTACTCAGTCGAATTACATTCCAGCTGTGTTTCCCAAAGACGGTCTGTAATTTGCCATTTTCCAGTTTGGTAGCAGAAGAGAGTGTCGGAGCTACTGTGTTCGGAGCGGCTTCTGTATTAACCGCTTTCAGATCATCGTTGGTCAGAACGATATGTTCAGCTACTTTGTAACCTTCAAACTGTCTCAGGTCACAGCTGACTTCCATATCTTCTTCCAGGCTCTTATTCACAGCAAAGATTGTCAGAGTATCTTCTTCCTCGTTCCAGATGCATACAGAATCCAGATACGGAGCTTCTCCGTAAGTTTTGCTTTCATATACCGGGGTGTGTACCTGGGTGTTCAGAACAGTACCTCTTCCGTATACACTTGCGTGGAAATACGGATAGAAAATAGTCTGTCTCCATGCACCGGTGTCAGAAGTCATGATCGGTGCGATAACATTGACCAACTGTGCCAGGCAGGCAATTTTTACACGGTCTGCATGGCGAAGAAGTGTAATCAGCATACTTCCGACTAACAGGGCATCTTCAAAATTGTAGATATCTTCCAGCTGATGGGGTGCCTGGATCCATTTTTCCAGTTTTTCATCTGCTTCGTTGCTGTGATACCAGACATTCCACTCATCGAAGGACAGGTTAATATTCTTTTTGCCGTGTTTCTTTGCTTTGACAGCATCGCAGATACTTACGACACCTGAGATAAAATCATCCATTCCTTTGGAACTTGCCAGAAAATCAGGTGTATCATCATCACGGTTTCCATAGTACTGATGCAGGGACATATAATCAACCTCATCATAAGCCTCATCCAGAACGGTGTATTCCCAGGAACCGAAGGTTGGCATATCCAGATTGGAGCTTCCGCAGGCTACGGTCTCGATCGTAGGATCCATGAATTTCATCAGACGGGAAGTCTCAGCTGCGATTCTTCCGTATTCTGTAGCCGTTTTATGGCCCATCTGCCACGGACCATCCATTTCATTTCCCAGACACCATACTTTGATATCGTGCGGATCTTTGTAACCGTGTTCTTTTCGCAGATCACTGTAGTAAGTGCCGCCTTTGAAGTTACAGTATTCCAGAAGATTCTTGGCATCTTCCGGTCCGCGGGTTCCCAGATTGACAGCCATCATGATATCACTTCCTGCTTTTTTTGACCAGTCGGCGAATTCATTTAATCCGAACTGATTGGTTTCGATCACACCCCAGGCAAGCTCCGGTCTGGATGGCCGTTTGTCTTTTGGTCCTACGCTGTCTTCCCAGCGGAAACCGGATACAAAGTTACCGCCCGGATAACGAACGATCGGAACCTGCAGTTCTTTGACCAGATCCAGGGTATCTTTCCGAAATCCCTGTGCATCGGAGTTCGGGTTACCTTCCTGATAGATTCCTTCGTACACGGCTCTTCCCAGATGTTCAATAAAAGAACCGAAGATCCTTTTGTCTACCGCGCCGGTGAGGAAATATTTGTCTACAATAATTTCAGCTTTTTTCATTGTAAAAACCTCCTGTGGTTATATAATGTGCTCTCGACATGTATTGTCTGTACTGTCTATGATTGTAACAGAACATTGGAAGAATACCAGAGGTTTTTGTCCGAAGTAATTGACTTTTTTTCCGGTGTCAGGTATGCTTTTTGTAGAAAATACGAGAGGGTGATGAAGTAATGATTTCAGATATTTCCATACAGTTTTGCGAATACAACCGCTCCAACCCAGATGCTGACCGGATCTACCGTCCACAGGGGAGCGGCGATTATTTGTTTTTATTGCTGAAAACTCCGATGAAAGTTTATCAGGAGAATGGTATACTGATTACCGGAGAAAATGCCTGCATCCTGTACACACCAGGACAGATGCAGCACTATCAGGCAGTACAGAAGTTCCGGAACAGTTATCTTCATTTTGTTGCACAGGAGAATCCGGCAGAATATTTTCAGCTTCCGCAAAACCAGATATTTATCCGCAAAATCCGGAAGAAATAGAAGAAATCATCCGCAAGCTGCAGCAGGAATACATCACCCGCGGTTCTCATACGGAAGCAATGCAGAGTGCACTGATCTGCCAGCTTCTGGTCACGGCAGCCCGTGGACTTGAAAAAGGGCAGCGACATAACCCAGAAGAAGAAGGGTTGTACCGGGATTTTCAGGCACTTCGCATGGAGATGCTCCGCCATTATGAAAAACACTGGACAACCGAACAACTCTGCAATCAGATAAACCTGGAAAAAAGCCAGTTCTACGCTTATTACCGGCAGTTTTTTCACAGTACCCCACACAACGACCTGCTACAGGTCCGTCTTGACAAGGCCAAAAATCTACTGACAAATGAAGCGCTGCCGATCCAACAAGTGGCTCTTTCCTGCGGATTTCGAAACATGTCTCATTTCAGCCGATATTTTAAACAGCAGTGCGGTTGTTCGCCAAAAGACTGGATCTCCAGCGTTTCTCCTCAATGAAAAATCACTGTTTACCGATAACAATAATCGAAAGACCAGTGGATCATTTTATAAGGCAAAGCCACACAAACCGCACAATATATGGTACAATGTAAAAAAGGAATTCTGTATATCATTCTATTTGCTATAATCAGAAGAAAGGAGACTACGCTTATGAAAAGCAAATGGCTTTTTGCTTCACTGCTCCTCATAACAGCCTTGACCATGACATCCTGTTCTTTCAAACTTCCGGCCGAATTACCCTTCAAGATTCCATTCATTACTGCAGATAGAAACACCAAACAAAACGACGAGGATCCATCTGACCCGAAAAAAAACACTGATCCGATAATAACGGACGAACCTGAAGTTCCTGAAAATATCGACACCACAGAAAACACTCAATCAGGTAATGATCATGGATCCCATACACCTGATGAGGCAGATCCTTCTCCGTCACAACCAGATGAAGACCCTGTTGATGCGCCGTCCGGTCAGGAGAATTCTGTGGACATACCGGTTCTCATGGGAGGTGTTCTTCCTTATACCGGTATGATTTCTATACTAAATGAAAATTATGAAGACGGGACTCACCGATATGACGATATGTTAGAAGACGGGATGTCTTGCATCGTTGACTATTGCTATGTCAACCCGGAAGATCTTCCAGACACTCCGGAGGCATACGCAACCCTTGCAGCAGAAAAATTGACCGACGGTGGCATATATAACATTCTTTCCGTTTACCAGGACGATGGTTATACTGAGAGTCTTTCCTATCCGGTGTATATTGTTTCCTTTACCAGCGGAAACAACGAGGATACCAATTTCTGGCTGGCATTTATGGTTATACGGGATGGATATACGTACCTGTATGCTCCCAGCGTATCCTGCAATGCGGATTATACCGCGGAAGAGCTCGGACAAGATCTTTTCCCACGTCTGTTTTTTCCGATTCGATGGACAACTGATGCTATGAAAAAGCACCTGACTGTTATATGTTACTGTTATGTACCGTGGCAATACTTTTCTTCGAGAGCAGATGGCTTTTCCCACACAAATATGTTACACTTAACCCTGTAATAATATTAACTGGGAGGTAGAAAACTATGACTGAGCAGGAGAGAATGAAACAGGGTATGTATGGCAGGATGATGATGAAAATATGAGTCTGCAGGCTCACACAAAAGCACTGGTAAGAGAATTCAACAGTATGCCACCGGAAGATATGGAAGGAAGAGAAGCACTTCTTCACGATATTTTCGGAAAAGTAGGAAAAAATGTATGGATCACTCCACCGCTTACAGCAGCTGTTGGAAAATATGTATCCATCGGAGATGGCACCTATTCTAATATGAATCTGACACTGATCGATGACTGGAAGATCACCATCGGAAAAAATGTGTTGATCGGACCGAATGTAACCTTGTGTACCACCGGACATCCCATTGATCCGGAACACCGGGGAGACGGAATGTATTCATTCCCAATCACCATTGGTGATAATGTATGGCTGGGAGCCAATGTTGTCGTTCTTCCGGATGTAACTATCGGAGAAAATTCCGTGATCGGTGCCGGTTCTATCGTAACAAAAGACATTCCGGCAAACTGTATTGCTTTTGGAAGTCCATGCAAGGTATATCGTGAGATCAATGAGCACGATAAAGAATACTATTTTAAAAACCATCGTTTTGATGAGCAGCCATAACGAGATAAAATATGCTTCGCGATTTATACGATTGGTACAAATTCTGTGCATCGCGAGGTGTGTTACCGGGAATGGAGTGAACAGTAACACTTTGGCTTGCTGCCCGTGTAAATAACAGGAAAGCCTTGACAAACACTGTCTTTGCAGTTAAAATATTTTATGTTTTATAAAGTATACGACCTGGAAGGGGAAGAGTAAAAGCGATATCGTTCTTTCAGAGAGCTGTCGGTTGGTGCGAGTCAGCAGAAGAGAGCTTTGAACTGGCCCCGGAGTCCTTTTTCCGAAACATTTTCATAATTTATAGAAGATGCAAGTAAGAAAAAGCGGGAGTTCCCGTTACAGAATCCATAAGTGCATGAGGCTTATGCTTCATGAAGTAGAGTGGTACCACGGAAATAAAGTCCTTTCGTCTCTAGTTGAAAAACAGAAACAAAAGGACTTTTTATATTTCAAGCAATACCTAGGAGGAAGAAACCATGACAGTACCTTATAATCATAGGGCAGTAGAAAAAAAATGGCATGATATCTGGGAAGAACACCCGGTGAATGTGGATGATGGCAAAAAGCCAAAATATTATTGTCTGGACATGTTTCCATATCCGTCAGGAAATGGTCTTCATGTCGGACACTGGAGAGGATATGTAATTTCTGATGTATGGAGCCGCTACAAATTATTGAACGGTTACTATATCATTCACCCGATGGGATGGGATGCTTTCGGTCTGCCGGCTGAAAACTATGCGATCAAAATGGGTGTCCATCCTGCAAAATCAACCGCAGACAACGTAGCAAACATCAAACGTCAGATCAACGAGATCGCAGCTCTGTATGACTGGGATCGCGAAGTAAACACCACAGATCCTGAGTTCTACAAATGGACCCAGTGGATCTTTGTAAAGATGTTTAAAGAAGGTCTGGCTTACGAAAAAGAATTCCCGATCAACTGGTGTCCATCCTGTAAAACAGGTCTGGCAAATGAAGAAGTTGTCAACGGAAAATGTGAACGTTGTGGTTCTGAAGTAACTAAGAAAAATCTGCGTCAGTGGATGCTGCGTATCACAAAATATGCAGACCGTCTGTTGAATGATCTGGACAAACTGGACTGGCCGGAAAAAGTTAAAAAGATGCAGAGTGACTGGATCGGTAAATCCTATGGTGCAGAAGTTGAATTCCCGGTTGAAGGAAAAGACGAGAAGATCACTGTATACACCACCCGCCCTGATACCCTTCACGGTGCAACCTTCATGGTACTGGCTCCTGAGCATGCATGGCAAAAGAACTGGCCACCGATGAAACAAGAGAAGCTGTGGAGCAATATATCTACGATGCATCCATGAAGTCTAACGTGGATCGTCTGCAGGACAAAGAAAAGACTGGTGTATTTACCGGATCTTATGCAATCAACCCGTTAAATGGTGCCAAAGTACCGATCTGGCTGTCTGACTATGTATTGGCTGATTACGGTACCGGAGCAATCATGTGTGTACCTGCCCATGATGACCGTGACTTTGAATTTGCAACCAAGTTCAATATTCCGATCATTCAGGTTATCGCAAAAGATGGAAAAGAGATCGAAAATATGACAGAAGCATATACCGAGGCTTCTGGAACTATGATCAACTCCGGTGACTGGAACGGTATGGAATCTTCTGTACTGAAGAAAGAAGCTCCGATGATGATTGAAAAGATGGGTATCGGACGTAAAACCGTAAACTTCAAACTGCGTGACTGGGTATTCTCCCGTCAGCGTTACTGGGGCGAGCCGATCCCGATCGTTCACTGCCCGAAATGTGGAAACGTTCCGGTACCGGAAGAAGAACTTCCGCTTCGTCTGCCGGATGTAGAATCCTACGAACCGACAGGAACCGGTGAATCTCCACTGGCTGCTATTGACGAATGGGTTAACTGCAAGTGCCCGGCCTGCGGAGGACCTGCAAAACGTGAGACCAACACTATGCCACAGTGGCAGGTTCTTCCTGGTATTTCCTGCGTTATGTAGATAACAAAAATGACAAAGAGCTGGTTTCCAAAGAAAAAGCTGACAAATATCTGCCGGTAGATATGTACATCGGTGGTGTGGAACATGCGGTACTGCATCTGCTGTATTCCCGTTTCTATACCAAGTTCCTGTATGATATCGGAGCTATTGACTTTGATGAACCATTCCACAAACTGTTCAACCAGGGTATGATCACCGGTAAGAACGGTATCAAGATGAGTAAATCGAAAGGAAACGTTGTTTCTCCTGATGATCTGGTAAGAGATTACGGATGTGACTCTCTGCGTATCTATGAGCTGTTCGTAGGACCGCCGGAACTGGATGCAGAGTGGGATGACAGAGGAATCGACGGTGTATACCGTTTCCTGAATCGTTTCTGGAAACTGGTACAGGACAGCGCAGAAGCAAATGTTTCAGAAACTAAAGAGATGGTAAAACTGCGTCACTGCCTGATTCACGATATCACAGAACGTCTGGAAAGCTTCAGCCTAAATACCGTTGTTTCCAAATTCATGGAATATAACAACAAGATGATTGACATGGCTAAGAAGACCGGTGGTATTGACAAAGAAACACTGTCTACCTATGTAATTCTGCTTTCTCCGTTCGCTCCGCACATTGCAGAAGAACTGTGGCAGGTTCTGGGTCATGACACATCCGTATTTGCAGCAAAATGGCCGGAACATGATGAAGACGCTATGAAAGATGACGAAGTAGAGGTACCGGTACAGATCAACGGAAAAACCCGTGCAGTCATCAGTATCCCGGTTGACATTTCCAAAGAAGATGCAATCGCAAAAGGAAAAGAAGCTGTTGCTGACAAACTGACAGGTACAATCGTAAAAGAGATCTATGTACCGAAGAAAATCATCAACATTGTTCAGAAATAATTAAAAACAGTAAAAGACAAGGAGGTCTGCATTGTATTTTGCAGGCCTCTTTTGCATATCACGGGATAAAGGAGGATGTTTTATGAATACGATTGAATTACTGGATGCACTGCAGCTGAAAGCCAAGAAAGACCCGGAACTTCGAAAAGCACTCTTTGCAACCCGCAGTGAGAAGAATCCTGTCGATGCTTTCTGTAAAAAATGTCAGGAAGAAGGTTATCCAATCTATACGATGGATCTGATTCAGGCAGGGGAAGAGTTTTATGCTTCCATGCGTCGCAGTACCAACGGTGGGGGAGAAAATTCGCCAAAACTGGAAGGAGAGGACGATTTTTATGAATTATTTTTCGCCACTCTGGAAAACGGATAATATATCATGAACTTCGTTCATGATATATTATCCGGCGAGTTGCACCATTGGAAAATAGCATGCGATTTTTCTGATAATATAGTAGAATTTGTCGTTTTCACCGAAATTATTTGGTAACATTCGTTTAGATTTCACAAAGCAGTTGCTGTTTTTGCAAAAACATGTTACAATCTATATAACTTTTTAAGTGACAAAAATAAAGATAATAGGAGTGGTAAATAATGTATCAGGAAGAGTACAAACGCTGGTTGGCAGCAGATCTTGAGGATGCCGATCTGAACCCGGAACTGTCCAGGATCGAAGGAAACGATGATGAGATCAAAGAACGTTTCGCGGTCGCATTAAAATTCGGAACTGCTGGTCTTCGTGGGGTCCTGGGAGCAGGTACCAATCGTATGAATATTTATGTGGTCCGTCAGGCAACACAGGGACTGGCCAACTGGGTAAAAACACAGGGCGGCACACAAACTGTAGCCATCAGCTACGACAGCCGTCTGAAAAGTGATGTATTTGCAAAGACTGCTGCAAGTGTACTGGCAGCCAACGGAATCAAAGTCAGAATCTATGATGCTCTGATGCCGGTTCCGGCCCTTTCTTTCGCAACCAGATATTACAACTGTAATGCAGGTATCATGGTAACTGCTTCTCATAACCCTGCAAAGTACAATGGTTATAAAGCATACGGTCCGGACGGATGCCAGATGACAGATGATGCTGCAGCAATCGTTTACAATGAGATTCAGAAAACTGATGTTCTGACCGGTGCAAAATATATGTCTTTTGCGGCAGGTGTAGAAGAAGGACTGATTCGTTTCGTAGGAGATGACTGCAAACGTGCCCTGTATGATGCTATCGAGTCCAGACAGGTTCGTCCGGGTCTGTGTAAAACTGCAGGACTGAAACTGGTATACAGTCCGTTAAACGGTTCCGGTCTGGTTCCTGTCACACAGGTACTGAAAGACATCGGAATTACTGATATCACCATTGTCCCGGAACAGGAATATCCAAACGGTTACTTTACAACCTGCAGTTATCCGAACCCGGAAATTTTTGCGGCTCTTGAACTGGGACTGAATCTTGCAAAAGAATCCGGTGCTGACCTGATGCTTGCAACAGACCCGGATGCTGACCGTGTAGGTATCGCTATGAAATGTCCCGATGGTTCTTATGAACTGGTCAGCGGAAATGAAGTGGGTGTTCTGCTCCTGGATTATATCTGTGCAGGACGTATTGAAAAAGGCACGATGCCACAGAATCCGGTAGCAGTAAAATCTATTGTATCCACACCGCTGGCAGATGCCGTTGCAAAACATTACGGTGTAGAATTGAGAAGTGTCCTGACCGGCTTCAAATGGATCGGTGATCAGATTGCTCAGCTGGAAGCAGCAGGTGAAGTTGATCGTTTCATCTTCGGATTCGAAGAAAGTTATGGCTATCTGGCTGGTCCTTATGTACGTGACAAAGACGCAGTCATCGCTTCCATGTTGATCTGTGAGATGGCTGCTTACTACAGAAGCACCGGAAGTTCTCTGAAAGCGAGACTGGAAGAGATTTACAAAGAATATGGTCGTTACCTGAACAAAGTAGACAGCTTTGAATTCCCGGGACTGAGTGGTATGGATACCATGGCAGGTATCATGGAAGGACTCAGAAAGAATCCTCTGACCGAAATTGCTGGCAATAAAGTTGCCAGCGTAACAGACTATGAAAAACCGGAAGAAACCGGTCTTCCGGCAGCCAACGTTCTGATCTACAAACTGGAGAACAACGAAACCGTTATCGTTCGTCCATCCGGTACAGAACCAAAGATCAAAATCTATTACACCACACTGGGTAAAGATCTGGCAGAAGCAGAAGCAGAGAAAGAAAAACTGGCAGAAGCTTTAAAACCAATCATGGCATAAGGCAACGAAAAAATACGCTGTACAAATGGGCAATACAGGGAAATCTGTATTGCCCATTTTTTCTGTTTAGATAATTTATATACCGAACGGTAAATAAATAACTGGATTTCTGTAAGAAGGTGTGGTATTATAATAAAAGTAAATATACTGTGATCACAAAGGTACTGAACAGTTAAATAAATTGTAGAAATAGAGGTGCATTCACATGAGTTGGTACAATGAAGCTATATTTTATCATATTTATCCCCTGGGTCTTACAGGTGCTCCGGCACAGAATGACTATGGTGCTCCGGCACATCGGTTGAATACCTTGTTGCCATGGATCGATCATATCCAGAAGATTGGATGTACAGCACTGTATATCGGTCCGTTATTCGAAAGCGTTGGACATGGATATGAGACTACAGATTATAAGAAACTGGATTCCCGTCTGGGAACCAATGAAGATCTTACGAACTTTGTGGCAGCCTGTCATGAAAAAGGAATCCGCGTGATTTTCGATGGTGTCTTCAATCATACCGGACGTGATTTCTTTGCTTTTAAAGATATTCAGGCAAACCGGAACATTCCCGCTATGTCAACTGGTACTGCAATGTGAATTTTGGCGGAAATACGGAATATAACGATGGCTTCTCCTATGAAAACTGGGGTGGCTATAATCTGTTGGTAAAATTAAACCAGAGAAATCCGGAAGTACAGAATTATATCTGTGATGTGATCCGTTTCTGGGTGTCTGAATTTGATATTGACGGGATCCGTCTGGATGCAGCGGATGTTCTGGATTTTGACTTTATGCGTACACTGCGCCATACCGCGGACGAGGTAAAGAAAGATTTCTGGCTCATGGGAGAAGTAATTCACGGCGATTACAGCCGTTGGGTCAACGGTGGCACCCTACACAGTGTAACGAATTACGCTCTGCATAAAGCCCTGTACAGTGGCCACAACGACCATAATTATTTCGAGATTGCGCATACCGTGAAATATTTACAGAATATGGGTGATCTGGATCTTTACAATTTTGTGGACAACCATGATGTGGAACGAATCTATACCAAACTCAGCAATAAAGCACATTTTGCACCGGTGCATGTTTTGCTGTACACACTGCCGGGTATTCCGAGTATTTATTACGGATCG
>ENA-OQIO01000146-OQIO01000146.1-human-gut-metagenome-genome-assembly--contig:-NODE-146-length-34528-cov-3.427400_pt1 | contig 34528 bp, 40 predicted proteins | sample MGYA00242573_ERZ504737 | MGnify/ENA primary metagenome ERZ504737 (study PRJEB26092, sample SAMD00036203) | human gut metagenome | host: Homo sapiens | study: EMG produced TPA metagenomics assembly of...
TTCTTTTAATGGTAAACTTCTTGTACTGTAAGCATTATAATATGCATCAAACAGAATATCTTGTTTTCCCTCTTTTATTGTTAAAGTCAATTCGGGATAATCCGATGGTGTAAAATATTCTTCCAATTTCCAAAAATTAAGTATTTTATTGCATTCTTCTGTTATATATCTGTTTCTCATGCTATACCTGCTTTCTATTTTAATTATTTATACTTCAGCTCCATTTCATCTTCCATTTTTACAAATCCGTATCTCTCATACAAAGGTCGTCCCATATCCGTTGCCTTTAATGCAATCTGTAGCACACCCTGTTCCTTCGCATCCTTTACCAGCAAATCCAATGTGTGAATTGCAATTCCCTGTCTTCTATATTCCGGTGCCGTATACATATTCATAATATACGCCTTTTTACCTGTCGGATTATGATAGGTCGGCATAACCTGATAAAAGCTGACACCACCAGCTCCGATAACTTCCGTTATCATACACCAAATATGCAATATGCTCACCGCTTTCCAACGCACGCCTATAATATGCATATGATTTCTCCTCCACAACGGACATATCCTCATCATCTGACAATTTGTTAGCGGCACGAAGGACAATTATTCTTGTTCTTACCAATTCATCGATATCTTCCATTGTTGCTCTTTTATAGTAAAGCTGTAATATTTCATCTAAATCATTTTTGTTTGCTTCTCTAATCATTTTTTCATCCAATCTATATCTTAAAGTTTCATCAGCCCATTTTCATCAAAGTAATAAATATTCTCTTTCTTATATCCATACTTTGAATCTGGAAATGATATGTGCGGTTCAAATGTAAAATACTTCACATCGCCAAGCTTCGTCATATTACCTTTTTCAATGTAAACTCTATCACCTTTAGTTTTCACAATGGAATGTCCCAGGTTGCCCATAAAATCAAGATTAACAAATCCATTTTCCACTATGAACTCATTCATATGATAGTACAATTTCTCAAAGGTTGTTTCCTTCGTAGCAAAGCGTAACAATTCTGCATGTAATTTCTCTTCCATCTGGAGACCGCTTTTCCATTCCGGATTTTCAATCAGCCCTATATTCTCTACAACCATGCCGTTTTCTACAATAATAGTTCTCGCATAGTCTCCCCAGATATTTCCCACCTGTGGACTTAAATCAATGGTTATTATATCGTTGTTTCCTATAACTCTATCCGAAGTTACATACTGCTTACCAGATACAGAAACAGTTGTTTCATCTCCTGCAAATACAAATGCACCAACATCCCAATACCAGAACGAATCTGCACCCAACTCTAACAGTTTTCCCTCGCATAACTTTCGAATCTCGAGTAAATTCATTCCCGGTTTGATAATATTCTTTATGTATTCTATAGTCTGTTTTGCAGCCAGCTGTATCTGACTGTAATATTGCCTTTCTATCTGCAGATACTTTTCAATCAATTTAGGCTGAATCATCGGATATGTCCAGCTTTCAGGCAACTCATCCATAAGTTCAACCTTCTCTATCTCACTTTCCAGCTTACCAGAAAATTCCGTTATTTCCGCAAAACATAATAATCCAAATGTTTCCTCACCGGTCTCATTTACACTATTCTTACCCGTAACGGAATAAACACATATTGGCTTAATATCAAACTGTATGGCACCTGTTTCTTCCTGAAGTTCTCTCTTAGCAGTTTCCAAAATATCTTCTCCAACCTCACGATGACCTCCCGGAGCCTCGTAGGTATCTCGTTCCTTATGTTTGCAAAATACCCATTTGCCATTACTCTGTGAAATAATGACTGCAAATTTCAATAGTGAATCATCTACTGTATCATAAAATTTTACTTCCAACATATCACTTTTCTCCTTCCCATTCTGCTAAAAATTCTACAAGGTATTCCTCCATAACAGCTTGTCTAACATACTTAATTGCTCCTTCTATCATGACACCAAACCTCCAGTATTAATTACTAATTTAGATTTAAAACATTCTTGAAAAACTCTAAAAAACCATCTTCAACAGCCACCTGCTCTAATTTATCTTCCGGCAAATCGTAATAGTATTTATTCGTCTTTATATCAAGAGATATACTATCCAACGGGAAACCCTCTTTTCTAACTGTACTGTGAGGTTTATCTGTTAAAATAAACTTCTCACTTTCCATAGACGGCTCCATTGCCTCATATATATGCGTATTATCCATTACAAAACAAATTGCATTCCTGTACCTTGCCACAAGATTCCCATATGCCTTTACCAATCCTGAATAATAATCTATCATTTCATCATCTGACAAACATTTTCCATTCACATTACGAACATGTACGCCAGGCTGGACCTCATCTGGGACATTATCAAAATACAATCCTGAATCACAAGAAAATACAGGAATTTGAAAAGCCTCATAATATACCATTGCTTTCAGCCTTGCATTTTCAAGAGGCGTATTGCCATCCTCTTTTACTTCCGGAACATTCTTGCCCTCTACTCTCAAATCATTTAATCCAATTAATTCTATATCTAACTGTTCAAGTCGGTTCCTCATTGCAGATAATTTTGCCAGATTCCCCGTTCCATATAGTAATTTCATTTTATTATTACCTACAACCCTTTCAAATCCTTTACATCACAATCTCACTATCAAAATACTGTTCCTGAAAATGAATCTGCTCCCTGATTTCTTCCTTGGTAAAAGTCATCCCTTCTGGTGCAACAACCCATTTCTCTTCCACATCATCATTCCTATGAACAATAGCGATAATCTTACCTGTGAACTTTTCTATCGCTTCATCCACACCTAATATGTAAGCATCCTGCTCTTCTCCGTCCGGTGCCATGATGCCTTCCACATACCCATAATTTATTGGATAATACATATCCTTATGTTCTGGGTGGTAACTGCCCAATGGTCTGTCAACAGTTACGGTTACTGTTCTACCAATAGCAGGACTAATTTCTGCATACTCAATAATATCATGTCTCATTTTCTATTCTTCCTTTAGCAAATCCGCATATACCTTCGCTACAATGCTATTCGCATCCATTTCACAGGTAATAAGCTGTTCCTTAAGAACAGCAGAGAAATCTTTTTCTCTCCACCATCCGCGCATATGTTCCTCACCAAATTCTTGGCTTTTACTCCTTGTTTGATGTCGTCTTATTGTCTCCTCAAATGGAATATCAAAATAATACGAATATACATTTGAACCATATAATTCGTTCGCCACCTTAAACAAGGGATTATACCATTCCTCGTACATAATTCCTTCCAGAATAACAATATCACTATGCTCATATCCATATTTCAAAAGTTCTATCATAAGCGGTAATGCTTTAGTATCTATGCCATCTTTAACCCACAATATATTCCTTCTGATTTCATCTTGCGAAATGAGCATTGTATTGTAACCAAATTTCTTTTGTAATTCCTTAGCCACCGTTGTCTTTCCACTTCCCGAATTCCCTCTAAGTATAATTAGTTTTCCCATATCTTCTCCGTTACTCAAAATACCATTATCTTAATCAAAGCATAATTTTCACCTACAAACTCCATTTCTTCTAGCATATCACATCACACATTCTCCTTCAATAAACTTTCGCATTTTCTTGCGATTGTTTCTCAATTAGTAGTATCAAAAACTCCACTAGACTAATTCAGGTGCTATAGCCCACGCCATAGCACCCAAATCATTACAACTATCTGCTATTCCTATTTCGCTCGCCCTTCTTCTCTCGCATGCCAGCCTCATAAATATGGTCAAACACTTCATACCGCTTCTGCTGATCCATATCAACTCCAAGTCTGTCAATTACCTTGTTAAACAACTTAATCCCGGCAAAATACTCCATATCTCCACAGTCAAACGCCTCCGATAATATATCTGCCGAATATCATCATTCTGCGAGCCAGACTCAATACTCTCAGCCATCACATCAATATCTGTTTTTACAACACTTTCAGCATTTGTAACAGCAGTTTTTCCAACAGTTTTAAGACCTGTAACAGCAGTCTCTGCAAACGTTTCTACCTCTGTTTCAAGCTCATCATCTACAACTGATTCAAACTTCGGTTCCGTAATTACATCTGCCTCCACAGCATCATCCAAAACAGTATTCTCTACTTCCACATCCTCCTGCACCCGATATGGATTCCCCGGCACTTCGTCTTCCTCAACCTCTGCCATATCCACCATATCTCCAACAAGTATCCGATATTCCAATTCAGCCTCTGCCAGACTTCCATATGGTCCTATGCCCAAAAAACGGCATCAGGAAAAATAATCCCGATGCCGCAAAGAAAAGCTATCTAATAACAAAACAATGTGAAATAGAGTAATTGCGGTTAGTAGCAAAAGAAAAAGTCTCGGAAGCCGCTTGTTTAGCGGATTCCAAGACTCGCGGCTGTTCCGGGGCACACCACATTATCCTCAAAGGGCAAAATCCAGTATCCTCACTATCCTCACATCCCACAGCAAAGCTACACAGCAAAACCCTCCGGCACTGCAGCGCAATTCCACAGCACATTCCGCAGTGGTAATCCTGACAACCCAACTTCTATTGCGTCCCATATAACAGTATCATCTTACACAGCAGCACTATCGCAATGTCACTTTCGCAGCATCATCCAAAGCATCCCACACACCCTGCAACACCAGGAAATATCAACGTTTCGCAGTGTTACCCATGCCCTTGTAGTTTCGCAGCAAACTCACGCAGTGATGTTTCGTCTACTTCTATTATATACAGAAAGCTGTAAAATTCCACGTGGATTTTTACAGCTTTTTCCGATATCACGTTGCTTATTTACGCCTCATTTTATCTGAGTCAGAATCCTGTGTGACCGGGGCAGAAATGACAAAAAAGAACAGCAACAGAGCTACGCTGCGGTATTACTCTCTGTTGCTGATAGGATAATCATTTTTGCCTTTTACAGGATAATAGGGTGTGCCCTGTGATATAGTGAAATATATATTAGGAAATAAAACGATACTGTATAAGAAAAGGTAAATTCTTTTCGTACACAGTTTTTTCATGACAGACGGCTGATTTCCACGCTATTTTTAACCCAAATGGCTGCATGAAAATTGTACACAAAACCATTTGTTTTTTTATACAGCAGTATCCATTCGATTTCCTAATAAAGGAAGTTGAAAGCATCCGCTTATTGTGATATATTAAACATAAAGAAAGGCACCTGCTGTAACAGATGCCTCTTAGGAGCCCCACTCCAAAAGGTGGAGTTTCCCAAGCTAGCTTGTTTTTCTAAATAGTGACGCCTACTCTGGTTGCGACAGAGTAGGCATTTTTATTTTCGCTTGTTTCTCTTGTCGAGAAAGGCAAGCAACGCAATAACTAAGCTGCCAAAGGACATCAGCAGAGCGAATATCCCAATGAAAATCGAAATGATCTCATAAGCCGTCATCGGCGCCACGTCTACACTCCGTTTCGGTCGGTGCTAAGCAGGTGCCACTGGCACCTAGCACCCCTTCCTATGTATTCCGGTTGCCCGGTATCATAAAACTCGGGAAGCTACCTCTACGCTCCGGTCGGCGCTAAACAAGCGTCCCCCGGACGCTTAACGCCCTGTCATGGGTACTTTCCTTAGATAGTATCCTAATATAAGAACTAATGCTTCTGCAAGGATAAATAAAAATAATTGATTATCTGTTGTTATTTCAACCCTGCCTCCTTAAACTTTTCCAATCTGTAATGATGCTCATTATCCAATTCCTTAACACCATTTTTGTAATCATATCCAAATTTTCTATAAAACTCCGTTGCTGTAATGGATGCCGGTATCTCAATTCTGCTTGCTCTTACATAAAATTCATCCGTTTCTAATGTATTTATGATTTTTCTTCCAACACCCTTTCCATGAAATTCTGGGAGGACAAAAATGGACAAAAGTATACTTTCTGTTTCGCTTCCCCAAAAACTTGAGATAGAACCTGTTCCAATTATTTTTCCATCAAATTCAAATACATACATATGCGCATAACTTGCCACATTCAGAACCTTTTCCGCATTGTAAGCCTTTGCAAGTTTCTCCATTGCTGATATGCCATAATCTTTACTGTTAACCTCTAAGAAATTCCTGACAATAAGATTTCTGACCTCTTGGGCATCCTCTTCCTTAAATCTCCTTACCTTCATATTTTCTATCATTGACTATCTCCTCAAATCTGCTTTGAAACAAAATGTACAATTTCTTTCCCTGACTCAAGGATATATGGTATCAACTCTAAAGGATATACCTTAGTACCCTTCTTTAAATCTTCTAGTGAAACCCAACAGAAATCCAAATCAATTCTTTCATTATCCAGCTCATCATATCCATGAAACACACCATCTAATGGAATAATATCATCCATCAGATGTACATTATAATATAAGCATATCTGATGACAGGGTCTTTTTCCCCATGGAAAATAAATTTCTCCGATTGCTAACAGATTATCTACCTCTATCTTAGCATGAAGCTCTTCTTCAAATTCCCGTTTAAGAGTTTCCATGCTTGTCTCCATAGCCGCAATATGTCCGCCAATAATGGCATAATCATCATTCTTCGGACGCTGTAACAAGATTTTACCATTATGTTTCAATATACCGCCAACTCTGTATGAAAATACAAAATCATCATTTTTAAATAAAATATCCACTTAACCACTTCCAACCTGTTCATAAAACTTGTAGTGAAAATATATTTATAAGATCATAAATCTCCTGGTGCAAATGTATCTTTCTCACATATAAGGTAAATGTCTTTATTCATTTTCCCCTCAAAATATTGCTTCAAATTCATATTGGAATTCCACTTGTCCTGCGGATAAAAGCCATACCTTTTCTTTACGTCATTCATCCTATTTTCTATATCAAGAACTCCTTCCGCTCCTGCCAAACAATCGCACAATTGAATTAACCGGTCATATTCATCATATATGGTCTTTGCTAATTCAGTTTTTATAATTGTCAATTCTTCATCTGTAACATCAAATTTTCCGATGTATTCATCTATCGTATGATTATTAAAAGAATGGGTTAAACATATCTTTGCTACTTCATCATATCCCAATGATTTCATATATACGTATCCATCATAAACATGTCCAAGATGTCTTACACCAAATTTTCTTCCTATATCATGTAGTAAACCTAATATATATGCTTTCTCAACATCCATATCACCACATGCACTTGCTATTTTTTCTGCACAGTGTGCTGCTGTTAAACAATGTTTTCCCCAAGGTCCCGGATTAAATAATAACCCATCACGAATTAACTTCAGTGTTTCTTCTCTTGTTGGCAACATAGCTTGTACCTTCTTCCTTTTTTATTTACCTTTTCAAAACTGATAACTCCATTACTCTCCCCACAAATAGAGCCAAACTAGAGCCATTTGATAAAACAAATGCCGGAAACCCGCATAAATACAGGCTTTCGGCATTTCTGTCCGTTATTCAAACTCAATCGTAGCCGGCGGTTTGCTCGTGCAGTCGTACAGCACTCTGTTTACCCCTTTGACTTCGTTGACAATTCTGTTTGCAACTGTGCTTAAAACGTCCCATGGAATCTGGGCGCAGTCGCAGTCATGAAATCGGCTGTGCATACGGCACGGAGTGCAACGGCATAATCATAAGTAGCTCATCGCCCATAACACCGACACTGCGCATATTCGTCAGGGCAGCGAAATACTGTCCAAGACCTTCTACTCCTGCCTTAGCGATTTCTTCACGGTAAATGTAATCCGCATCCTGAACGATACGAACCTTATCTGCCGTTACTTCTCCGATAATACGGATACCAAGTCCCGGTCCCGGAAACGGCTGGCGGTAAACCAGATATTCCGGGATTCCTAACTCCAGTCCGGCTTTTCTTACTTCGTCCTTAAACAGCATACGAAGTGGTTCGATGATTTCCTTGAAATCTACATAATCAGGAAGTCCGCCTACATTATGGTGGGACTTAATCGTTGCAGATTTTCCAAGACCGGATTCAATGACATCCGGATAAATCGTTCCCTGTACAAGATAATCGACAGCACCGATTTTCTTTGCTTCTTCTTCAAATACACGGATAAATTCTTCTCCGATAATCTTTCTTTTTGCTTCCGGTTCTGTAACTCCTGCAAGTTTGCTGTAGAAACGTTCCTGTGCATTGACTCTGATAAAATTCAGGTCATATGGACCATCCGGTCCGAATACAGCTTCTACTTCATCACCTTCATTTTTACGTAACAGACCGTGGTCTACGAATACGCAGGTCAGCTGCTTGCCGACTGCTTTTGCAAGCATAACGGCCGCAACAGATGAATCCACACCGCCTGATAATGCACAAAGTACTTTACCGTCACCGACTTTTTCACGAATCTGTGCAATCGTTGTTTCCACGAAAGAATCCATTTTCCAGTCACCGGTACATTTACATACATTAAATAAGAAATTGTGCAACATCTTCTGACCTTCTACGGAATGCATTACTTCCGGATGGAACTGTACCGCATATAACTTCTTTTCTGCATTTTCCATAGCCGCAACAGGACAGTTGCCTGTGTGGCCTGTAATCTTAAAACCCTGCGGTGCTTTTGCGATATAATCCGTATGCTCATCCATGTTGTTGTCGTTGCAGACACTCCTTCAAAAAGCAGGGAAGACGTATCTACTTCAACATCTGTCTTTCCGTACTCGCTGACCGGTGCTGTCGCAACTTCTCCACCCAGCTTATATGCCATAAGCTGTGAACCGTAACAGATTCCGAGAATCGGCACACCAATTTCAAAAATTGATTTATCATAAGACGGTGAATCCTCCTTATAAACACTGTTTGGACCACCGGTAAAAATAATACCCTTTGGATTTTTAGCTTTAATGTCTTCCAGACTTGTTGTGTATGGAATCACTTCTGCATATACATTACATTCTCTGACACGTCTTGCAATCAACTGATTGTACTGACCGCCAAAATCAAGAACCAACACTAATTCGCTGTTCACTGTTTTCCTCCTTCTTATTGCGCAATCATTTCCTAATTAACAGAAACTTTTACTTTTGCTGCTCATTGTATTATTTCATTATACAAAACAAATCCATACTTGGCAACCGCCAATTCTGCCTTATTCTGCCTGTTTTACTTCACTTTTAAAATCTGATTTTTAAAAAGTGATTTTGTAATCCTCTTTGTCAACTCCCGGCAAATCTACACCTGCGCATTTAATTTTTCAATCACGTCCGGCACCTCGCTAAATGCTCACACACGCAGTAAGTCAGCGCACGAATTGTATCATCAATCTGAATCGTATCCGGCACATGCACGACTTTCATGCCTGCGGCATGTCCCGCCTTAATGCCGTTAATGCTGTCTTCAATGACAATACACTCCTGTGGCGGCACACCAATTCTATCTGCCGCCGCCAGAAAAATATCCGGTTCGGGTTTGCCGTGTTCCACGCTGTCCCCATAAACCACATTGTCCAGATATTCCCATGCACCAATCGTATGCAGGGTCTTTTCAGCACTTTCCCTGCGGGTAGACGTTGCAACTGCACACTTTATTCCGTTTTCACGGATATAATCCAACAATTCAAACAGTCCCTTTTTTATCGGCAGCCCTTCTTTTTCCCGAATTTTATAAATATGCTCCGTTCTGAGTTTTCGTGCTTCCCAATAGTCAATTTTGCCATGGTAATAATCGTCAAAAAACTGACAGCTCAATGTGTTGGGTGCGCCCTTAAAGCTGTCAATCAGCCACATCGGCATTTCAACGCCAAGCTGTTCTGCCGCCCAAAGCCACCCTTCGTTAGACTGGCGCTCCGAATCAATCATCACACCGTCCATATCAAATATTACTCCGCGAATCATCTGTCTTTCCACTCTTTCTCAATCGGCTGTATCGCCACACTACTTTTCATTCCCGAACTACTCCGTCTCCAGATACTTCTTCACATACTGCCCGGTATAGGACTTCTTGACCTTTGCAACTTCCTCCGGTGTACCCTTGGCAATCACTGTGCCGCCGCGGTCGCCGCCTTCTGGTCCCATATCAATGATATAATCAGCCGTCTTAATCACATCGAGATTATGCTCGATTACCACCACTGTATTGCCGCCTTCCGTCAGCTTATGCAAAATGTCAACCAGCTTATGCACATCGGCAAAATGCAGTCCCGTTGTCGGCTCGTCCAAAATATAAATTGTCTTTCCCGTGCTTCGCTTTGAAAGCTCCGTTGCCAGCTTGATACGCTGTGCTTCACCGCCGGAAAGCTCTGTAGAAGCTGTCCCAGTTTGACATAAGACAGTCCGACATCATTGAGTGTTTCGATTTTACGGCGGATACTCGGCACATTGTCAAAGAAGGTAACGGCTTCTTCCACCGTCATATCCAGTACATCGTAAATGTTCTTGCCCTTGTACTTAACCTCCAGCGTTTCCCTGTTGTAACGCTTGCCGTCACAGACTTCGCAAGGCACATAAACGTCCGGCAGGAAGTGCATTTCAATTTTAATAATACCGTCACCGGAGCAGGCTTCGCAGCGTCCGCCCTTAACATTAAAGCTGAAACGTCCTTTTTTGTATCCGCGTTCCTTAGCATCGGTTGTTGCCGCAAACAAATCACGAATCATATCGAATACCCCGGTATATGTTGCCGGATTAGAACGCGGTGTCCGTCCGATTGGTGACTGGTCAATATCAATGACCTTGTCCAACTGCTCAATTCCGACAATGTCGTCATGCTTTCCTGCAATACATCTTGCACGGTTTAAAGACTTTGCAAGGTGCTTATACAATATCTCGTTGACCAGTGAACTCTTTCCCGAACCGGAAACACCGGTTACGCAGGTCAGCACACCCAACGGAATATCCACGTCTACATTTTTGAGATTGTTTTCTCTTGCTCCCTTGACCGTAATCCAGCCTGTCGGCTTTTTGCGCTCCTTCGGTACAGGAATCTTAATTCTTCCGCTTAAATACGCACCTGTCACCGATTCCTTACAGCGCATAATATCCTCAGCCGTTCCGACTGCCACGACATTTCCACCATTCTTACCGGCACCCGGACCGATATCCACAATATAATCGGCGGCACGCATCGTATCTTCATCATGTTCCACCACCAGCACAGAATTTCCCAGATCACGCAGATGCAGGAGTGTCTTTAACAGCTTGTCATTGTCACGCTGGTGCAGTCCGATACTCGGCTCGTCTAAAATATACGCAACACCTACCAGTCCCGAACCAATCTGTGTTGCCAGACGGATTCTCTGCGCTTCTCCACCCGACAGGGTCGCTGTTGCACGGGACAGTGCCAGATAATCCAGTCCGACATCCATTAAGAACTGGATTCGTGCTTTAATTTCCTTTAAAATCTGACTGCCGATTGCAAGCTGTCTTTCCGAAAGCTGCATATTCTGTAAAAACTCCTGCAATTTAACAATCGAAAGATTGGTAATCTCATAAATATTTTTATCCGCAACAGTCACGGCAAGTGAAGACGGCTTTAAACGCTGACCCTTACATGCCTTACACGGTGTAATCTGCATAAATTCTTCATACTGTTGTTTCATCGTGTCCGAACCGGTTTCACGGTAACGCTTCTGCATATTGCGGATTAAGCCCTCAAATGCTATATCGTACACACCTTCGCCGCGCTGTCCGCGGTAATGCACCTTTACGGAATGTCCGTTTGTTCCGTGAATAATAATATCGCGGATTTCCTGCGGATAATCCTGAAACGGTGTAGAAAGGCTGAAATGATATTCTTCCGCAAGTGCTTTCATAATCGCTCTTGTAAAACTGCCCTCGTCCGTCACCGACTGCCAGCCCATTGCCACAATCGCACCTTCATCAATGCTTAACCGCTCATCCGGTATCATCAATCCGACATCAAATTCCATTTTATAGCCTAGTCCGAAACACTCCGGACACGCACCGAACGGATTGTTAAATGAAAAGCTTCTCGGTTCGATTTCTTCAATACTGATTTCACAATCCGGGCAGGCAAAGCTCTGGCTGAAATGCATCGGCTCACCGCCAATGACATCCACTGTCATCAGACCGTCTGCCAGTTTCAGTGTGGTTTCAATCGAATCGGTCAGACGCTTCTGGATTCCTTCCCGCACGGATAAGCGGTCCACTACAATTTCAATATTGTGCTTTTTATTCTTTTCCAGCTTAATCTCATCGGTCAGTTCATACATATTGCCGTCTGCAATTACACGGACATAACCGCTCTTTTTAGCCTGTTCAAACAACTTGACATGTTCACCTTTTCGTCCGCGGACAACCGGCGCCAAAAGCTGGATTTTCGTCCGTTCCGGTAACTGCATAATCACATCTACCATCTGGTCAACCGTCTGTTTCTTAATCTCCCTGCCACACTTCGGACAATGTGGAATGCCGACTCTTGCATACAGCAGTCGGAAATAATCGTAAATTTCCGTCACCGTACCGACTGTTGAACGCGGATTGCGGTTCGTAGATTTCTGGTCAATGGAAATCGCTGGAGATAAGCCTTCAATACTCTCTACATTTGGTTTTTCCATCTGTCCGAGGAACTGTCTTGCATAAGAAGACAGGGATTCCATATATCTTCGCTGACCTTCCGCATAAATGGTATCGAATGCCAATGAAGACTTTCCCGAACCGGACAGCCCTGTAAGCACAACCAGCTCGTTTCTTGGAATATCGACCGAAATATTATTCAGATTATGTTCATTTGCTCCGCGTATTTTAATAAACTGCCTGAATTTTCCCTTTTCCATTGTTTCCTCCATTTTCTTACAATGTTTTTCATTTTTTTACTATCATTTACTTATTTTCATAAAGATACTGGTTAATCTCTATCATCTTATCACGCAGGGCCGCAGCTTCCTCGAAGTTTAATTCTGCCGCCGCCTTATGCATATTCTTTTCAATTTCTTTCTTGACCTTTTCCAGTTCCTTGACACTCATGGATTCATAATCCTTCTTTAACGTGTCGGACGGTCTGTCATCTGCCTCTGCCGCTCTTGAAATACTGATTAAATCACGCACTGCTTTGCGGATTGTCTGCGGTGTAATCCCGTGTTCTTCATTATATGCCTGCTGAATCTTTCTGCGGCGCTCTGTTTCCCCGATTGCCTTTTCCATAGACTCCGTAATCTTATCCGCATACATGATAACGTGTCCTTCGCTGTTTCGTGCGGCTCGTCCAATCGTCTGTACCAGTGAGGTTTCCGTTCTTAAAAAGCCTTCTTTATCCGCATCAAGAATGGCAACCAGCGAAATTTCCGGAATATCCAGACCTTCTCTTAAAAGGTTAATACCGACCAGCACATCAAACGCATCCAGGCGCATATCGCGGATAATGCGCTGTCGCTCCAGTGTATCAATATCCGCATGCAGATATTTTACACGGATTCCCAGTTCTTTCAGATAATCCGTTAAATCCTCTGCCATGCGCTTTGTCAGTGTTGTCACAAGAATCTTGTTATGTTTTTCAGTTTCTTTGTGAATCTCCGATACCAGATCGTCAATCTGTCCGTCAATCGGACGCACGCTGATTTCCGGGTCTAACAGACCTGTCGGGCGGATAATCTGCTCGGCAGACAGCAGTTCGTGGTCCCGCTCGTATGCTGCCGGTGTTGCCGATACAAACAGCATCTGCGAAATCTTATTTTCAAATTCTGTAAAATTCAGCGGTCTGTTATCCTTCGCAGACGGTAGACGGAAGCCGTAATCCACCAGTGTCGACTTTCTGGACTGGTCGCCTGCATACATGCCGCGTATCTGTGGAATCGTGATATGCGACTCATCGACAATAATTAAAAAATCATCCGGGAAGTAGTCCATCAGTGTATACGGCGGCACCCCTGCCGGAAGTCCCGCAAGATGTCTGGAATAATTCTCAATACCCGAACAAAATCCCGTTTCCTGCATCATCTCAATATCAAAATTCGTCCGTTCCGCAATCCGCTGTGCCTCAATCAGCTTATCTTCACTTTTAAAGAACTTTACACGCTCCTCTAACTCCGCTTTGATATTCACAATCGCCTGTTCCATTTTTTCTTTCTCAACAACATAATGGGAGTTTGGGAAAATGGCAATATGGTCTAATTCCAGCTTGACCTCACCTGTCAGTGAATCAATCTGTGCAATCCGGTCTACTTCATCCCCGAAAAACTCCACACGGACCGCGTCGCCGCTGGATGCTGACGGATACACCTCCAAAACGTCCCCGCGCACACGGAATGTACCACGCTTAAAATCCGTATCGCTTCTGACATACTGAATGTCAATCAGCTTGCGGATTACGTCGTCCCTATCCTTTTCCATGCCCGGTCTTAACGAAATCACCATGTTCTGATAATCCACCGGCGCACCTAAACCGTAAATGCACGAAACCGAAGCTACAATAATCACATCCCGCCGCTCTGACAGTGCGGCAGTTGCCGAATGGCGCAGTTTATCAATCTCATCATTAATTGCCGAATCCTTTGCAATATACGTATCACTGGACGGCACATAAGCTTCCGGCTGATAGTAGTCGTAATAGGAAACAAAGTACTCTACTGCATTTTCCGGGAAAAACTCCTTCATCTCCCCGTACAACTGTGCCGCCAGCGTCTTATTATGCGAAATAATGAGTGTCGGCTTCTGCACCCGCTCAATAATATTTGCCATTGTAAATGTCTTGCCCGAACCGGTAACGCCCACCAGCGTTTCAAACTGGTTTCCCTCCTCAAAACCCTTCGCCAGTTTCTCGATTGCCTGCGGCTGGTCGCCGGTCGGCTGATATTCTGATACTAATTTAAAACGCTCCATAACCTCTATCCTCTACTTTCAACACTGCGGCTTCTTTTCTAACTGGATTATACCACACCCATTTTTTAATGTACAGCACTTTCAAACATTTGTTCTATTTTTATTTTCTTTCTATTATAAATGTACTTCATTTAATTATTTCAACATAGGCCACACTTTATACGAATCCGCTTCATCTTCATTTTATCCCGGTTTCTTTCGGCACACATTTCATCTCCACCCGCATATCATAATAAAAACAAGCTCAAGGATTTTCCTATGTACATTTTCTTCGGCATTTTCATCCTGATATGCATTTTTTTTGCGGTCTTTTTTCACCGGCGCAGAAAACGGATTATCCAAAAAATCCGCAATATGAGCCCCTGTGCACAGAAAAAGCAGCTTGACGAACTGATGCAGCCGTTTGGATTTCTCTCCTGCCCACAGCAGAATATTATCACATCCGATATTGATTCGTGGCAGCGCACCTTTGGCTATACACGTCTTTTTGACTACTCTGCACCACATTTTAAAATGGTATTTGACTGCGAACCGGTTTATTTTGACTATGATAACAGAACATGGCTGATTGAATTCTGGAAAGGTCAGTACGGTATCAGCTGCGGCGCCGAAATCGGCATCTACCGTGCCGATACAATTTTGTCACCGAACCGGCTTACCAATGCCCGCTTTGAAAGCATTTCCAATTCCCTCATGCTGCCGCTGTCCATGCAGCTTTTTTATCAAGGCAGACCACTGTTTTGCATCGGACAGACCCACTGGTGGCTGACGGGCTTCCGTCCGGGATTTTTTGCCTATCCGCAGGATTTGTCACTGCGCATTTCCATCACCTTTTTAGACCGTGAAATGGCGGACAGCTTCGCCGATGCACTGATTGCCAAAGGGTACTGCCCTTACGATATTGAACTGTGCAGTGCTTCCGTTGCCTTTACCTTCGGCATACCGCACAGCTTCCAGCCGCGCTGTAAACGTCCGTTTGTTACGCACATGGCACAGCGCGTAAACCGCATTTATTGTCGTATTTTTAATAAAATCACACGACCTTTTACCGACTGTTATGAACAGATTCTATATCTGTACTTTTATCTGCCGTTTGCCTTCCGCCGCCTGCTGCGGATGAAACGCCACAAAACGCAGAAATTCCACCGATGCCGGAGGTGACCTGTCTGTGAGTGCCAATTCACGTATTACAAATGCCTATGAAAACGCTTTCTGCCTGCCCTTAAATCCTTCATCAAAATATGTACTGTTTAGTGACTGCCACCGCGGAACAGGCAGAAGCAATGATAATTTCCTGAAAAATGAATATCTCTATCTTGCTGCCTTAAAATACTACTTTTCCCACGGCTTTACTTATATTGAACTGGGTGACGGCGATGAACTTTGGGAAAACCGTTCCATGTGCCCGATTCGCGAAATGCATGCCCAAAGTTTTGAACTGCTCTCCCGCTTTTATGCGAAACACCGGTTTTACGCCGTCTACGGTAACCACGATATTACCAAACGCAGTGCCCACTTTAGCGGACGTTGTTTTTCTTCGTGCTTCTGCTGGCAGGAGCAGTGTGAAATCCCGCTGTTTCCCGAAATTACATTTTATCCCGGAATTATTTTAAAAGACTGCGCCAAAAGAAAAGACCTCTTTTTACTGCACGGACATCAAAGTGATTTGTTAAACAGCACCTTCTGGCGGCTTTCACGGTTTCTTGTCCGCTATGTATGGCGTCCTTTGGAATCCCTTGGAATCCCTGATCCAACCAGTGCCGCCAAAAACCACACAAAGAAAAATACTACGGAAAAGAAGCTGTCCGCATGGGCAAAACAGCACGAACTGATTTTGATTGCCGGTCACACCCACCGCCCCGTTATCGGAAACCGTACCTCTCCGTACTGCAACATCGGAAGCTGTGTATCCCCCGCCGGTATTACTGCGATTGAAATCGAAAACCGTTGTATGACACTTATCAAATGGTCACAGGGCACGCGCAGCGATATGTGTCTTCAGGTCTTACGTGAACCGCTCGGCAGCCCGCTGTGCATTGACGATTTTTTGTAATAATTAAAGCCCCTGCAGCAGTCCGGGTTCTTTGTACCGCTCTCCAAAAGATTAGATTTTTACGTCTAACCTTTGGAACCGGTACAATTTACCATGTCTGCCAAAGGGGCTTATTCTTTATCTACTATATATTCATTTTATTTATTTTATACAGGTTGAAAATTCATATCTATTTCTGCATTTCCTCCATCAGATATTCAACCGCTGTATTCCACTGAGTGTCCTCATTTTCATCTGTTCCCTGTTCTACCATAATATTCGGTGTCACACCCTGTCCATGGATATTCTGACCGTTTGGTGTGTAATACTTTGCGGTTGTCAGTTTGACAGCACTGCCGTCTGTCAGTGGCTTAATCGTCTGCACAATGCCTTTGCCAAAGGTCTGTGTCCCGATAATTTTTCCCTTGCCGTAATCCTGCATGGCGCCTGCAAAAATTTCCGAAGCACTGGCACTGTTGCCGTTGACTAAAACTGCTATCGGTATATCCAGTTCATGACCGTCTTTGCCCTTATACTCTGTTCTTTTGCCGCTTTTGTTTTCTGTATACACAATCAGCCCATCCGGCAGTGTGTAATCCAGCATTTTTACAACTGTATCCAGCACACCGCCCGGATTATCACGCAAATCAATCACAAGTGCCTGCATGCCCTCATCTTCCAGTACCTGCAATGCATCCTTGTACTGCTGTGTCGTTACATCTTCAAACTGTGAAACAGACAGATATCCAATCTGATTTTCCCGCATTTCATATTCAACCGTCTGCGCCTTGATTTCATCACGGACAACATCAACGGAAAATGCCGCATCATCACGGACGGCATCCAAATGCACACTCGTTCCTTTTTCACCTTTTATCAGCGCAACCGCACTACTTAAATCCATGCCCGTAATATCAGTTCCGTCCACCGTTGTAATTTTATCGCCATTGCGAAGTCCCGCCGCATAAGCCGGTGCGTCTTCATACGCGTCAATCACCAGCACCGCACCGTCATCACTTTTCTGGCAGACCGCGCCGATACCGTAAAACTTTCCGGTTGTGGATTCCACCAGACTCTGATATTCATCGGGTGTATAATAAACCGTATATTTATCACCGTAAGATGCCAGATACGCCTTGTAAATCATCTCTTTTGCAGTATCCGTATCCACATCTTCCATGTAGAACAAATCCATTAAAGAATCGATTGCATTCAGCTTTGCTTCTACTTCACTGCCGATGCCCTCATCTTCTGTCGTTGCTGTATCCTGCACATAAATTTCACCATTTACGCCTATATGGACAAATCCTTTGTGATAAAAAACATTTAAAAGAACAACACCTGCCAGTATGGCAACTGACAACCCGGCTATCACGCCGAATATCAGACCTCTGCCAAATCCGCTTTTTTTCACTGTCTGCTGATTTTCTTCTAACTCATTCATGCGCTGTCTAAATCCTTCCTGCTGTTTTTACGGCTTTTCTCCTTATAAATATGCTGTTCTGCAGCTATATATCTTCACCTATGCCGTTCTTTATAAGTAATTTCCTTTACAAATACGACTGTGGATTCACATACGTTCCGTTCTTTATCATCGCGAAATGCAGATGAACACCATATGAATTTCCTGTTGTTCCCATCAATCCAATGGTCTGTCCCTGCGTTACGGTGTCACCAACTGAAACCTTCAAAGCCGAACAGTGCATATAAACCGTACTGAATCCGTTTCCATGATCAATCGTAATATAATTACCTGCAGTTGCACTATATTTTGCAATAATAACGGTTCCTGAAGCTGAAGCATAAATCGGATCACCGGCAACACCGACACTGACTGCACCGATATCTAGTCCCTTATGCGGCGAACTTCGATCCTCTGTATCACCAAACGGCGATGTAATACGCTTTGAAACCGTTGGCCAGATAAATCCACTGCTTGACGGCGTTGAACTGTTTCCGCTGCTATTGCTGTTACTATTGCTATTCTGTCCCGAGCTGCTGTTTTGATTCTTCTTTTCTTCCTCGGCTTTTTTTGCTGCTTTTGCTGCCGCATCTTCCTGCTGCTTCTTCGCTACAAGATTTAAGATTTCATTTTCCTGCTCCTGCATCTCTTTTTCAAGCTGCGCCTTTGTCGATGCTGTCTGTGTCGTCTGTGTTGACAGCACCGCAAGTTCCTGTTCCTTTGCCTGCTGTACCAGAGCCAGCGCTGACTTCTGATCTTCAAGTGAAATCTTCATCGTATCCAGTTCCGCATAATCGCTTTCCAAATTCTGTTTTGTCTGCTCAATATACTGAATCGTTTCTTCATACTCCTGAAGTTTCTGTCTGTCATACTCTGAAATTTTTGTAATATAATCCGCTTTATTTAACAAATCCGCAAGACTCGATGAAGACAGCAAAATGTCCAGATATGTATCTTCATTTCTCTCATACATAAACTGGATTCTTAATTTCATCGAATCATACTGCACATCTGCATCAATTTCAGCCTGTTCCAGATTGACCCTGGCTTCTTCTATCTGATTCTGCATATCCTCAATCTGCGTATTCAGTGACTGCAGACTGCTATCCAGCGTTGACATTTTTCCGTCCAGCTGTTCGATATAACTTTTCGTATCCGCAGATTCCTGTTGGAGCTGTTCCAGCTGTTTTTTCGTATCTTCATACTGACTGCTTAACTGGTCCTGCTTATCTTTTGCCTGATTCAAATCTGTTACTGTATCCCCAAATGCGCGGATTCCATTTCCAAACGGCGCATTGACATAAATGACCAGCATAAACAAAATAAGAACCGTAGAAATTCCTCTTTTTAATCGTCTATGTGCCATACTTTCCTCCATTCTTAAGCGACTATGCCCATCCAGGTATATGTTTCGCCCCAAAAACGAAAGGTGCCACGCAAGAGTCATCTCGTGGCTTTCCTGCGACAGCACCTTGTTGTTCATTAAACGTTTGCGTGCTTCCGTACAGCAAAGAAACTGCCCAGTGCACCAATTCCAATACCCAGCGCAATTGCAACCGGTGTAAGAATCCGGAATACTTCTGATACCGGAAGAAATGCCAGAATATTATTTAAAATTGAGAATTTATCCAAAACATATGCAATAACATTCTGATACATATAACGGAAAACCACAATCGGAATAATCGCGCCGATGATGCCAATTGCAATACCCTCTACGAAGAACGGTGCATTAACAAACGCATCCGTTGCCCCGATAAATTTCATAATCGAAATTTCCTCTTTACGGACTGTAATACCAATGACAATCGTATTGGTAATCAGGAAGATGGAAACTGCGAGCAGAATTATAATCACTGCAATTGCCACATATCCAACCAGCTTTGCCGCACTTGACAGACCGCTCGCTGTTGCTTCGGAACGGTTGACCTGACGCACGCCGTCCAGATTTTCAAGATATGTAACCAGCGTTCCCTGCATTCCCGCATCACTTAAATAAACTTCATAGGATGCCGAATTAATCAGCGGATTATCCTTAAAGCCTTCCGCAAGATCCGGATACGCTGCAAAATATTCTGACTTAAAGTTATTCCATGCTTCTTCAGCCGATGTATAATGAACGCTTGAAACCTCTACACGGTTGCTGATTGTATCACCCAGCTTCTTAATCTCTGTATCCGAAAGTCCTTCATCAAAGAACACCGTAACACAGACTTCATTTTCAGCTTTCTTTACCATATACTCAAAATTCATCATAATAGAATAAAAAACGCCAAACAAAAATACACACGCTGTAATGGTGGCAATTGAAGCCAGGGAAAACAGCCTGTTTCTATAAATATTTTTGAAACCCTGTTTCAAATGATAAAATATTGACCTAATCTTCATAGAAATATCCACCTTTTTCCAAATCGCTGATTATTTTACCTTCACTCATGGTAATTGTTCTCTTTTTCATCTGCTGTACAATTTCCATATTGTGTGTTACCACAAGCACCGTTGTTCCCTGCTTATTTGCCTGATTTAAAATCTTCATGATTTCGGCCGAATTGGCAGGATCCAGATTACCGGTCGGTTCATCGCACAGTAAAATTGCCGGACGATTCACTAACGCTCTGGCAATCGCAACTCTCTGCTGTTCACCACCGGATAATTCATTCGGATATGCCTTATACTTGTCCAGCAGACCAACCATTGACAACATAGACAATACACGGCTTTTAACCTGTCTTGTCGGTGCTTCAATGACCTGCTGTGCAAATGCAATATTTTCAAATACATTTCTGTCCGGTAACAGACGGAAATCCTGAAAAACAACACCGATATCCCTTCTTAAATAAGGCAGCTTCTTTCTTGTAATTTTATTCAGATATTTTTTATTAACATAAATCTTTCCTGTTGTCGGGTCTAATTCCTTTAACAACAGCTTAATGAGTGTAGACTTACCAGAACCACTCTTACCTACTATAAATACAAACTCACCCTTCTGGACATGCAGATTAATCCCGTTCAACGCCGGGACACCAGAAGAATACGTCTTTGTAACATCCTCTAAGATTATCATCCGTAATCTCCTCCATTAAAATGTATCAATACTTTCCATATACTTCATATATTTTACAACCATCAGCGCAATTTTAAATGTAATCGCATCATCAAATATACGCAAATCCAGTCCTGTACTCTTTTGCAGCTTATCCAGACGATACACCAGTGTATTCCGGTGGATATAAAGCTGTCTGGACGTTTCTGAAACATTCAGGCTGTTTTCAAAAAACTTATTGATGGTTGACAGTGTTTCTTCGTCAAATTCATCTGGCGATTTGCCATCAAAAATTTCCTTAATAAACATCTGCACAGCGGCATCGGCAGCTGATAAATCAGGCGTCCGATTCCAAGGCGATTGTATGCCACCACATTCTTGTCGCTGTAGAAAATCTTTCCGACATCCAGTGCCATCTTGCTTCCTTATAAGAACGCGAAACTTCACGAATATCATTGACTATCGTACCGTATGCAATATGTGCAGCACTCATCGCTTCCGTATTGAGCATATCAATAATAACCTCTGCGGTCTTATCCAGCTCATCGTAAGTTTCCGTACCTTTGACTTCCTTTACGAGAATGATATTTTTCTCATCGACCGCCGTGATAAAGTCACGCACTTTTCCCGCAAACAATGTACGCACTGTTTCCAGCGCACTCGTATCCTTTTCATGTTTTGTTTCAATAATATATACGACACGTTTCACATCTGTTTCAATATGAAGCTTTTCAGCTCTTGTATACATATCTACCCTCAGCAGGTTATCCAGCAATAAATTCTTAATGAAATTATCTTTGTCAAACCGCTCCTTATATGCCACAAACAGATTCTGAATCTGAAATGCTGCAAGCTTTCCGAGCATATACACATCGTCGCTTGTTCCTTTTGCTAAAAGAATATATTCTAAATTCTGGTCATCTAATACCTTGAAAAACTGATATCCATTCACTACCTGGCTTTCTGCCGGAGAGTCCATAAATGCAATCGCATCTGCAATGCAGTTTTGCGCATCCTCAAATGTTTTCGCTGCCACTTTACCATCAGCATCTATTACACAGAAATCAACTCTTGATATAGCCTTCAATCCATCAACTGTCGTTTGTAAAATCTGATTTGATATCATCCCAAACTTCCTTTCCTTTGATTTTAGCTAGTTCTTTTACTATTGTAATGCAATTTGCCAAAAAAAAAAGAGGAAATGCACAATTTCTATACATTTCCTCAAAAATTTCATGAATTTTAGATTTACATTACGATTCTTGGAACCATTTCTACAGATTTCATATCACGTAACTTATTCAAATTAGTGAGTGATAACCTGTTCTGTTTCCTTATCGAATACATGAAGTCTTGCAATATCCATTGCAAACTTAACTGTATCACCAGGACGAGCTGTTGTACGAGGATTAACCTTTGCTGTACATGTTGTCTGTGCAATATCATAGTGAAGGTTAACTTCTGCACCGAGAAGTTCATATACCTTAACCTGAGCTTCAAATGTATGATCAGCATGAGCTGCAACAAACTCTTCATCATCCTTGATATCTTCTGGACGGATACCAACTACTACAGTCTTACCAACATAGCTCTTAAGCTTTTCACTCTTTTCAGCCGGAAGTGTAATAGATACTGTATCGCTCATCTTTAATGTTACCTGTGAACCGCTCTGAACAACTTCAGCATCAATTAAGTTCATCTGAGGTGATCCGATGAAACCAGCAACGAAAAGGTTGTTTGGTGTGTTGTAAAGGTTGCTTGGTGTATCTACCTGCTGGATGATACCATCCTTTAATACAACGATTCTTGTACCAAGTGTCATAGCTTCTGTCTGGTCATGTGTTACATAGATGATTGTTGTTTCAAGTCTCTGATGAAGCTTAGAGATTTCGACACGCATCTGAACTCTTAACTTTGCATCAAGGTTTGAAAGAGGTTCATCATAAGGAATACCTTAGGGCTACGAACGATTGCACGACCCATGGCAACACGCTGTCTCTGACCACCTGAAAGAGCCTTTGGCTTACGATCAAGTAAATGTTCAATATCAAGAATCTTAGCAGCTTCATGAACAGCCTTATCGATATCAGCCTTTGGTACTTTTCTTAACTTCAGACCGAATGCCATGTTATCATATACTGTCATATGTGGATAAAGAGCATAGTTCTGGAATACCATCGCGATATCTCTATCCTTAGGTTCTACATCATTTACTAACTTATCACCAATCCATAATTCACCTGAACTGATTTCTTCAAGACCAGCGATCATACGAAGAGTTGTAGACTTACCACAACCTGAAGGTCCTACGAAGATGATGAATTCCTTATCAGCGATTTCAAGATTAAAATCCTTTACGGCAACAAAACCGTTCGGATATACTTTACAAACATTTTTAAGTGATAAACTTGCCATTTTAAAATATCCTCCTAAATAAATGACGCCTTTCGCTTTCGCATCTTGCCCGCGTCTGTTGTTGTTATAAATAATACAATAATCAGCCGATAATTACCATATTGTATTTCAACAAATATCTGCGGATATTTTCGTCAAATTTACTATAGACACTGATTTACTGTAACTTTTGTACAAAACCATTCCCCATTACTTCACGAACATCACCAACGATTAAAAAGCTGTTTTCGTCTATTTCCATTACGATTTCTTTCAGATACGGTATCTGTTTGATTGAAACCACGCACAGCAGCACACTTTTTTCCTGCTGCGTATAGACCCCGCTTGCAGGAAACCGTGTAATGCCACGGTGCATTTTTTCCATAACCACCGGTGCAATCTGCTCATTTTTATCGGAAATAATCCACACTGCCCTTGCCTGCTTCGCGCCTTCCAGCACCGTATCTGTCACCAGCGCCGTGACATAAACGGCAATAATGGCATACAGACTGACACTCATTCCGAATACCAGCACACCAGCAATAATAACCGCCATGTCCAGCGCCTGAATAATACTTGCCAGTGCATACTGGCGGAAAAACCGGTGCAGCAATACCCCCAGCATATCCGTTCCGCCGGTTGTAAATCCGGATTTTAACACCAGTCCGATACCGGCTCCGCAGGCTGCCCCGCCATACACTGCCGCCAGCAGATAATCCGCTGCATCTACGGGAACTGCCGGAAGCACCGCCAGGTACAGTGTAAGCAGTACCGCCCCGGTAACAGTGTTTTTTATAAATTCTTTTCCTTCTATATAAAATGCAGCAATAAACAATGGCACATTTAATGTAACATTGGTAATCCACAGTGGCACGCCGCCCGCCCATACGCCACCTGTTACACGGTTTACAATGACTCCGATTCCCGAAAATCCGCCGGTCACCATACCCACCGACTGATAAATGCTCTTATATGCTGCCGCCATCAAAAATGTCCCTGCCGCCAAATACAAATACCGCTTCATCCCACACTCCGCTTTCCTTACTTTTCCCACAGTATGCCCGGAAAATGTGCGGACTATACTAACCGGCGAAAATAGTTCGTTCAGCGAAGTTTTCCTCCACCATCCAACAAAGGTGCCAGACCAAAGTCAAGTAACACTATGATAAAATCCCTCCGGGCTGCCACCCTACTCCGGCGAAAATAGTTCGTTGGGCGAAGTTAAGTAACACGTTGAGCAGAACGAACTATTTTTGCCTGTCCCTTTGTATAAAATGTGACATTTTTTCTCTTTTTTCTTCATTTTTTTGTAAAAAAGTGTTGCATTTCCCAAATCCTTGTATTATAATACATACATAAGATACAAACAGTTGATAAGTTATTTGAAAGAGGTGCAATATGGATATAGCTTCTTTATCAACAGCAATGAGCACACAGAACATTTTGAACGATGTCAGTGTTGCGATGCTTAGTAAATCGTTAGATACCGTCGAAGATATGGGCGATGGAATGGTAAAGATTATGGAATCTTCCGTTACTCCTTATCTTGGACAGAATATAGATTACTACGTTTAGTTTTTCTTATTATTTTTTCCTTTCTCATTTTCTTATAAAAAGGGAGTTGTTATGAAGTAATTCATATACAACTCCTTTTTTATTTAGTTTCTAAACCTTACTTTGATATAAGGTTCAGAAACTTTTATATTCTTTTTAACTTATGCATTTCCTTTATGTATCCCCCACTCTCGCTCTGTCCCGGCATTCCTGCTTTTCCTGCGGATTCCGGTTTGTGTTTTGCGCTTCCAATTTTCATTTTTTCTCTTTAATAAAATACAGCCGCCACAATCCACAAAATTACAAGAAATACAACATTCCAGCCGGTAAATACCAACATATACTTTCCTTTTTCACTTTGTGGCGTAAGCGCATACTGCTTATAAGAAATCAGACTTGCCATTGATGCAATCAGTGTTCCCAGTCCGCCGATATTCGTGCCGAGAATCAGCGCATTGATATTTTCCGTAAAGCCCGACAGCAGCACCGCCGCCGGTACATTACTGATTATCTGGCTTGCAAAAATTGATGCTGCCAGTTCGTGTCCGCCCACATGTGTCCTTAAAAAAGCACTGAAGCCGTCCATATTTTTAATGTTACCCACAAGAATAAAAAATGCCACAAATGTTATCAACAGCATATAATCCGGCTTTGTGAACAACTGTCTGTCCAATACAAAAAGGACACCGATAACAATAGCCAGTAACATTCTGTAATCCAGTACATGAAGCACTGTCAGAATACACAGGAAAAACAATGTCAAATATCCACACAGCCGTACTTTCTCATCTTTTTGCATTTTCCCGGACCATTTCCTCTTTATCCGATACTTCCGCCCCTGACATCTTTCTGTCTGACAGCCCTCTGTCTGCTGCCTTTCTGTCTGATATAACCCTGCCTTCCGCTTTTCTGTCTGCCGCTCCCTGTTCCAAAATAGCTCTCTCCGCCTGCACCTTAATTTCCCTTTTAGGAATACAAAGCGACGTCACCAGCAGTAATCCAAGTGACACCGCCGTCACCGGAAACATCAGCTTTAAAAACGCTGTAACCGGACTGCCCGACAGCGAATACAGATAGAGATTCTGTGGATTCCCGATTGGCGTACACATACTGCGAGATTCGCCGCAATAGTCTGCATAACAATGACAAATATCAGATTTTCGGACAAGCCTGTCGCCTGCAACACTGCCACTGCAAACGGTACAAAGGTCAGCAGGGCGACATCATTTGTAATCCACATACTCGCAAAAAAGCAGCTGAGTACCAGTACCAGCTCCAGTTGTCTTGCATTCTTTACATAGCACAGCATTTTTTTGATAAGCCATTCAAATAGTCCCACACTGCGAAAGCCCGCAACTACTGCCATAAAACAGAAAAGCAGTGACAGCACGCGGTAATCAATATAATAAAATAGTCTGCTGACGGGGGCGTAAAAAACATACTCACCACAGCCAGCAGACCCGCAATGCAGAAAGCCGTTTCTTTTTTTACAAATGTTACAAAGGTTTTCACTCCATTCATTTTTCATATCCTCATTTCAAAACATTTTCATGTGCAAAAATCCGCGACTTCATTGATTCCATTCACTTTGTTTTCCATTTACTTTTTCGCAGAAAAGGACAATATTATGCCATTTCCGGCACAATACTGTCCTCTAAAATATTTTTATCAAAAACATTTATTAAAAGAATTCCGCTTCAGCAGCAATCAGTGAAATGTATTTAAAAGCTTACTGCCTCAGCAGCCTTTACATAAATTCCGTATACAGCATGTATACCACTGCCGCCGCAACCGTTGCAATCAGTGGTGGTGTTAAAAAACGCTCGCCGTTTTGCGGTTTAAAGCCCTTATGCAGCTGTTCTTTCAGATACTCCCATCGTCCGTTTCTGACTGCAATCTTTTTAAACAGTAGATAGGCAATTCCTAAAAAACCTGCCGCCACAAGCCCAAGCATCACAACCTGTGCAATAATCACCGGCACACTGTTCATTGAACTTCCGCTGCTTGCGCACTCTGTTCAAGCAGTTCACTGCCGCCTGATGTCATTGACACCAGCTGCATCATAATGATTGAATATGAATTCGCTGCAAAATGCGCCAGCATCGATGAATACATAGAGCCTGTCACTTCAACAAGCAGTGCAAATACAATCCCCATTAACAATGCATAGCTTAACTGATTGATATTCAAATGCATCAGTCCGAAGACCAGTCCGCTAAGAACTGCCGCCCCTAAGATGCCGTTTTTTCTGTAAGAATGATAAATCAGTCCACGGAAAACAAATTCTTCCACACACGCAGGCAGTACTGCAATAATCAGAAGCTGCACAACAAATGGATATGCAATCAGCTCCTGCACGGAATCCTGCACGTAGTTTGTTGAAAACAGACTTGTTAAATTGCTGACAAACAGCATCGTCGGAACAAGTGCATAGCCAAACAGAAGGCTTAATAGCCCGTCCGATATCCGCAGTCTGCGGTACGGCATACACGCAATAATATTAATCTTATGTATTGCCACATAAATCAATGCCGGAAGCAGTACAATTGCCTGACTGAGCAGATAACTACCCCAAAGCGGCATATTAATGTCCATCACTCCAATGACCGCCCCTGCAAGAATGGACAGTAGAATGTAGCTTATAAAAAGAACCGGAATAAATCTGTTAATTCGTTTACACATAGATTACTTCCATGCAATTGCTTCAACTTCAAGTAAAACGTCCTTTGGCAGTCTTGCAACTTCTACACAGGAACGTGCCGGAAACGGTTCTTTGAAATATTTCTTATAAATTTCATTGATTTTGCCAAAATCGTTCATTTCCTTGATAAATACGGTTGTCTTTACAATATTTTCCACCTTAGAGCCTGAATCCTCTACCAGATGGCAAAGATTTTCAAATGCCTGCTCTGCCTGTGCTTCCACACCCTCTACAATTTCACCGGTTGCAGGATTTACAGGAATGACACCTGATGTAAATACCATATTATTAATTTCAATTGCCTGTGAGTAAGGTCCAATTGCCCCCGGTGCTCTCTTTGTACTGATAACTTCTGCATAATAATCTCCTTTTCTGAGCGACTTGTCGCGAAGATGCGATGAGAAATTCGCGCAGGCGATTTCTCATCTGCAATCATGGCTATTTGTTTTCGCTCCGAAACAAATAGCTGTGTGAAATAAGCGCATCAGCGTTATTTTTCACACTACTTTTTCTCCTTTTTACTTTTTCAGCTTGATACAGCTTTCTGCAATCTCAATTTTCCCTTCTTTTAACAGACGCCCGACCGCACGTTTAAACGCATTCTTACTCATATCAAATTCGGCTTTGATAATCTCAGGCGCTGCTTTATCTGTAAAAGGAAGACTTCCGCCTCTTTTTTCAATTGCATGATATATTATACTGGAATCTTCATCCATTTGTATATAGGCTTTTTGTTTCAGACTGATTGACAGTTTATGGTCATCGCGCACTTTCGATACTCTGCCGTGAATTGTATCGCCTATCTGAATCTTTCCGAATACTTCATTTTTCGGAATCATGCCAAAATAACGGTCATCTACCGCTACGTACACACCGTAATCCGGGTTAATTTCAATGACTGTTCCCTGTACGGCGCTGTCTTTTACATATGGACTGTCACAGCTTAAATAATCATATACGCGCATGGTTGCTGCCAGACGGTTACTCTTATCAACATAAAGTGCCGTCAGACAGATATCACCTTTTTCCACATGCGTTGTCTGCTCTTTAAATGGAAGGAACAAATCCTTTTCCAGTCCCCAGTCTAAAAATGCACCGATTTTACCGACTTCCGAAACCTTTAACTTTGCAATCTGTCCCAGTTCCAGCTTCGGTGTCTTCGTCGTCGCAATCAGACGGTCACTGGAATCACGGTAAACAAAAACCGTCAGTGCATCGCCCACTTCAATGTCCTGCGGAACCTGCTTCTTTGGCAGTAAAACTTTATCTTCTTCTGTACCAAGGTAAATACCAAAATCTACGATTTTTACAACATTCAAACATTGTGTTTTTCCTAATTCAATCATACCAATCTCCATTCCGCAGGCATTTTAATGCCGGAGGAATCGCGAACTGAATCTATTCAGTTCTGCGATAAGGACAGTTTTGTGACGCCTGCGGCACAACTGTTGTGTGAAATCTTAGATTTAAGGATTTTCACACCAATCTCCATTCTGAGCAACTTGTTGCGAAGCGGCGATGAGAAATTCGCGAAGGCGATTTCTCATCTGCCATCATAGCTATTTGTTTTGCTCCGAAACAAATAGTTCTATAATGCAAAAAATCCCTCGCAATCATGCGAGGGATAAAGGACTGGGCTTGAGGGACTCGAACCCCCACAATGCTGGAATCAGAATCCAGTGCCTTACCATTTGGCGAAAGCCAATGTCGTTTGCCGTATGTCGTAACGACAAGATGTATTATATAATAACAAAAAATAAAATGCAAGCACTTTTTTCATTTTTTTTGAAATTTTTTGTTATTTTTTGCAATTTCAGTATTCATGCGGCTTCCCGGCATTTATTTCTTTGTTATTTTTTAAAATGTCATCAAAACCGGAAACCCTTCCCGGTATTCCTTTACAATGTACGGATGCTCCTTCGCATATTCATAAATGGTTTTTCCAAGTCCGTCTTCAACCAACGCCTTCATCTGTTCCAGCGGCACCTGATTGATTGCCGGACAAGTCGGTGTCAGTGCAATGACATACTTTTCATTTTCCTTCATAATCCGGAGCGGCCATATTTTACAGTCAAACGGCTTTTCTTCATTATTTAACGTACAGCCTTGTGCGCATCCAGAAATTCACAGGCGGCTTCCTCCTCGGAATCCTGCGTACGATATTTCCCTGTTAAATCCATCTGACCGTATTCTTTTCCCGAAACCGTCTGCTTTTTAAACACAACCGGACTGCCCTTCTTTTCCAGTGAATCCATAACCTCTTTCGGAAACAGTGGCGTTTCCCAAAGACTGCATCTTCTGAACGAACAGCAGAAACGGCACTCGGCACACGTTTCTTTTTTCAAAACTTTTGAAAGCATTTTCTCTCCTTCTTTCCAATCAGACCCGCAGATTTATTCTACAATGTCCTGTGTTTTAAATGTGCATTATATTTCTTAACCAGCATTTTAGGATGGTAGGACATTTTTGCCTTACGAAGCCCCTCAATTCCGATATCTTCTTCGCGATTCAGCCATGTGCAGTTTAACGTCTGTGCAAACAGCCTGTTAATCGCCGCATATGCACCATTGTCACACATTCACCGACCGCTTTTCAAAATGAATATCACACGTATCTTCATTAATATAAGAAGCAACCGTCATCGCCGCCGGTGTATCATTGACGTATAAAAGCCCGCCTGAAAGCTCTAACTGTTCAAAATGCTCCAGCGCTTCTTTGACCGCCGCATATTCTTTTTTCTGCGACTCGTCTTCTTCCTGCAAATGTTCATAATACCACATATCTTCCACAAGCACCGCATCCTGCCAGTTTGCCGCGCCTATCTGCTCAAAGCGGTATTCCGGATACGTCCTTACAAACTTTGAAAAATGATTTTTCTTCTTATGAAATGCCTTTCCTGCCAGATTTGCCAGTTCTTCCTGCGAATAAATGTAGTCGCTGTCCCCCGGATTGCTCTCAAATACAAATGTATCCGGGAAAACCTCCTCTAACATCTGCTTTTGTTCTTCCGTGAGCAGACAGAAGCACAGCGGCTCCCTGCGTTTTTCTGCATCCTCTTTTAATGCTTGCAGTGCTTTTTCCTGGCTGCCTGTGCCTATCGGAAAGGTATATCCCTTTCTTCCGTAATAGCCGTTGTAGTGCCGCAGTAAAAAGCCTCTGTAACTGCAAATCTGTATGTCATATTTTTCACGAAGCAGATACATATTGGCAAATGAAACATCACTGCCCATATTTCCTGATTCCGCAATTATTTTCCGAATCCAGTCACCATCGGAAATGGAAGGTGTTGACCATTCAAGCATAACCTTAAAGCTTCTCCGTTCTATCATTATTAAGCGCCTTACTCATTTAATATCCATATTTTGCCCTATTTTAGCATATCGACCGGTACTTCACAACCAACGCGCCATAAAATTTCTCTAAAATCCGTCAAATACATTGACCCTGCATTTTGTTTCCAGTAAAATAGATTATTAGCATATCGAAAGGAGCTCTTAAAAACGTATGAATAAAAAAAAATATTTCACTGATTTTAATTGGCATTTTACTGCTTGTGTTACAGTTCTATGTCCGGGTCGGCAATGCCACGATTGATGTCTTTTCTGACGTCATCGGCTTTATCCTGATTGTCATTGGTATTTTACCGCTTGCCCCACGTAATGTGTTATTTAAAAAAGCAAGACTTGCCGCTATTTTAGGAACGGCTGCCGCCGTTATCGGTCAGGCACTACTTTTTAAGGACTGGGGTGACAGCGCTTCCCAGATGCGCACAATGGCTGCCGGTCTTTCTACTATTTTTACAATTTACTTTACTTATTATTTTACAGAAGCCATCATATTAGAAGCAAAATTTCAGGAAAAATCTGCCACAACACGTTCTTTCAGAATCGTATGGCTGTTGCTGGGTGCATTGGTATTTATTCATTATATCGCATTTATGTCCAATATTTCCCTTGCCTCGATTCTTGTCGGTGCAGGTTCCGGCATTTGTGCCATTTACTACTGTTCAACCATGCTGACTGCCTGTAAGCAGCTTTATATGGAAGGTCTTCCTACAAAGCATATGGACATTTCCGCAGAAAAAGCTTCAAAAAAATAAGTGCAGGCAATTGCTGTATTTACATTCTTCGTTTCTGTCTGTACCACATTGACAGATACAGCCGTTGTAGATAAAATAAGCACATAGAGATGGAGATTAGAAATGAAAAAGCTTGAAATTATTATAAGACCTGAGCGTCTTGACGATTTAAAGACAATTTTAAACAGCTGTAATGCACACGGTCTGATGATTACCAATATCATGGGATACGGAAGCCAGAAAGGGCATAAACAAGCTTACAACGGTGTTGATTTTGGCGGTAACCTGCTTCCGAAGGTTAAGGTTGAAACGATTGTCGATGATGATACCGCAGAAAAGATTATTGATTTAGTTATTGAAGAAATTAATACCGGCCTTTACGGCGATGGTAAAATCTTTGTCTATGATGTCTGCGATGCGGTTCGTATCCGTACCGGCGAGCGCGGTGTTGATGCATTATAGTACATTTTTTTAACAGAATATATTTTACGATTATCAACGGGGATAATTACAGACTGTTTCGACAGAGTAATTATCCCCTTTTTGTATATTATTTTCGTTATCTGTATCCCATAACCGTACAGATATAGACGGAATATTCTATTCCAAAAAAGTCCCGCAGGATACTACCCAACCTGCGGGACTTTTTTATTTTGGTCTTTTACTGCTTTCATTTTCACTGTATTTTACTTTTACTTACAGCTCATCTGTATCCGCTTCATCTTTTTTCACATACTGCTGCAAAATTCTTGAAAAAATAAATGAATCAATATAAAAAATCAACGGAATCGATATAAACATGATACCGACATACTGCATTGTAAAATAAATCAGTCCATATGTAGCAATCATCATGCTGATGGTCTGTGGCAGATGGTGCATGCAAAGCACCAGTGCATTCTTTATCGTTGCAAATACGGTATTGTCAAACTTTGCAAGCACCGGAAATACATACAGCACAACCGCCGCCAGCACAATTAAAATACCGATTGCCGCAAACATCAGCAGCTGTACCAGCGTACCGCCGCCGTCTGCTGCCCATTTTGCACAGACATTAATGTCTACCAGAAGGATTGCCGCAAACGCTGCTAAAATCAGTTCAATCAAAATACTCTGCTTTAAATTCTGCTTAAAGGATTTAAAAAATTCCTTCCAGACATAGCCTTCTTCATCTCTTGCCATTTTCAAAGCCGCATAAAACACCGCCGTCAGCATGCACCGATTGTAATAACCGGAATACTGCACACCATCGCCAGCAGGGTCAGAATAATAAAATCACCGGCTTTGGTGAGTGTCTTAAAAAATTTACCGTTTATGTCAAATACGCCCATTCTTCTACCTTTCACTCTCTGTATTGATAACATGTATGATTATATATGGATACTGTCGAAAAAGCAAAGCATTTTTCTTACTTTTTCATTAAATATTTCTAAAAGCAAGTGCCTTTTATACAAATTTATGTTACACTGACTAATGTCTTTCAAAACGAAACTGTAAACATTTGCAGAAAGGAGTACTATGAAGCCATTTTTTAAAAAGAAACCTGTAAAAGAACAGATGACTCCGTTTAAAGATTTGACTTTCTCCGAAAAAGTCCACTATATCTGGGAATATTACAAATATTTTATGCTCGCGGCAGTACTTGTAATCATTGCTGTTGTAAGCTTTGTCATCTCTTTTCAGCGTAACAATTATACAACCGCTTTCAGTATGGTTATTATTGACGGTAAAATGACCGGCTACGATACCGGAACCGATGCCATTACGACCGGTTTTACCGGATATCTTGGCATTGACGGCAAAAAGGAACGTGTGGAATGTGATTACAACTATTCCCTGATTCCAAAGCTTTTAGATCAGGATGTCAGCGCCAGCCAGCAGAAAATCTACACACTGGCATCCACCGGCTCGATTGACGGTTATATCGCAAGTCCTGATTATATCGATTACTTCTCTACGGATAAAGAGCCGTTTTTAACGGATTTAAGAGAAGTTTTAACCGATAAAGAACTGGAAACCTTAGCCGGTAAAATCATTTACTATACCAAAGAAGACGGTACAAAAATTCCGATTGCACTGGATTTAACCGATACCAAGATCAAGACCGAAACGGACTTTACCATGGATAATCCATGCTACGGCATCGTTGTAACCGCGCCGAACTTAGAAAATGCCGTTGCCTTTATCCGCTACGCATTTGACTTATAAATGTACAGATTCATTCCGTCAATATCCTCCGCAAAAACTGTAAATCCCAGTTTTTGTGCGAGGCTGATTGACGGAATATTTTTTTGATGACAGCATAAAAATAAATAACTGCAAAGCTCTCGCTCCTTTACATAATCAAGAATTGCAAGACATGCTTCTTCAGCATATCCCTTTCCCTGCCACGCTTTCCGATAAGATACCCCAGTTCTTTTTGTAATTCTCCGTCAATTTCGCGGTTTTCAATCCCGCCCGTCCGATGACTTTATT
>ENA-OQIO01000150-OQIO01000150.1-human-gut-metagenome-genome-assembly--contig:-NODE-150-length-34270-cov-1.866971_pt1 | contig 34270 bp, 48 predicted proteins | sample MGYA00242573_ERZ504737 | MGnify/ENA primary metagenome ERZ504737 (study PRJEB26092, sample SAMD00036203) | human gut metagenome | host: Homo sapiens | study: EMG produced TPA metagenomics assembly of...
AGAACATCCTTCACGAGTATTACGTCTCCATCTCAGTTGGACCGGTCCTCTCGTGATTTCGACGTGCTCGCCACTGCGATGGCGGTACTGAGGTTGAGGAAATCGCCAAAGAGCATCCGGAATCCGTGAAGCGTCTGCATATCGATGCTCTTGACGATTTCGATTTGGAAGCGGCCACCAAGATGGCTGAAAGCATCGGCTTCTATCATGCCGATGTTGATCAGGCCGCGCAGATTCTGCTGAAAATGTGGCGTTGCTTCAAGGAGAACGACGCCACGCTTGTGGAAATCAACCCGCTTGCAAAAATCGGCGATCCGGATGACGAATCTTCCAAGTCGTTGTGCGCGCTGGACGCCAAGATCTCCCTTGATGACAATGCATCGTTCCGCCATGATGGTTGGAAACGTTTCACCGATCCGATTCATGTCGATCCATATGAGCAAAAAGCCCGCGAACATGGACTGCATTATGTGCATCTCAAGGGTTCCGTCGGTGTGATCGGCAATGGTGCGGGACTCGTCATGAGCTCTCTTGACGCGGTGTCAGGCGCAGGCGAGGATCAGGGCACGAATGTCAAGCCCGCAAACTTCCTCGACATCGGCGGAGGCGCTTCCGCCGAAGTGATGTCGAATAGTCTTGAAATCGTGCTGTCCGACCCGCAGGTCGAATCCGTGCTCATCAATGTGTACGGTGGCATCACCTCGTGTGAACAGGTCGCGAAGGGCATTCTCGAGGCGCTTGACGAACTTGGCAGCAGCAAGCCTATCGTCGTGCGATCGATGGCAATGCGGCGGCGGAAGGTCTGAACATTTTGTCCCAAGCCGGCCGCGCCAACCTGCACGTCGCTCAGACCATGGAGGAAGCCGCACAGCAGGCCGCACGTTTCGCGGCCAAGGAGGTTCGCTGAAATGACGCTTTTCATTGAAGATGGCGCTCCGGTCATCGTCCAGGGCATGACCGGGCATCAGGGTATGACCCACACGGCCCGCATGCTCAAGGCCGGCACCAACATCGTCGGTGGCGTGAACGCCCGCAAGGCTGGGCTGGACGTCACCTTCCCTGAAGCCAAAAATGGCGAGGATGCCACCATTCACGTGTTCGCCAACTGCTCTGAAGCCATCGAAGCCACTGGAGCCAAAGCAAGCGTCGTGTTCGTGCCGCCGCGCTTCGCCAAGGACGCCGTCGTTGAGGCCATTGAAGCCGGCATCGAACTGATTGTCGTCATCACCGAAAGCATTCCGGTGGCGGACAGCGCGTATTTCGTCGAGTTGGCCTTGCGTAAGGGCGTGCGCATCGTTGGGCCGAATTGTCCTGGTCTGTTGACGCTGCCATCTTCTAAGGACGCCAAGGGCTGCAACCTCGGCATTATTCCAGATGGCATCGTGTCCCGCGGCCCGTTGGGTTTGGTGTCCAAGTCCGGAACGTTGACCTATCAGCTGATGGGGGAGCTGTCTGACATCGGTTTCACCGCATGCCTTGGCGCGGGCGGCGATCCGATCGTCGGCACGACCTTGCAGGAGGCTTTGGAAGCCTTTGAGAACGATGAAGCCACCAAAGCCGTTGTCATGATCGGCGAAATCGGTGGCAGCGCCGAACAGGACGCTGCCAAGTGGGCTTCCGAACATATGACCAAGCCCGTCGTGGCCTACATCGCGGGATTCACCGCGCCGGAAGGCAAGCAGATGGGCATGCCGGCGCCATCGTTTCCGGCGGCAAGGGCACCGCGCAGGATAAGAAAGAAGCCCTTGAGCCGTTGGCATCCGTGTCGGTCGTACTCCCGGACAGACCGCTGAAATCATGCGAGAGGTGCTCGCTTCCCAATCGCTATGATGACGAACCTGAAGTATTGGCTGAAAGGGCTTGCCGTCGCGGCAGTGTCCATGATTATTTACGCCGTTGCCTTGGGCTGCTATATGGCCCTAATGCTTCTGGTCATATCCATGGAAGAAGGCGGGGACAATCTCTCCGCCTTCTCGGTGCCTCTTACCGAGGCGTTGGTGCTGCTCAGCCAAGGTATCGGTTCAAGACTGATGCCATCACGTTGACGATTGTGCCGTTGCTTTTGACGGTACTGCTTATCGCCCTTATCGCGCAGCTCGCCAGAAGATTCGGCACGAGTCTGCGTGGATTCGCGGCCGGTCTGGTCTTTTGGGAAGCCGTAAACATCTTCTTCGCCAGAAGCATAAATATCGAAATCGTTGATTCGATGACGATGATCGCCATCAAACGGCGCTTGTTTTCATCCTCGGATATGCGGTCGCGGCGATTCCGAATGCGTCATGGACAAGCCTGTACCGAATGGATTCGATCTCATGTGTCATCGCCGGTGCGAAAGACCATGGTCATCGGTTCCGTCCTAGGGATGCTGCTGGAGGCGGCGTATCTGCTGGTCGGTCTGATCGTCGTTGTTTTTTGGGCAATAGCAATCAATCATCGATAGCGAAGCTATATGAACTTTCGGGCATGCAGAACGGGTCTCGTATTCTTACCACGATCAGTATGCTCGCATGGCTTCCGAATCTGATGATTTGGGCTGTCTCATGGACTTTCGGCGCCGGCTTCTCAATCGGCGATTTAGCCGAATTCACATTATGGACCGGGCAGGGCGACGGGCTCCCCGCCTTGCCGCTTTTCGGTATGATGCCACAGGCGGTTGAGACGGATTGGGTGAGAATCGCGCTGATGTGCATACCATTGGCATCCGCTTTTGCTACCGGCATGGTCGTCATGTTGTTTAATAAGGGATTCCATATCAGAGTAGGTGAATCAGGACGGAACATCGACGTCAAACGCGTTGTGCTGAGTTTTGCTATCCGATTGCTGCTTTTTCGATTACCAGCGCCGTCGTGTCCGTGGCTTCCAGCTTGCTGTTCGCTTGGGAAACGGAGGCTTGGGATCGAAACATCTTGCGCACGTCGGCGTAGACGTGATCGCGTCAACCCGTAAGGTGGGACAACCCACCGCCATGGGTTTGTTCTCCGCATGGCTGCTGACTTTGGTGGCCGTGAGCATATTTTTCGCCATACGCTGGATGATGAAGCGTATACGCGAACGTGGAAAGAGGGAGACCGCTCCCGAATCCACGGAAAACAGCCGTGAGGAAACACGTGCGCTTCGCACGGTCGCCTCGAACAACAATAACAAGGAGGATCAGGGTGACAACAACGAATCGACCGATACGACGGGCTCTGGTATCAGTCTTCCATAAGGAAGGCATCGAGGTGCTTGCCGAAGCGTTCATCAAGGCGGGCACCGAGGTGGTTTCCACCGGTTCCACCGCGAAGCGTCTGGCTGAGCTGGGTGTCAAAGTGACCGAGGTCTCCGAAGTCACTGGTTTCCCGGAATGCCTTGATGGCCGCGTCAAGACCCTTGACCCGCATATCCATGCCGGTATCCTCGCCGACATGACCAACCCCGACCATGCCTCCCAGCTCGAGAAGTTTGGCATCAAGCCGTTCGATCTGGTGGTCGTCAATCTGTATCCGTTCGCCGACACGGTCCGCTCCGGAGCTGACGAAGCCGCCACCATCGAAAAGATCGATATCGGCGGTCCGTCCATGGTGCGTGGCGCAGCCAAGAACAGCGCCACCGTCGCCATCATCACCGATCCGAACGATTATGCACTCGTCGCCTCCCGCATCGAGAACGGCGAGGGCTTCTCCCTTGATGAGCGTCGCTGGCTCGCAGGAAAGGCGTTCGCCCATACGGCCGCCTACGACGCCACCATCAACGAGTGGACCGCGAAGCATTGGCCGAAGCCGGCGTCCATCGAACAGCCGGTTTCCGAAGGCGAGACCGAAGTGAATGAGCCAAGTTCCCAGCCACGTTCACCCGTACGTGGGACCGCGCGCACGTGCTGCGTTACGGCGAGAACCCTCACCAGCAGGCTTCGCTGTATCTGGATCCGCTCAACCAGAACGGCTTCGCACACGCCGAACAGCTTGGCGGTAAGCCGATGAGCTACAACAATTACGTCGATGCCGACGCCGCATGGCGTGCCGTGTGGGATTTCGCGCCTCAGATCGCCGTCGCAGTGGTCAAGCACAACAATCCATGCGGTCTGGCCATCGGCGCTACCGTGGCAGAGGCGCACAAGAAGGCGCACGCATGCGATCCGATGAGCGCCTATGGCGGTGTGATTGCTGCGAACAGCAAGGTCACCATGGAAATGGCCGAAAGTGTTCGTCCAATCTTCACCGAAGTCATCGTCGCGCCCGATTACGACGCCGATGCGCTTGAACTGCTCCAGACCAAGAAGAAGAACCTGCGTATCCTGAAGGTGTCTGAGCCTCCGAAGACCAAGACCCAGTTCCGTCAGATTGACGGCGGTCTGCTCGTGCAGTCCACCGATCTGATTGACGCTCCAGGAGACGATCCGAACGCGTGGAAGCTGGTTTCCGGCGAGCCGGCCGACGCTGAAACCGTCAGGGATCTGGTGTTCGCATGGCGTGCCATCCGGTGCGTCAAATCCAACGCCATACTTATCGCCCACGATCAGGCAACCGTAGGCATCGGCATGGGCCAGGTCAATCGTGTGGATTCCGCCAATCTGTCCGTCGAGCGTGCCAACACGCTGGCTGACGGAGCCAACCGCACCAAGGGAGCGGTGGCCGCGTCCGACGCGTTCTTCCCGTTCGCCGACGGTGCCGAGATTCTGATCAACGCCGGTGTCAAGGCCATCGTCCAGCCTGGTGGGTCCATTCGTGATGAGGAAGTGTTCGAGGCGGCCCGCAAGGCCGGCGTCACCATGTATGTGACCGGTACCCGACACTTCTTCCACTGAGTTCAGTGGAAGCGTCGACCGGCAAGCTGGGAGCGTTGCGGCGCGATAAATGACGTGGCGTCCGAAACCATTCGCTGGTTTCGGACGCCACGTTTTATTATTATGATTGGGTTCCGTGCGCGGACGCGCGTTGACATATAACGAAAGGCCTGCGATATGAGTCATCCCTACGTTTCCGAAGACCATGAAGGCAAGCCGTGGTTTGAATGGATCGTTGCGGCAATGGTGGTTATAGCCACAGTGCTTGCGGTCTTAGGCCATGTAAAAGCCGCCACCACGGTAATCGCGGTGACGGCCATCATAACAGGACTAATCAGACTCGTAATGCGCGAGCGTAGTCCTTGGAAAGTCCGTTCAGTTGGCTTCGACGCTTTCATCGGCATCGGTCTGGGCGTCGGACTGTTCATCCTGCTCGCCCTCGTGCCCGTCGGCATCGTCTGACGCGTCGTCGGCTATGGCCTCCAGCGTTCGGAATCCTGCTCGGCTTCCGAAACGTTTTTCTTGGTGCCGATCATGGACGCGACTATGGCCACAAGCGAGACGATGGCGGCTGCGAGAATCGGGCAGATCCAGAACACCCACAGCTGCTGCAGAGGCTCTTGGGAAAGGCCCTGATTCTGGGCGAAGATGGCGATGCCAGTGGCACGAGCCGGATTCAGAGCTGCGCCTGTTACCGGATAGGAGATTGCGGCGCCGACACCGTAGGCGAGACCCATGGCGATGGCATGGCTGGTATTGGTCTTTCCGGATTCACTGGTGGTGTTGAGCGCGGTGGCGACGATGATGATGCCCGCGACGAGTTCAACGGCGATGGCCAGAGTGATGCTGAAGGACACGCCATAGTTGCGAGCGTGGCATAGGAGACGGAATTCTTGTCAAAACCGTTAATGACCGGCGTCAGCCAGATTTTCAGCGTTACCTGCTCGGATGTCGGCAGCAGGAAGCGGATGGCGGCGCCTGCGCCGATACCACCCAGCACCTGAACGATAATATAGAGCACTCCGTCAAGCACATGGGTTTTGCCGGACAGCATCGCCGCAACGGAGACCGCCGGATTGAACTGGGCGCCGGAAATCGTGCCGAATATCAGGGTGGCGGCGGCGTACACCAAACCTGTCAGCAAGGCGATGAACGCCATATTCACGCCGTAGATCGCGGAACCAAGCGTGCAAATCGAGTAGATGGCGAAGCAGATGATGAAGCTTCCCACCAGCTCCGCGCCTATGCGAAGGGCCAGTGGCTTGCTCTGTTCTTCCTCTGTTACGGACGTTGCTTCAACAGCAGTCATAGTCTTTCCTCTGTCATATAGTGGACAAGTTGCGGTTTTTATGAAAGCCGCCAAACGACTGCCATACTACCAGCAGTCCCTGTAAGTATTATCCGGCCACGTTGGGAGAACGATGCCAAACGCATATTCTCGCGCCGCCAAGGCGCACAATCATGACAATGAAGGCATTCGCCTGCAGAAACTTCTCGCTCAGGCGGGCTTCGGCTCGCGCCGTAAATGCGAGGAAATCATCACCGATGGTCGCGTTGAGATCGATGGCGAGCTGATTACCGAACTTGGCACCCGAGTCGATCCGAAACGTCAGGAGGTCCGTGTCGACGGTTCTCGCGTGCGTGTGAACCCTAACCATGTCACGCTTGCGTTGAACAAGCCGAAACGCGTGCTGAGCGCATGGAGGATCCCAAGGGACGCTACACTTTGCGCGACATCGTCGGAGACAAGTACGAGCGTATTTTCCACATGGGCCGTCTGGATTATGATTCGGAAGCCTAATCCTCATGACGAACGACGGCGAAACTGAGCCAGCACGTCATGCACCCCAAATATGAGTCGAAAAGACCTACATCGCCACGCTGGAAGGACGCATCAGCGGTCAGGTGTGCCGCAGGCTCGTCACCACGGGCGTGAAGCTCGACGATGGGTGGATCAAACTCGACCGCTGCGCTATTCTCGACTCCAGCCGCGAAAGCACGTTGGTCAAGGTCGTGCTGCATTCGGGGCAAGAACCGCATCGTGCGCCGTATTTTCGGCTCGATCGGTTTTCCCGTCAAGCGTCTGGTACGCACGCAGATCGGTCCGATCAAACTCGGCGACCTGAAAAGCGGCACGTATCGCGTGTTGTCGCAGGCTGAGGTCCGTTCTCTATCCAAGGCGGTGGGACTGTGATCCGTGTAGCTATTGATGGGCCTGCGGGCGTCGGCAAATCATCCACGTCCAAGGCACTGGCCAAATATTATGGTTTCGCATACCTCGACACAGGCGCGATGTACCGTGCCTGCGCCTGGTGGTGCATGCACAAAGGCATCGATTTGGATGCCGAAACCATCGATGAGCAGCTCGTCACCGAAACCGTCGGCGAATTCTTCACCGACGGCCATTTCGACATCAGCGTCGATCCGGACGATCCGAAGGTGTACGCCGATGGCGAGGACATCAGCGAGGCCATCCGTTCTTCCGAGGTCTCTTCGCACGTGTCCAAGGTGTCCAACATCATCCCCGTGCGTCACGTGTTGATCGCCGCGCAACGTGCCTACATCGCACGAGAGGCTTCGGTCGATTCCTTCTCCGAAGCGCCGGTATTGTTGCTGAGGGCCGTGATATCACCACCGTCGTCGCTCCCGACGCCGAAGTGCGCATCCTGCTTACCGCGCGTGAAGAGGTCCGTCAGGCCCGACGTAGCGGACAGGCCGTCTCGGGTGTGGGTGCGGAAATGTCGCGGCACGCGACAAGGCCGATTCGAAAGTCACCAACTTCACATCCGCCGCGGAAGGCGTGTTGACCGTCGACAACTCCGATCTCAACTTCGGCGAGACCCTTGACGTGCTCGTCCGTATCGTTGACGACGCATCGAGGAACAGGAATACCGCCAGTACGTTTCCAACCTCGAAGGCTATGAGCTGGATGAAGGCGATGAGGAGCTGATCGATGGAACGGCGTTCTCTGGTGGCGAAAGCAAGAATGGTCCGAAACCGGTCGGCGTACTTGCCGTGGTCGGACGTCCGAACGTCGGCAAATCCACTCTGGTGAACCGTATTCTCGGCCGTCGCGCAGCGTGGTGGAGGACACCCCCGGCGTGACTCGCGACCGTGTGAGCTACGACGCCGAATGGTGCGGCACCGATTTCAAACTGGTCGACACGGGCGGCTGGGAAGCCGACGTGGAAGGCATCGAATCCGCCATCGCATCCCAAGCGCAAATCGCCGTGCAGCTTGCCGATGCCGTGATTCTCGTGGTGGACGGTCTGGTCGGTCTCACCGACACGGACGAACGCATCGTCAAAATGCTCCGTGCCGCCGGCAAGCCGGTGACGCTTGCGGTGAACAAGGTCGATGATCGCGAAAGCGAATACCTGACCGCCGAATTCTGGAAGATGGGTCTGGGGGAGCCGTATGGCATTTCCGCCATGCACGGTCGTGGCATCGGCGAACTGCTTGACGCCGCACTCGACTCGTTGAAGAAAGCGGAAAGGACATCCGGCTTCCTTACGCCGTCGCATCTGCGCCGCGTGGCTCTGGTCGGACGTCCGAACGTCGGCAAATCCTCCCTGCTCAATCAGCTGGCCCACGAGGAACGCACCGTCGTCAATGATCTTGCGGGCACCACGCGAGATCCGGTCGATGAGGTCGTCACCGTCGATGGCGAGGATTGGCTGTTCATCGATACCGCAGGTATCAAACGTCGTCTGCACAAGCTGTCCGGCGCGGAATACTTCTCCTCGTTGCGTACGCAGGCCGCGATCGAACGTTCCGAGCTTGCCTTGGTGCTGTTCGATGCCTCCCAGCCGATTTCCGACCAAGACCTGAAGGTCATGAGCCAGGCCGTGGACGCGGGCCGTTGCATCGTGCTTGTGTTCAACAAGTGGGACCTGATGGACGAGTTCGACCGTCAGCGTATGGAACGCCTGTGGAAGACCGAGTTCAATCGCGTCACTTGGGCTCAGCGCGTCAATCTGTCGGCAAAGACCGGATGGCACACCAATCGTTTGGCCAATGCCATGCGTGGCGCTTGGCATCATGGGACAAGCGCATCCCCACCGGCAAACTCAACGCGTTCCTTGGCAAGATCCAAGCTGCCCACCCGCATCCGCTGCGTGGCGGCAAGCAGCCGCGAATCCTGTTCGCGACGCAGGCGTCCACCAGACCGCCGCGCTTCGTGATCTTCGCCACCGGCTTCTTGGAGCATGCTATCGCCGCTACATCGAACGGTGTCTGCGCGAGGAATTCGGCTTCGAAGGATCGCCGATTCAGATTTCGGTGAATGTCCGTGAGAAGAAGAAACGCAAGTAACCACCGGAACTGTTAGAAGATGGGCGTGCGCCTGGTTCAGACCATGGCGCACGCCCATCTGCCTTATTGAATCTGGGTCGTTGCCGGCTTTTGTTTTCCTTTACGCACAGCTTAGGCCGACAGCGTCAGAACAGAGGATGTTCATCCTGGTTGCGTGTTCTGAGATACCCCGTTATGGCTCTGCGCGCGAGCGAGCTTAATGAAATGCCGTCCTGCTTGGCCTTGGCCCGCGCCTTATGGCCTACGGCGTAGGGGAGTTTGATCTTCCATTCGTCGCCAAGCTGTTTGCGCCCGTCGCTGTTCTTTGGCATGCGCCCGATGCCGACCGCGTCTGAACAGCCATCGGAATCGTCGGACAAGAGTGCCCTGCGGGTCAATTCGGTAAGCGTGATGCCATCATGCCGAGCGCGTTCGCGGGCTTCCAAGCCAAGCTCGCGGGGCAATCGAATCTTCCATTCATCTTCGGGAAGCGTTGAATCGAACACATGGGCGAATTCGTCGACGTCGTCGAACTGTGGCTGCGTGTTGTTCTGCTGCAAACCGAATCACCTCTCTGAACCCATGCGTTAATCGCATTAAACGGCAAGAAACATGAAAAATATCGCAGGCTACATATTTGCATGCGCTCAAGACCGTCCTGACGTCCGGCTTCCGGCTCCGATAGATGCCATTCTGAGGAGCTGTATGCCGCAGTTCACTGCCCAAACCTGCCCAAACATAACGAAAAACCCGCCGTTTCGATGCCGTGGAAAACGGCGGAACGACGGGCTTTCTTGGTCGGACCAGCGGGATTTGAACCCGCGACCCCTTGACCCCCAGTCAAGTGCGCTACCAAACTGCGCTATGGTCCGAACGGTGCGAAAAGCACCGAATATGAAACATAGCATAATCTCTACGGTTTTTCAAACACATCGTGTCGGAAAGCGAGTCGCATCCATTCCGGAGAGTTTGGCTTCGGATATTTGAGGGTTTTCCGGCAATTGCTCCACCGGAAGTTCATGTTGGTTCTGTGTCTAAATGCCCCCGATTTTGGCGGAATGTCGTATTATGGCATAAGCGCATCGAATAACAACGCCCGTTCGAAAGGGAGAGACATTGACTGAGGACGTATTCGAATACTCTGCCGCGAAGATGCGGAAGCACGGAATGACCGACATGGCCATCGCCCAGTTCCGTCGTCTGTACGAGGTCTGGCGCAATGAGGAGGCCAGCAGTTGGATTCGTGAGGACGAGGTCGAACCGCTCGTCAGCGTTCCCAGCTTCCATGACGTGTATGAGACCATCAATCACGACAAGGCCGTTGACGCGTTCGCCAAAACGGCGTTCCTGAAGCTTAACGGCGGTCTTGGCACTTCGATGGGACTCGATTGCGCCAAGTCGCTGCTGCCGGTACGTCGCCACAAGGCACGGCAGATGCGTTTCATCGACATCATCATCGGACAGGTGTTGACCGCGCGGACCAGACTTGGCGTCGATCTGCCATTGACTCTGATGAACTCCTTCCGTACCTCCAAAGACACCATGAAGGTGCTGCAGACCAATAAGAAATTCCATCAGGAAGACATCCCGATGGAAATCATCCAGCATCAGGAGCCGAAGATCAGCGCGGAAACGGGAATGCCCGTCAGCTTCCCGGCCAATCCGGAACTCGAATGGTGCCCGCCGGGCCACGGCGACCTGTTCTCCACCATTTGGGAATCCGGTCTGCTTGACGCGCTTGAGGCGCAGGGGTTCAAATACCTTTTCATCTCCAATTCCGACAACCTGGGCGCGCGTCCCTCCCGTACGCTTGCGCAGCATTTCGAGAATACGGGCGCACCGTTCATGATCGAGGTCGCCAAACGCACCCCAGCCGATCGTAAGGGCGGCCACATCGTGCGAGACAAGGCCACGGGCCGTCTGATGCTGCGTGAGATGAGCCAGGTCCATCCAGACGACAAGGACGACGCGCAGAACATCGATAAGCATCCGTACTTCAACACGAACAGCATTTGGGTGCGTATCGATGCGCTGAAAGCGAAACTCGCATCCTATGACGGCGTGCTTCCCCTTCCGGTAATCCGCAATAAGAAGACGGTCGACCCGACCGATCCGACCAGCGAGCCGGTCATTCAGCTGGAGACCGCCATGGGAGCCGCGGTGTCGCTTTCGATGGCGCGACCTGCGTATGCGTCGACCGTATGCGTTTCCTGCCGGTGAAGACCACTGACGATTTGTTCATCATGCGGTCCGACCGATTCCATCTGACGGACCAGTACGAGATGGAAGACGGCAACTACATCTTCCCCGACGTCCATTTGGACGCGCGCTATTACAAGAACATCCACGATTTCGATGCCCGTTTCCCATACGGTGTGCCTTCGCTCGCCGCGGCGAAATCCGTTAATATCGATGGCGATTGGACCTTCGGCAGGGATGTGATGCTGTTTAGCGACGCGCGACTGGAGGATCAAGGCGAACCAAGCTATGTGCCGAATGGCGAATATGTCGGCCCGCAGGCGTGGAACCGGACGATTGGGTCTGATTTTGGACGGCCATGCAACACGAAAACGATGTTTTTTCGTGAAATAGGCACAAATCGCTTAAAAAACCTCTATCATAGAATGTTGTGTGCGGCTTACGAGGCCAAGCACTTAAAAAGAAACGTTAACGAGACGTGAGGACTAATGGCTGAGGGAAGTAACGGTAGGCGACGTTTTTCCGACAAATGGGGCAAGCATGAGCTTGATGTGTTGGCTGTGCTCTCCTCAGCCTTTCCGCAATGCTTACCTCACGTCAGATCGCGCAACGTGTGAAGCGTATGCCGATTCGTACGGAGAGCTCGCCGATCAAGCGGCGAAGGCCGCCTTCGCCAAGCAATTTCAGCGTGACCGCGCCAAGCTCGCCGCCATGGGCATCGCCATCGAATCAAGGCAGCCGGAATATTCCTCCAAGTCAGAAGGGCAGGATTTCGCTTCCTACCGTCTGCAGCTTGGCGATGAGCCGCGCGTGCGTCTGCTGTTCGGCGACGAGGATCTGCCGATTCTTGCCGCTGCGAATTACCTTGCGCGCTCCATGTCGATTTCCTCGGCTCCTGCGCACGAACCCCAGCACGCTTCCCGTACCGCGCCGCGCGTGCCGCAGACGCCGATTCCAGGACTTGGCTTGGATTCCATCGCGCCGGGTCTTGCACGCAATCCATTCCCGACGAGCTGGTCAAAGTGTCGATCAGCGACGTTTCGCCGCCACTGTGGATGTTGATGGCGAGCATCTCAATGTCGCCTACGCCGACTCCGATGATCTGGCCATGTTCGTGCTGTCTCATCCGGGTGCGTCCATAGTGAGCCCTCAGGAGGCTGTCGACGCGTTCAACCGCCGGCTGCATGCGGCCACGCAGTTCGTGCCGGCCGATGAATCCACCGGCACCGACAGCTCCACCGTGGTGTCTCCGGAAATCAACCGCAACAGCACTGATGAGGATGATACCGAGGAAGGCAAGGGCCGTCCGAAGAAGAACTCCGCGTTCCAGACCGGTAGTGAGGTCGATCGGCGTCTTCGCCTGATGCTGTTCCTGTCCGCCCACATGGGTGAGGAATACTCTCTTGAAGAACTTGCGGAACGATTCATCGGCAGGCCGAAGTCCGATGACGAATTGAAGAAGTTCGTCAACATCATTCATAAGGACATCAACACGTTGACCACGGTGTCCGATGATGGCGAGATGGCCGGAAGCCAGTTCTTCGATATCGATTGGTCCTTGCTTGACGCGGAAGGCATCGTCTCCGCCACGAATTCGCTGGGGCTTGAACGCCTTGCCGGCATTTCCCAGCAGTACCTGAGCATGCTGACCGCATCGGTGAGCTATCTCGCCCACTCCTCTTTGCTTCCGGACAAGCTGCGTGAGCAGGCGGAATCGCTGTACAGCCGACTGCGCCAGCACGTCAAGCCTGGCGACATGCCGTGGCTGAGCCTGACGGATACGAGATGGAACCAAGGAACTTCTCCATCGTCAAGAGCGCCATCTCCAAAGGCATGCTGCTCGACATGGAATATACGGACGGTGCGGGCCGTATACAGCGCAAGCTAGTGGCGCCAGACAAGATTTTTGTCGACGAAGGCGTTTACTACGTGGCGGTATGGACCGACGTGTCCAACGCGGCGCCCGCGGACAAGATGAAGTTCGTCAAGACGGATACGACCATCAACAAGGCTACTGGCAAGCCTCGTATCTGGCAGGTGCTTCGCATCTCCCGCATCGAGCATGCGGAGCTGGTCGAACCCACTGAAAAAGTGGACATTCCGGACGTGCCCGCATCCGAACTGCGCAAGTGGAGTTTCGACAATGGCACACCTGCCGTGTTCATAACCAATCAGGACGACCTGTCGTTCATCGACAGCCTGTCGGGAGCCACCGTCGAGAAATGCGGCGAAGGCGAGAAGGTGCATCTGATTGTGTCTTCCGATTCCTGGTATGTCGCGTTCTGCATCGCGCACGCCCGTCATATTACTGCCGTCGCGCCGGAGACGTTGCGCACGATGATCATGCCCGAGCACAGCATGAGCTGAGCGTCGGCGACCGAGAGAACGAAGACTGACGGGGGAGGCGCTATGCCTTGGTGGATTTGGCTGGTACTCGTCCTGTTCATGCTGACGATGCTGGTCGGCGGCGGCGCATACGCATGCATCCGCGGATATCATGCGTTCAAAGATGCCATCAAAGTAGGCGGACGCATGTCCAAACGTTTCGAGGCCATGTCCGAGCCGTTGCCGCAACCAAAGGAGAACACGTCCCCGTTCTTCACACGTCCACTTGAGGACGCGGCCAATCGTTATATCGACGCTCATGCCGAAGTCATCAGCCGCCGTGAGGAAAAGCGCGTCCGTCATGCCCGGCAGTGGGCGCAGTGGAAACATTCCAACGACTGAATTCGAAAAGGAACCATGACTCATCATCGTCGACATGGCAATAACGACACCGGCACATACGATGCCGAGATGACCACAGCCCTATCTCCCGCGCAACGCTATGCGGCGTTCAAACAGACGCAGGCCAAACGCCAATCGGTCTCGTCTCGTTTCGCACGGTCCATGCCATTCGAATTGGACGATTTCCAAGTCAAAGCCAATGATGCGTTGGAAGCCGGCGACAATGTGCTCGTCGCCGCGCCCACCGGAGCCGGCAAGACGGTCGTGGCTGATTTCGCGATCTATCTGGCCCAAGAGCGTAACGTCAAAGCGTTCTACACCACGCCAATCAAAGCGTTGAGCAATCAGAAATACCATGATCTGGTCGAAACGTACGGGCCGGACAGAGTCGGCCTGCTTACCGGCGACACGTCCATCAACTCCGAAGCCGACATCGTGGTCATGACCACCGAGGTCCTGCGCAACATGCTCTACGAGCATTCCATGACGCTTGACGCCTTGCGTTACGTGATTCTTGACGAGGTGCACTATCTCGCCGACCGTTTCCGCGGGCCGGTGTGGGAGGAAGTGATCATCCACCTGCCCCAAAGCGTGAGAATCATCGGCCTGTCCGCAACCGTGTCGAATGTCGAGGACTTCTCCAAATGGATTGAATCGGTCCGTGGCGACACCACGCTGGTGGTGTCCGAAAAACGGCCCGTGCCGTTGGAACAGCATGTGCTTGTTCAGGCGGACGACCACACCGAACCGGAACTCATCGACCTGTATCGACGTGATAAAGACGGCAATCAGACAGACAAGCTCAACGCCCAGCTGGTGAGCAGGTCGATCAGCTCGACCGCAAGGCCGCGAAACGTAGGGGAGAGCAGCGCCCCGACAGACGAAAGGGCGGCAAGGGCGGCAAATGGAACGACCATTCCCGCAGACCCGAACGCCATACGCCACGTCGTTGGGCCGTGATTGATGAATTGAATTTCCTCGGCATCCTGCCGGGCATCTATTTCATCTTCTCCCGCAACGGATGCGATCAGGCCGTCGAACAATGCATCAACGCCGGACTCGAACTCACCACCGATGAGAGATGCGTCGCATCCGCCGTATCGTCGATGAGATGGTCGAAGGCCAACTCAGTCAAGAGGATTTGAAGGCTTTGCATTTCTCGCAGTTCCGCTTCGCCTTGGAGGAGGATTCGCGCCGCATCATGCTGGCATGGTGGCGCTCTTCCGCCAAATTGTCGAACGACTGTTCGAAGAGGGGCTGGTGAAGGTCGTCTTCGCCACGGAAACACTTGCCTTGGGCATCAACATGCCGGCACGGTGCGTGGTGGTGGAAAAACTTGAGAAATTCGATGGGACCGGGCATGTCGGATTGACGCCAGGGGAGTTCACCCAGCTTACCGGACGCGCTGGCCGACGTGGCATCGACACCATCGGCCATGCGGTGGTTGTGGACCATCATGGCTTCATTCCCGCCACTGCCGCCGCGCTGTCCAGCAAGCGCGTGTACCCGCTGCACTCCAGTTTCAAACCGACGTTCAACATGGCCGTCAACCTGCTTAATTCCAGCGATTACGAGACCGCTCGCATCACGCTTGACCATTCCTTCGCGCAATGGGAGGCCAACGAATCCGCCTGGCAGCTTGAAGCGCAGATGGATACGTTGCGCAAAGCGTTGGACGGATACGAACGGGCGTTCGATTGTGAGTTCGGCGACTTCAAGGAGTTCATGCGGCTGCGCATGCGCTTGAGCGACTTGGAAAAGAACGAACGACGCAAACTCAAGCACGAGGTGTTCCGCACGCAGAAGGCGCGAAGCGAAGCGTTCAAAGACCTTGACAGGCGTATCGCGGAGCTTCGCGAAAAAGGCAGGGACCATCCCTGCCGCAAATGCCCCGATATTCAGAAGCATCTCAAATGGGGGCATCGGTGGGCGCGTGAAATGCGTGAATTGGAACGTGTGCAGCACCGCTACGATTCACGCACCGGCTCCGTGGCACGTCAATTCGACCGCATCTGCAATGTGCTGAACGAGCTCGGATACCTCGATCGGCTTGATGAAGGCGCAAAAGAACATATCGATTACCGGCTTACCGAACGTGGACAGCTGTTGCGGCACTTGTACAGCGAGCTTGATTTGGTGCTTGCCCAGGCGATCGATGATGGCGCGTTCGACGGACTCGATGCGACGGAGCTGGCCAGCGCCGTCATGTCGTTGATTTACGAGCCACGCAGAGGCAGCGGGGGAGAGCCGCGCCATTATCCCGGAGGAATGCAGGGGAACGTCGCCGTCTGTGCGGCGCAGCTCAAAGGCGTGCACGCGTCGATTGCCATGCTGTGTGAGGACTATGCCCTCGACGAGCCGCGCCAACTTGATTTCGGCATCACCGATGTCGTCTACGAATGGGCTCAGGGCGAAAGCCTGTCGCGTGTGCTGTACGGCACCGATTTGACCGGCGGCGATTTCGTACGCGGATGCAAACGTCTCGCCGACGTGTTGCAGCAGATCGCCGTGGCCGGACCATACCTGGGTAAAACGCGCCGAAACGCTCGCTCCGATCGCGAAACAGGCGTACGAGAACGTCAACCGTGGCATCGTCGCCTATTCAGGTGTCGACTGAGCATGTGCGCAATCGGGAGATCGGTTTTCGCGGACGCCGGGAATAAGTGACACGTCCGAAGTGTTTTGTAGCTTAGAGTAAGCAGATAATCAAGGAGGCAAAAGCAATATGGCGGAACGTAGCCTGCGAGGCATGAGCATCGGTGCGAAGTCGCTTGAATCCGATGACAATGTGGATTTTGCGGCGCGAACCGACGTCGCATACGTGTGTCCGAAAGGCCATCGTACGATTCTGCCGTTCGCTGAGGGCGCAGAATTCCCAGATGAGTGGGAGTGCCGCTGCGGCGCCGTCGCGCACCGTGAAGGAGACAATGACGACGAGGCTGATGAAATCGCCAAGCCGACACGCACGCACTGGGACATGCTCATGGAACGTCGTACCGAAGACGAACTGAAGGCTTTGCTGGAGAAGCGTCTGCAAATGCATCGTGACGGATGGTTCCCGGACTACGAGTGACCTGCAGTTGAACGACACTTGAACGAATGCCCGGTCATTGAGACCGGGCATAATTGTTTCTGTCATCAATTCTTATAGCACACAGCCAAGGGGAGAATCAGATCCATGTCCGAACATCCGAAGAAAGTCGTTCTGCTTGACCTCGATGGCACATTGACGAAATCCGATCCAGGAATCATTGGCTGCGTTGTCAAGGCGTTCGAAGAGATGGGATATCCGGTGCCGGACGATGCCGAATTGCATCGTTTCATTGGACCGGCCATCAGCGAATCGATGCAACGCAACGGCATTCCGGATGACAAGCTTGACGAAGGCGTGAGGATTTACCGCAAGTATTACGCCGACGAGGCCGTGTTCGACGACCCGAACAATCCCGGACAGAAAGTCCCCGGCCGCCTGAACAACACGATTTACCAAGGTATTCCGGAGCAGCTCGCCAAACTGCGTGCCGACGGATACTATCTGGCGATTGCCAGCTGCAAGCCGCAATACCAATGCATTCCGATTTGCGAGCATTTCCACTTGGACACCATGGTCGACGGCATCTACGGTGCCAGCGAGGACAATTCCCGTCTTGACAAGGACCAAGTGATCCGTTGGGCTTTCCAGCACATCGATTTCGACGAGAACGCAGGAGACAAGGCACTGATGGTCGGTGACCGTTGGACCGATGCCGACGGCGCCAAGGCGTGCGGTTTGGACTGCCTCGGCTGTGGCTGGGGCTATGCGGAGCCCGGAGAGCTCAAAGCCCATGGCGCATACCGTATTCTGGATTCGGTAGATGAACTCGCACAGGCCGTCGAGGAGTATTTCGCCTGAGTCCGTAAACGGAAACGCTGTAGGCCAGTTACGTGGTTGCTGTCGCAATATCGTGGCAGCAACCACGTTTTTATTTATTGAGTGACGGAGGCCGTTATGTCAGAACCGCGTGTTTGACGCTTCCTCAAGCCTGGAAAAACGTCATTCCTAAAAAGCCGATAATGTACGTTATGTCAGATTTCTATTTGACGGCCTGATTGAGCTTCCGCTCCATCTCGCTGTGCATGCCGTTTCGGGCTGAAGATACATGAAAACAAGTTCCGCTGCGATCAGCATGACCATCACCGCAGCGATGGCCATCCGACATGTTCGTAGAAACGCCGGAACCTCTCCGAGAAATCCGACCTGAACATCGCATATGCCGGATATGGCAACGCGCCAATGACCAATGAGGTGAAATGCAGCGCATGATCGACCAACGCACCGGATGCACATCGCGGTGTTTTTTGGAAAACAGATTGCCTCGAATCGCAGTAATCAAACAAATGTTCACTGCGATGACGGCGGCTATGATCCACAACAGTGCCGGCAGAATATCAAGCATGCGCCTACCCCCCTGCGGTTATATCGTTCGAACGTTCCGGCTGAATCGTACCAATTGTATGCGATCAGGCTGCTGCGCGGGATTTGCGTCGCGATTCCAGCTTCTTTCTCATACGTATCGCGGCAATGTCGTCGATTGGCCTATTGGTGTCTGTCGATGCCGGCGTCTTCGTCAAATCGACGTATTCCTCATGTTCTAGAGCCTCTTTGATCTGATGCCATAGCGATCCGACGGACACCCCGAACACAGCTCTGCCGCTTTGGAGCAGAGCCACCATCTGTTCGCTGTCCGTGCACTCATGCACATTCTGCCCATCGCACATGATGATGATGCCGGCCAACTGTTCGGGCGTGCGCTGCGCGAGGAAGCCGATGGCGGTGGTCACGTTCTGCAGATTGATTCCGGCATCCAGCAATCTTTTGGAAACGGCAAGAATCACCACATCTTTGAACGAATACAATCTGCGTGAGCCGGATCCGTGCGACGGGGTGATGGATGGTTCCACTATCTGTTTACGCGCCCAATAGTCAAGCTGGCGGTACGTGATACCCGCCACTTTTGACGCGACCGTACCACGATAGCCCCGTGTGACGGGCTGCGCGTCCGCGGAGGGGAACAACTCCCCCTGCACCGCGTGCGACACGTGCAGATGCAACCGCATTGTTGGTTCTGCCTCGCCGTCCATTGTCTTCTCCTACACGCCATAAAACAATCGCCTATGAGCTTCCATTCGGAGCCCATAGGCGATTGAAGGAAAACCGTTACTCACAGTTTATCCCGCATCGGGCGTTTCATTAGGCAATGACGGCCTTGTTGGTGAAATATACGAGACGGAACTTGCCCAGAATGATTTCGTCGCCGTTCTTCAGTTCCTGGCTATCCACTCGTTGACGGTTCACGTATGTGCCGTTCAGGCTGCCGGCGTCAATCACCGAATAATTTCCGTTAATCCTGCGGAACACCGCGTGCGTGCGGGAGACGGTGGAATCGTCCAGCAGGATATCGGAACTCGGGTCGCGTCCCACGGTGATCTCGTCCTCGTCGAGGAGATAACGCGAGCCGGACACCGCTCCCTGGTGGAAATCAGGAGCGCCGTGCCGTCGGCCAGACGCATGATCGTATTGAGGTCCTCCTTCGTCAGAGGACGGTCTCCGGTGGAAGTAACCGGTACAGTGATAGCAGGAAGACCAATGATGGTCGTTTCGCCTGCGCTTGGAATCGGATCAGTCATAGCTGTCATTCTACCCTCTCCCCTTGCAATTGGCCGGTATTGTGGCCGGCATGGTCACGAATCATACACTGTGAACGGTATTTACCGTTCGTTCTTGTCGATGATGGATACGAATTCGTCCTTCGGCAGCATGTCATCGTAGCTGCGCCAGCGTCGTTCCAGTTCGCGGTTCGCCTCATCGTGTTGTTTCTGCCCCAGCTCGGCGTACGCTTTCAATTCGTTGGGGCCCATATCCTTAACCGGTTGGTTGAGGTTCAATTGTCTCTCGTTCACAATAGCAATTGTAGCCGCTTGCCGGGGAACAAAAGCCTGGAACGCTTTTAATCGCGTTTCCAGGCTTTTTTAAGAAGGATTCAGTGTGTGGTGTCCAAATCAGCGGCGGGTGTCGATGATCTCCTGCAGAGCGCCGTTGACGGAAGAGGAGCCGGCAGCCGAAGACAGAGCGTTGATGCCGCTGACTTCGAAGCCACGCATGATTGCGGAGAAGATCTTGTTCTTGTTCATGATGTTTCCTTTTCTTGCTGGTGTGCTGTGACGCACCTTGCGTCTTGTTTGTTTTCTTTTTTGTTTACGATACTCATTTTAGAAATGCGTTTGGCAAAAGTCATGCTTCTCTCGTTTGATTCTTTGTATTTTCATCGGCAATTCTTGTGTAATGTGGTGAATCGTTTTTCGTCGATCGCTGTTTTTGCCGGCGCGTCGATGCTTGCATTCTTATTTGACGAAGTAGCGTGAAAAGGAATGGAAAAAAAAGCCCGGCAAAACCGAGCTGTGATAACGGTGGGTGATATAGGAATCGAACCTATGACCCCTTCCGTGTGAAGGAAGTGCGCTAGCCGCTGCGCCAATCACCCAGTCTTAATTTGTACGGAGCAATGCTCCAGTGGGCGATACAAGATTCGAACTTGTGACCCCTTCCGTGTCAGGGAAGTGCGCTACCTCTGCGCCAACCGCCCGGGTCATGTCAACATGCGAAAACTAATCTCACATGATGCGAGGTGGGTACGAGAGTCGAACTCGTCTATACGGCTTTGCAGGCCGCTGCCTAACCGCTTGGCTAACCCACCATAAAGGTCGATAATCAATCGGAACCTTAGAGCGGACAACGGGACTCGAACCCGCGGTCTCAACCTTGGCAAGGTTGCGCTTTACCAACTAAGCTATGTCCGCATGTCTCCAGCAGATTCACTGCGTGAGCACGAGTATTTACTATAACCACATTCGTGTAATTTGCAAGTCAGCGTGTCGCGGTTTGGTTTATTCGTATTCACCGATGGCTGAAGCGCGTGTCACACCACCCGTTTTCGGTATACATTAAAAGCATGTGTGAGGAGAGCGCAATGCCCAAGACGATACTTATCGCCGCATTCGAAGGATGGAACGATGCAAGCCAAGCGGCCACGAACGTCGTCCGTCATTTGGTGTCCCGGTATGAGTCGCAGGAAGTGCGCCATATTGACAACGAAGGTTTCTACGACTATCAGGTGGCCCGGCCCATGATCTGCTCCGTGCAGGGGCGTAAGCGCATCATCTGGCCGCAAACGACTTTCTATGACATTGCCGTCTCCCCCATGCTGCACCTGCTTGCGCAGATCGCACCCGAACCCAATTACCGGTGGGAGGAATACTGCAAGCAGACGCTACGTGTCGCAGAAGACTATGACGTAAGTGATGTCATCACGCTTGGCTCCATGTTCGATGAATGCCCGCACACACGGCCATTGCCGCTTGACATCTCCAAAAGCGGCTGCGAATGCGAATCCGACAGGGAATACAACGGTCCGGTGGGCATCCCCAACATCCTTGACGCCTTCGCCGCCGAAGCGGGCTTTCCGACAACATCCATATGGGTATCCGTACCGCATTACTGTGCCAATACCGAATGCATGCAAGGCACTTTGGAGCTGCTGCGCGCCTTGTCTTTAATAATCGAGTATCCGCTTATTGAAGGAGATTTGACCAGAAAGGCCATGCAATGGCGTTCCGACGCCGATGGATTGGTGTCAGACATGCATGCCGGCGACTATTTGGCTCGTCTGGAACATGATTACGATTTGGACGCGAGAGCGAAGCGAATCGCCTCGAATGGCATGCTGCCTGCGAGGAACTGCTTCGTGAGGCCGAATCACTTCTACGCAACGGCGTCTGAGTCGTTCCCCTCCAGGAGGAGGTCGCAGACGAAAAAAATCCCGGCCACCTTACGGATGGCGGGATTCGCTTTATTTACGCCGAATCACGCTTACGCGGCGGCAACGACTTCCGTCGGGTGCAGCACGCCGCAGATCAGCAGCAGAGCCACGACAACGGCCAGCGCGATGCGGTAGATGGCGAACGCCTTGTACGAGAAGGTGGACACGAACTTCAGGAAGCCGATGATCACCACATAGCCGACCACGAACGCCACGATGGTGGCCGCGATGGGTCGCACCCCAGCCCGGGAACATTCCCGCATTGCCTGCGGCCACATCCTTGACCGCGGAAACGGCTTCGAGGATGCCCGCGCCGAACACGGCCGGAATGGCCATCAGGAAGCTCACGCGCACTGCACCTCACGGGTATAACCCATCGCACGGCCGAAGGTGATGGTGCCGCCGGAACGGGAAACGCCAGGAATCAGCGCCAGCATCTGACCGATGCCGAAGATCAGCGCATCCTTCCAGTCATCTCATCCATGGTCTTGACCTGCTTGGCGCGGGCGTCGACCACCCACAGCAGAATACCGAAGATAATCAGCACGGTAACGGTGATCCACAGATTACGCAGCGTGCTTTCGATGGCGTCCTTGAACAACAGACCGGCAATCAGAATCGGCAGCGTGCCGATGATGATGAACCAACCCATCTGCGTGTCGCGGTTATGCGCGCCCATACGGCTCTTGAAGTCCTTGCCCTCCTTGCCGAACAAGGAGCCGAACCACGCGCCGAGAATGCGGATGATGTCATGACGGAAATACAGGATCACGGCAAGCTCGGTGCCGATCTGGATGATGGCGGTGAACGCAGCACCCGGATCGGAGCCCAGCATCAAATCGCCGATGATACGGATATGGCGCTGGAAGAGACCGGCAAGTATTCGGTCAACGCCTGCACCAGGCCAAGGAAAATCGCTTGGAAGAAATTCATGAACCCTCTTTATGTTCGTAGAAATACGGTTTCGTCTGTTTTTCCGTGACCAAGAGTAGCGAGAGGGGTCTAGTTTTCAAGGCATCCCGGCATAGTTGTCTCAAACCATGCACACAATGGAGCCAAAAGTACGCCGGCATGTCCGGCATGGGAGAAAGGCTCATCGGCATGGGCAAATACCGCAAAGCAGGGCATTCAGCCCGAAGGTTTCTTTGAATGCGAGGGACGCGGCCTCAAATGGCTCGGCGAGGCGCAATCGCAGGGCGGCCCACGCGTGGTCGACGTATACGACTGGGGCAAGGATTATCTCGACATTGAACGCGTGAACGCCTGCGGTCCGACCATCCAAGCCGCGCGCGATTTCGGTGTTGCGCTAGCTCATATGCATGATGCCGGTGCCGAACATTTTGGCTCCGCTCCAACTGGATACGACGGCACCTGCTATTTCGGGCCATTGCAGGATCCCGTCCCGATGGATACCGGTGCCTGGGATGATGTGGCCACCTATCTGGCGGACGGCAGATTGCGTCCGATGGTACGACTCGGCATGAAACGTCGCGAACTGACCGACTATGACATGGAACTGACTGAAGCCGTTATCGACGCCTTGCCCGACATCCTAGGCAAGCGCCAACGACAAGCCCGCACGCGTGCATGGCGACCTGTGGAGCGGCAACGTCATGTGGACTGCTGATTCCGGTGACGTCGAAGCCGTGCTTATCGATCCTGCGGCTCACGGTGGGCACCGTGAGGAAGACCTTGCCATGCTCGACCTGTTCGGCATGTCATATCTTACGGACATCCTCGAAGGCTATCAGTCGGCGCATCCGCTTAAGGCCGGATGGCAGGACCGCATCACATTATGGCAGCTCTACCCCATTGCAGGACATTGCGTGTTCTTCGGTGGAGGATATGTGAGCCAGTATCGCACCATGTGCAGGTCGCTGCTCAAATAGGCGGGAATCACCCGCCACGCCAGATGTGAAAGAAGTCCGTATCCCAAGGTTATGAGTTGGGATACGGACTTCTTTCACATGTCCCGTATTCGATTGGATTGCGAAAACTAGCGCAGCGCGTCCTTCAGCTTGGAGAAGAACCCCTTCTTCGCGCCGGACGACGGACGGGACTTCACGACAACATGCTGGGCGTCCGTGTCGTGCATCTCGCCGAACCGCTCAATCAGCTCCCGCTCGTCATCGGACAGCTTCTTAGGAATCTCCACCACTACGTGCGCCACCAAATCGCCGCGCTCGTTCTTGTCGTCGAGATGCGTGACGCCGAGGTTCTTCAACGTCACGGTATCGTCCGGCTGGCTGCCGGCTGGGATATCCAGCGTCTGCCTGCCGTCGAAGGTGTCGATTTCGACTTCGTGCCCCAATACGGCCCAACTCATCGGCACCTTGATCCAACAATGCAAATCGTCGTCATCACGAGTGAACATGATCATCCGGCTTGATGCGGATATCCACACTACAAATCGCCCGCGACGCCGCCATTTTCGCCGACCTCACCCTGATTAGCGAGACGCAGACGGGTGTTGTTCGCCACGCCGGCCGGCACCGCGACGCCGACATTGCGGGTGACGCGCACGCGGCCATGGCCGAGGCAGGACGGGCACGGCTTCTCGATGACCGTTCCATGGCCTTCGCAGCGTTCGCATGGCGCGGTGGTCATCATCTGGCCGAGCATGGTGCGTACCACGCGCTGGCGCATATCCCTGACCGTGGCAGTCGGGACATTGTGTGGGCTGTGTGCCGTTCTGGCAGCCGGTGCCGCCGCATTCCTGCACAGGCCGAACGTGTTGACCTTGACGTGCGTGGTGTCGCCGAACACCGCCGTCTTCAAATCGATGGTCGCGGAAACAAGCGCGTCACGCCCCGGCTGGGTGCGCGGAGTCGGTCCACCGCCGGTGCCACCGAATCCGCCACCGGTGAACATGCTGAAGATGTCCCCCATATCGCCGAATCCGCCACCGAATCCGCCACCGTGCATGCCGCCCGCATTCGGATCGTTCGGATCGACGCCGGCATCGTACATCTGCCGTTTCTTAGGATCCGACAGCACATCGTACGCGTTGTTGACTTCCTTGAACTTGTCTTCGAATTCCGGACCTGCGATGTCGGGATGGTATTTGCGGCTCATCTTTCGATACGCCTTTTTGATCTCGTCGTCGCTTGCCGAACGGTCGACGCCCAGCACTTCGTAATAGTCCGTCACGATTATTCTTTCTCCCTGTTGGTTCTGCGTGTCATTGTGCCATAAGGCGGGGTCAGTCGGCCGGCTGACCTTCATCGTGGGCGAGGAACGCCGTCAGATATCTGGCGACCGCCCTCACGGCGGCCATGGTCGCCGCGTAGTCCATATGCGTCGGCCCGATCGATCCGACGAATGCGACCGGTTCGCCCGCCTGCTGCGTATCATCACCGCTTTGATTTTCCGTCTGTGATGATGCGGCCGCATGCGTCGCGCCGTCCGTGGCGGCCGCGGAGGTACGCCCGTAGCCACTGGTTACCACTGAGGCGTGCAGCAAACCGGGCGTGTGCGTTTCGGAACCGATCGCCACTCCGACGCCGTCGGATTGCGTGGTTTCGCTCAGCGAGCTCATCAACTTCATGAGCACCACCTGCTCCTCCAACGCGTCGAACAGCGGGGCCAGGTCGGCCACCGTGCGTTGATGCGCAAGCCGTGAAGTGCCCGCCATGTACAATTCGCTCGCGCGTTCGTCATCAGCCATGCCATCAAAGGCCTGCGCAAGCGTTTCCGCAAGCGTGCTGATCGCATGGTATTCCTTGCGCGCTCCCATCTGTCGTACGCAATCGGCCGTGCGGGTCAGCGAAACGCCGGAGCATTGCGTGTTGATCTCGTTGGTCAGATGAGTGAGCGTCGTCACGTCCGGCAATTTCGTGACGTTGAGGATATGCTGCGCGACACGGCCGGTATCGGTGATCACTACGGCAAGCAGCGTATTAATGGACACTGGCACGATTTCGATATGCCGCAATGTCGACTTCGACAGTGACGGCGCGGCCACGACGGCGACCTGTCCGGTGATCTGCGCCAGCAGCCGGGCGGCCCGCTGCAGCGTGTCCTGCAGATTGACCGATCCGGACAGAAAGCTGTTGATGCCGCGGCGCTGGGCCTCCGATAGCGGAACGACCGTCGCCAAACGGTCGACGAAGTAACGGTACCCTTTTTCGGTCGGCACCCTGCCGGCCGAAGTGTGCGGCTGAATAAGATAGCTTCATCTTCCAAGGCCGCCATGTCGTTGCGCACGGTGGCGGAGCTGACGCCGAGGTCATGATCCCGGGTCAGTGTGGTGGAACCCACCGGTTCCTGAGAACGGATGTAATCCTCGACCACGGCACGCAACACCAGCATGCGTCTTGATTGCGCCATGCGCGCCTCCTTATGCATAGGTGTGTGCCGGTACGCCTTATGTTTGACGGTGCTGATGAGACGTACCCGGAAAACTTCTTTTAATGTTTTAGCACTCCGGCACCCGGAGTGCTAATTCGTTCGCTTCCAGAGTAGTTTCCTTCATGCGGCAAAGGCTTGCGGCGACTGGCATTGGGAGAGATATCGACAAACGAACATCTGAAGTTCACGCGAATGTTAATTGTGAGCGCTAACAGCACACAAACTACCAAAACACGCCAAAATTTCACCACAACGTCACCTCACATCGCTACTATGGGAAACGCAATGTGAGGGCGTCGAGCGCTCGGCACAAGCCGGATACGCGGCCCGACCAATTGGAAGGAAAGTAATCCATGACCGAATTCAAGGAGACCGAGCTGGACGAACGCGCCATCAAGATGGCCAAGGTCCTGTCGGCCGACGCGGTTGAGCGTGCGGGACACGGCCACCCGGTTCCCCCGTCTCCCTGGCGCCTATCGCCTACACCCTGTACCAGCACTTCATCAAGCATGATCCGAACGACCCCAACTGGGAAGGCCGCGATCGCTTCATTCTTTCCGGTGGCCACGCCTCCCTCACCCAGTACGTCCAGCTGTACTTCTCCGGCTACGGCCTGACCCTGGACGATCTGAAGAACTTCCGTGGCGGCGCTGACACCCGTACCCCGGGCCATCCGGAATACGGCCTGACCCCGGGCATCGAAATGACCACCGGTCCGCTGGGCCAGGGCTTCGCCTCCGCCATCGGCTTCGCCTATGGCCAGCGTTTCCAGCGTGGCCTGCTCGATCCGGAAGCTCCGGAAGGCGAGTCCCCGTTCGACCACAACATCTGGGTCATCTGCGGTGAAGGCGATATCGAAGAGGGCATCTCCGGCGAAGCCGCCTCCCTCGCCGCCAACCAGCAGCTCGGCAACCTGACCGTGATCTTCGATGCCAACCGCATCCAGATCGAAGGCGACACCAACCTGGTGCTGGCCGAGGACGTGCTCAAGCGCTTCCAGCCTACGGCTGGTACACCGACGAGTTCAGCTTCATCCACCTGACGGCTCCTACAAGGAGGACGTCGAAGGCCTGGCCGACACCATCGCCAAGGCCCGCGCCGCCGCCCCGAACCAGCCGAAGCTCATCAAGGTCGACACCCTGATCGCATGGCCGACCCCGGGCAAGACCAATGATCCGTCCTCTCACGGCTCCAAGCTGGGCGCCGAGGCCGTCGCCGGCCTCAAGAAGCTCCTCGGCTACGACCCGGAGGAGTCCTTCCACGTTGACGAAGAGGCCCTCGCCCACGCCCGCAAGGTCGCCGAGCGCGGTCTCGAAGCCCACAAGGAATGGGACGAGAAGTACAACGCATGGCGCAAGGCCAACCCGGACAAGGCTGCCCTGTACGACCGCATCAAGCCGGCGAGCTTCCGGAAGGCTTCGACAAGGCCATCGACGACCTCGAGGCCACCTTCGAAGTCGGCAAGAACGTCGCCACCCGTGGCGCTTCCGGCTCCACTCTGAACGCCATCGCAGCCGTCATGCCGGAACTCTGGGGCGGCTCCGCCGACCTCGGCGGCTCCAACAAGACCGACCTCAAGGGCGCTGCCACCTTCGCCCCGGCCGAGTGCGCCACCAAGCAGTGGCCGAACTGCAGCAAGTACGGCCGTCAGCTCCACTTCGGCGTGCGCGAGTTCACCATGGGCACCATCACCAACGGCATCCTGCTGGGCTCCCACACCCGTCCCGTACGGCGGCACCTTCTTCATGTTCTCCGATTACGAGCGTTCCGCCGTGCGTCTGGCCGCCCTCATGCAGATTCCGAACCTGTACGTGTGGTCCCACGACTCCGTCGCAGTCGGCGAAGATGGCCCGACCCACCAGCCGGTGGAGCATCTGGCTTCCTTCCGCGCCATCCCGCAGCTCGAGGTCGCTCGTCCGGCCGACGCTTACGAGACCGCTGAAGCCTACCGTTACTTCTTCGAGAAGAAGAACACCCTGCCGACCGCTATGGTTCTGACCCGTCAGCGTCCCGGTTCTCGCCGAGACCGCTGAGAAGGCCAAGGACGGCGTGAAGAAGGCGCTTACGTGCTCGTCGACACCGAGGCACCCCGGACGTCATCATCATGGCCACCGGTTCCGAAGTCCAGTGGGCTGTGTCCGCTGCCAAGACCCTGGCCGGCGAGGGCATCAAGGCCCGCGTCGTGTCCGTGCCGTGCGTGGAATGGTTCGAGGAGCAGGACGCCGAATACAAGGAGGCCGTGCTTCCGGCCGCCGTCAAGGCCCGCGTCTCCGTCGAGGCCGGCGTTGCCATGCCGTGGTACAAGTACCTCGGCTCCTACGGCAAGCCGGTGTCCATCGAGCAGTTCGGCCTGCAGGGTGATGGCGCTCAGAACATGATCGATCTGGCATCACCGCCGAGCACGTTGTGGAAGCCGCCAAGGCCTCCATCGCGGAAGTCGAAGCCGCCAAGTGATGATACGGGGAGGGACACGACAGCATGTGCCCCTCCCCTTTCACCGATAAACAAGATTTGATCCAAAAAGGTATCAAGGAGAAAAAACAATGACTGAAGCAACTCAGCGCACCTCTGACTCCGGTGTCTCGATCTGGCTGGACGACCTGTCCCGCTCCCGCATCGAGTCCGGCTCTCTGCAGGATCTCATCGCCAACAAGAACGTTGTCGGCGTGACCACCAACCCGTCCATCTTCCAGAAGGCTCTGCACGAGGTCGGCCCGTACGATCCGCAGCTGAAGGAACTGGGCAAGGTCGACGTTGAGACCGCCGTGCGCGAGCTCACCACCACCGACGTGCGCAACGCCACCGACATCTTCCGTGAGGTTGCCGAGAAGTCCGATTTCGTTGACGGCCGCGTCTCCATCGAAGTGGATCCGCGTCTGGCTCACGAGACCGAGGCCACCGAGAAGCAGGCCGAGGAACTCTGGGCCAAGGTGAACCGTCCGAACGCCATGATCAAGATTCCGGCCACCCTCGAAGGCCTGCCGGCAATCACCGCCACCCTGGCCAAGGGCATCTCCGTGAACGTCACCCTGATCTTCTCCCTGGAGCGTTACGAGCAGGTCATCGACGCCTACATCGAGGGCATCGCCCAGCTGACGCCAACGGCCACGACCTGAAGCACATCGGCTCCGTCGCTTCCTTCTTCGTCTCCCGCGTGGACACCGCTGTGGACAAGCTGCTGGAAGCCAACGGCTCCGACGAAGCCAAGGCTCTCGAGGGCAAGGCCGCTGTGGCCAACGCTCGCCTGGCTTACGAGCTGTTCGAGAACAAGTTCGCCAACGATCCGCGTTGGGCTGCTCTTGAAGCCAAGGGCGCCAAGAAGCAGCGTCCGCTGTGGGCCTCCACCGGCACCAAGAACGCCGCCTACTCCGACTGCAAGTACGTCGACGAGCTCGTTGCTCCGTTCGTCGTCAACACCATGCCGGAGAAGACCCTGAACGCTCTCGCCGATCACGGCAATGGCGCTCCGTCCATCAAGGCACCTACGAAGAGTCCCACGCCATCATGAACAAGCTCGCCGATCTGGGCATCAACATCAAGGATGTCAACCGACAAGCTGGAAGCTGACGGCGTCGCAGCCTTCATCAAGTCCTGGGACACCGTCCTCGCCGACGTCCAGGCTGGCATCGACCGCGTCAACGGCTGAATCATTCGCTGATACAGCACCGTTAAACGGATAAAAGCCGAGAGGTCTCCATCTTTTGATGGAGACCTCTTTTTCGTATGCCGAAATAATACGCGCAGAAGACATACGGAAAGACAAAAAGGCCGCGATATCAGATCGCGGCCATAATCGAAAGAAAAGCGAACCGAAAATCAAGCCTGCCAATACGTGCTGAAGAAGTCGCCGATTTCGCCGATGGTCTCCTTCAACATGCTGATGCGAGGCAGATAGACCACACGGAAGTGGTCCGGTTCCTGCCAGTTGAACGCACCGCCGTGGCTGATGAGGATATGCTTGTCATGCAGCAGGTCAAGCGCGAACTGCTCATCGGAATGGATGTTGAACTTCTTCACATCGATCTTCGGGAAGATGTAGAACGCCGCTTTCGGTTTGACGCGGTGATGCCTGGAATATCGTTGAGCATGTTGTACACCAACTCGCGCTGATCGTAGATGCGGCCGCCGGGCACCAGATAATCCTTGACGCTTTGATGGCCGCCCAATGCGGTCTGCACCACCGACTGCGCAGGCACGTTCGAGCACATACGCATGTTGGCCAGCATGTTCAGACCCTCGATGTAATCCTTGGCGAGACGCTTGTTGCCGCTCAGCACCATCCAGCCGACACGCCAGCCGGCGATCATATGGGACTTCGACAATCCGGAGAACGTCACGCAGAACAGGTCAGGCGCAAGGGACGCGATGGAGATGTGCTCCAACCCATCCATGACCAGACGGTCGTAGATCTCATCCGAGAAGATCATGAGCTGGTGCTCTCGCGCAAGATCGACAATCTGCTGAAGCACTTCCTTCGGATACAGCGCGCCGGTCGGATTGTTCGGATTGATGATGACGATCGCCTTGGTCTTGTCGGTAATCTTGGAACGCATGTCGTCGATGTCCGGATACCATTCGGAATCCTCATCGCAGACGTAATGCACCGCGGTTCCGCCGGCCAGATTCACGCAAGCTGTCCACAGCGGATAATCCGGCGACGGCACGAGTACCTCGTCGCCGTTGTCCAGCAACGCGGATAAGGACAGGTTGATAAGTTCGCTGACGCCGTTGCCGGTGTAGATGTCGTCGATGGACACGTTGGGGATGTTCTTCAGCTGCGCATACTGCATGATGGCTTTGCGCGCGGAGAACAGGCCCTTCGACGGCGAATAGCTTCCGTGTCGGGCAGCTGCTGCGACATGTCGTAGACACTTCATCCGGCGTGCGGAAGCCGAAGGGTGCCGGGTTGCCGATGTTCAATTTCAGGATGTGGGTGCCGTTGGCCTCCATGCGCTCGCCTCGTCGGCGACCGGGCCGCGCACGTCGTAGAGCACGTTGTCGAGCTTGTGCGATTTGCCGAAGGTGCGGCGGCGGCCCACGGGAATCTCGCTGTCCGTCTGGGGCTTGGCGGCACCCATGGCAAGCGGTGTGGCGGCGTGTTCGCCGTCCGTGACGCTGTTGGATGCGTCCGAGTTCAATTGCGTGGTGGATTCCTCGCCGCGCAGCAATTCGTGTCGACGTCCAGTTCGCTGGCCAGGAATTCGAGCACGTCCTCGCGGGGCATGGTCTTGCCGGCCACATATTGGCTGATGTGGCTCTTGCCCATCTTTACGCCACGATGTTCGGCGGCGTGCACCAAATCGACCTGCTTCAATCCCCTGCTGTTCATCGCATTGCGCAGACGTTCCGCAAACACCGATACGCTCATATCCTTATGCCTCCAACCGGGAGTTCAATTTATCTTTTGAACAACGGTTCAAAGCATACCCCCGGTTCAACACAAGTTCAATTTTGGCGTGTTCTCGAGTCTCGACCGGTTCAGCAACTGCGCTTCAATCCATTGGGCGACGCCGTCCTCGTTGTTGGACGGGCAGATCTCGTCGGCGATGGACAACACCTTGGGGTTCGCGTTGGCCACGGCCACGCCCCGGCCGGATTCGCTCATCATGTTGATATCGATGAGGTCGTCGCCGAAGGCGGCTGTCTGTTCAAGCGGCACGTCCAGTCGCTCGCACAGCAGGTGCAGCGCGTGCTCCTTGTTGGCCTGCGGGTTCATGAGCATCCACATCACGCCTTCGCTGATGGAGATGTCGAAGTCCGGCGGAATCAGCGCACGCAGCTCGTTCCACTGTTCAGGTTCGGGGAAGATGGTGATTTTGTCCGCCACGCCTTCGGGCACGTCGTGGAAGTTCGTGTATTGGAAGGCCTGAGTTTTCCAATACACGCGCACATCGAAGTTGGTGTAGCGCACGTCGTTCATCACGATGCCGAGCTTCAGGCCGGGCATGCGATCGAGCAGGAACAGACAGACTTCGCAGGCACGCCGTGAGGAGAAGCCAATCTTGATCAAATGGTTCTCATCGGCCGGCGTGGCACCTGAGGTGAGCAGGTCGAAGTCGGAGTGGGCCGGGTCGAAATCGATGAGGGCGCCGTTCAGATAGATTACGGCGTCCACCGGCAGTTTTTCGGCGAACTGGAGACCGGTACTCACCGGCCGCGCGGTGGCGATGGCGAATTGCATTCCGGCATCGTGCGCGCGGTTGATGGTGTCGATGCTGCGCTGGGTAATGAACCGGTCCTCGAATACCTCGGCGTCGTGCAGCAACGTGCCGTCGAGGTCGGCGACCAGCAGTCGGGGTTGTTTCGGCGTGATGGCGTCGAGAATCACAGCAGCCCCTCACAGTGTTCACGCACGAGTTCGGCGGAATGGTGCAGTTTGGCCCGCTCGTCCTCGCTCAGATCGAGTTCGACGATCTCGTTGGCACCATTGGCGCGCAGTTCAGTGGGGACGCCGAGGAACACGTCATGTTCGCCGTATTCGCCGTCCAGCAGGGTGGAGACGGGCACGATGCGGCGTTCGTCCCACAGGATGGTCTGTACGATGCCGGCCACGGTGGAGGCGATGCCGAAGTTGGTGCCGCCCTTGGCCGCGACGATCTCATTGCCACGGGTGCGGGTCTTCTCTTCGATTTCGGTGGTGGACACGGAGGCGAAACGGTCTTGGTTGTCGGCCAGGAAGCGGGCGAATGGCTTGCCGCCGAGCGAGACGGTGGACCATGCGGTGAACTGGGAGTCGCCGTGCTCGCCCATCACGAAGCCGCCCACGTTGCGCGGGTCAAGGCCGGTCTCTTCGCCGATGATGGTCTTGAGACGCGAGGTGTCGAGCGCGGTGCCGGTACCGAGCACTGGGTGCGAGGCAGACCGGAACGTTTCCAGGCATACCAAGCCATCACGTCGACCGGGTTGGAGACCATGACGATCACGCCGTCAAAACCGGAGGCCATGACGTTGTCGACCACTTCGCCCACAAGACCCACGGTGAAGCCGAGTTCGGCCATGCGGTTGGAGTTGGCCGGCGGCTTGCGGCCCACGGTGATGACGACGATGTCCGCATCCTTGCAGTCGGCGTAGTCGCCGGCGCGCACCTTGACGTGGCGGTCCTGGAATTCGCTGCCATCATCGAGGTCGCGGGCCTCCCCCAGGGCCTTGGCGGCGGAACAGTCGATGAGCACAAGCTCATTGCACAGGCCGTGCGTGACGATGCCGAAGGCGGCGGTGGCACCGACCCGGCCGGTGCCGACGATAACGACTTTGTTGCGGTTCATAGTGACCATGGTGATGTCCTTTCGTAATACTCGATAGAACGCATACGACCCATGACCGACGGTAACGGTCATGGGTCGCGAGCGACAAGTCTATATGGCGTGCAAGCCGATCAGCCGAGGTTGAACTTGGTCATCATGTCGAGGCCGATGATCAAGGCCACCCACACCAGAGCGATGATAACGGTCCAACGGTTCAGGTTCTTTTCGGCGACACCGGAAGTACCGGCGTTCTGGGTCAGACCGCCGCCGAACATGTCGGACAAACCGCCGCCCTTGCCCTTGTGCATAAGGATGAGCAGGGTCAGCACGAAGCTGAGCAGCACGACGATGACTTGCAGCGTGATCTTAAGAGCGGTCACAGGGTACCTCCGGATTGATTGGACTGTTGACCAGCATAGCGCACACACGGGAAAACCGTGGTATTAGTTCCGTGATTTCGTGGATTTCAGTGCCAGTCGAGCGATTTTGGCGAGTTCCTCAACGTCCAGGGCCGCCCCTCCGATCAGGAAGCCGTCAACGTCGGGCTGGGAAATGAGTTCCGCCGCATTTTTCGAGGTGACCGATCCGCCGTACAGGATACGTACGCTATCGGATACCTTCGTGCCAAAAGTGGTCTTCAAATCGTTGCGGATGGCGTTTGCGGCATCCTGGGCGGATTGCGGAGTGGCCACCATGCCGGTGCCAATGGCCCAGACAGTTCGTAGGCCACGATGAGTTTGGCGGCTTGTTCTTCGTTGAGATCGCGGGTGACGTCTCGTACCTGGCCCACGGCGAAATCGAGTTCAATGCCTTGACGTCGTTCCTCGAAGCTTTCGCCG
>ENA-OQIO01000151-OQIO01000151.1-human-gut-metagenome-genome-assembly--contig:-NODE-151-length-34260-cov-7.560103_pt1 | contig 34260 bp, 37 predicted proteins | sample MGYA00242573_ERZ504737 | MGnify/ENA primary metagenome ERZ504737 (study PRJEB26092, sample SAMD00036203) | human gut metagenome | host: Homo sapiens | study: EMG produced TPA metagenomics assembly of...
GATCAGCAACTCGTTTATTTTATCAAACTCATTTGCTTTTGTCAAGAACTTTTTTCAAGTTTTTTTGAAGCAGTTTTTGCAACCCGCGGCAGCCACCCGGCTCCGAACTAGGTTTTTCTGTTTCAAAAGAACTCATTCACTGTAGCTCTCGCTGACAGCTTAGTTATAATAACACCACCAAAAGCAAAAGTCAACACCTTTTTTCGAATTTTCTTATTTTCAGAAAAATACACACAATTCTGTATATTCATTTTTTTATCTAACTACTTGTTAAATACAAAAAAATCAGCAGAAAACACCTTCTATAAAGTCCGTTTTCTGCTGACTTTTCTTCTTAATATTAGTCAAGCGGATGTTCGCAATCCGTTTCGCTACTTGCTCATAACCAAATAACTGCTTCGCAGCTTATCAGGAGTGACTTGTACCACTCCTGATACAAACAAGTCCCAACCCACTGCTTATTGCTCCACGCAATGGAAGCAGGGAACTTACTTGATTCGATTAAATCACTTTCGTCGTCCACTCCGAGCAGTCCCATACGCTGGTTGCCAGCCATCATAAAATTCCGGCTCATGGCAGACCATAAGAACAGTTCCTTTGTACTCTTTCAGTGCGTTTTTCAGCTCCTCTTTCGCGTCCACGTCAAGATGGTTCGTCGGCTCGTCGAGGACAAGGAGGTTAGTTTCGCGGTTGATGAGTTTGCAGAGGCGCACTTTTGCCTGCTCGCCGCCGGAAAGGACACGCACCAGGCTTTCAATGTGCTGTGTGGTAAGACCGCATTTGGCGAGCGCTGCGCGGACTTCATACTGGGTATAGGATGGAAATTCTTCCCAGATTTCCTGGATACAACTGTTGGTGTTGCCTTTTGGCATTTCCTGCTCGAAATATCCGATTTCCAGATAATCGCCAAGCTCCACGTTTCCGCCAAGGGACGGAATCAAACCGAGGATACTCTTTAAGAGTGTTGTTTTTCCGATTCCGTTGGCACCGGTGAGCACGATCTTTTCGCCACGCTCGATCGCAAAGGTCAGCGGTCTGGAAAGCGGTTCTTCATAGCCGATCACAAGTTCTTTTGCAGTCACAACGAAACGACCCGAAGTGCGCGCAGTGCGGAAATGAAATTCCGGCTTTGGTTTTTCTTTCGCAAGCTCGATCACATCCATCTTATCCAGCTTCTTCTGCCGTGACATAGCCATGTTTCTGGTTGCCACACGGGCTTTGTTTCGTGCCACGAAATCCTTCAGTTCACTGATCTCCTGCTGCTGACGGTTATAGGCAGCTTCCTTCTGCGCTTTTTTGACCGCATAAACCTCCTGGAAGTGATCGTAATCACCCACATAACGATTCAGCTCTTTGTTTTCCATATGATAGATCAGATTGACAACACTGTTCAGGAATGGGATATCGTGAGAGATCAGAATGAAGCATTTTCATACTCTTCAAGGTATCGTTTCAGCCAGGTGATATGTTCCACATCCAGGTAGTTGGTCGGCTCATCTAAAAGAAGGATATCCGGTTTTTCCAGCAGCAGTTTTGCCAGAAGGACCTTCGTTCTCTGTCCGCCGGAAAGCTCAGTGACATCGCGTTCGAGACCGATCTCCTCGAGGCCGAGTGCACGGCCGATCTCTTCGATTCTCGAATCCAGAATGTAGAAATCGTGTGCATCCATCATCTCCTGAATCACACCAAGTTCCTCCATCATCTGATTCAGCTCGTCCTCGGAGGCATCTCCCATGGAATCGCAGATCGTGTTCATCCGCTCTTCCATCTCGTACAGCCAGGAAAAAGCGCTTTTTAACACATCACGGATCGTCATACCTTTTTCCAGAACGGTATGCTGGTCCAGATAGCCGACACGGACATTTTTTGCCCACTCAACCTTTCCCTCATCCGGCATCAGCTTTCCGGTGATGATGTTCATAAAGGTTGATTTTCCCTCACCATTTGCGCCTACCAGACCGATGTGTTCCCCCTTTAAGAGGCGGAACGATACATCTTCAAAAATCGCACGGTCGCCGAAGCCGTGGGACAGATGTTCTACATTTAAAATACTCATGCATAAATTCTCCTTCTTCTGTTGTATTGGAATTTTCCGATCTCCTGATCGTTTTCTTTTTCATATGTAACTATTCAGAGCCATGCAAAATGGAAGAAAATTGCGAATCATGCTTGCATGAATGAGCGGTTTTCTTCCTTTTCATATGGCGAGAAGCAACATCGAGATGCAGCGTAAGCGGAATCGAGATGGGGCTCTGAATAGTTACTTTCCTATTATAGTCTGAATCATTATATAGGGAAATTCCCTCTTTTGGCAAGCTTTTTCTATACCGTCCCAGGCTTTTATCCCATATCCGGAAAGTATCCTTTTCCGCAGCAAAAAAGAAGAACTCCTTCGGAAAAAGGTTCTCCTCTCAGAATTCTTCTTTTTGTTTTTTGTTCCAAAACCATAACCATTTCGGAATTTTAAGAGCATTTCTTTTTTTGTCCATACACCCAATCCGCATACATTTCCTTCACGGATGGATAGACATACTCCACAAGATACTGCGAGTTCTGCATTTCTTCGCGTGTAGATTCGCCTGAAAGCACAAGGGCTGCAGAAATATCCGCCATGTTTGCGCACGCAATGTCCGTATAGAGACGGTCTCCCACAAGAACAGCCTCATCGCGGGTTCTGCCTGTCATATCAAGTGCCATCTCAACCATCCGTGTACCTGGTTTTCCGATATAAGTCGGCATGCGGTGGACCGCATGTCCGATCATCTCGCAGATGGAACCGCAATCCGGCACGTAGCCGAATTCAATCGGACAAGCATAGTCCGGGTTCGTTGCAGCGTAATCGAGCTCCGGGCGCTCTGTCAACAGCCGACAGATATCCGTCAGTTTTTGATACGTCAGTTCATTGTCATAGCTTGCAAGCACACATGCAATTCCTTCTTTCTCCGGATCGTGGGTGGTACACACACCGAAGCTCTCCAATTCCCGGATCAGAGAGTCCGTTCCCAGCACATAGACGGGACGGGATCCATATTTCTGCTTCAGATAATGCGCTGTTGCAACAGAAGCCGTCAGAAAGTTCGCGCTTGTTGTCGGGATGCCCAGCTTTGCAAATTTTTTCCGGTAATCTGCTACGCTCATCGTCGTATTATTTGTGATAAACACATAATCTCCACCGTACTCGGACAGTCCGTTTAAAAATCGGTCTGCTCCCGGAATCAGACGGTTCCCCACGCAGATGGTTCCGTCGATATCCAAAAGGAACAGCTTTTTTTCTCCAATCGGTATCACTTCGCGTTGCGGCAGGAAACGGCCACATCCGGATAATTAGTGATGACTGCGTCAACACCGGCCTCCATCAGACGCTCGATCTCCGCCTTATCATTGACCGTCCACACATGCACCGCAAGATCGCTTTCCACATACTGCTGAAGAAAGTCTGCCATCTGCACATGAAAGGTTGCCGGATGAAGAGCTCCTGTTCCGATTTTTTTCGCATAATTCACGACATCATAAATAATATCTGCGTAGAGGATGCCGGTGCTGGCTTTCGGATCCAGTTCCAGAATTTTTGCAATGCTGTAATGGTTAAAGGAAGAATAAATCACGCGATCTTCCATCTCCATCTCTTTTGTCAGCTCGAGTACCTTTTTTTCCAGGTCTTTATACCAGAAAATACCGGTTTTCAGCTCGACATTGATCGTCATTCCCGTTGGCTTTAATGCTTCATATACTTCGCGAAGCGTCGGAATTTTTACATTCTGATATTCCAGATGTGTCTTATTAAAGTTCAGGTTCTTCAATTCCGCAAGCGTATAATCTTTGACAAATCCGCTTCCGTCACTGACCCGGTCGATTTCTTCATCGTGGACAACAACCATCTCGCCATCTTTCGTCAGCTGTACATCCAGCTCCACACCGTCTGCTCCCTGCTCTGCCGCAAGAAGAAACGCTTCCAGTGTATTTTCCGGTGCATATGCACTGGCTCCTCTGTGTGCCCATACTTTTGTTTTCATCTCGTATCTGTCCTCCATTTTCCGTTCCCATTTCCAAATCTGCACTCTTTTCTATCTTTTGTCCCGACTGCAGCTTTTTTCCTTTTATCGTAAGCCTGAAAACAAGTGAAAAAAGCGGTGCTGATTTTTTTACATCTTCTGCGGGATTGCTATAGATTCGGAAGCGCGCCGGATTTTTGTCTCCGACGCATTTCCAGTCATATCTGAAAAATCATTTCCGTAAATCGGATCTTCCCATTCACAAAACCGTTCAAACACGCTTTGGGAACTCGTTTTTCTTCACTATAGGACGAAATCTTATTTTTGTAAAGCCTGTCTCTTATTCATTTACCAGATTATAATCCTCGATGGAGCTGTTGATCTGGGAAGCCATTGATTCTACTGCTTTCTCCGGGGTCTCATTTCCGTTGATCATATTCTCGATTTCTGTTTCCACAATCTGTCTTGCCTCCGGGAATACAGAGAGAAGTGCGCCGGCGTACTGCGGCTTGGAATCGTGCAGCTGATCAATCGCGGTCTGGAACTGTGGATACTGTGCCACATTATCTTTGAAGGTCTGCTCCTCATCAGCAGCTGTTGTTACTGGGAAGTAACCAGTCTCGGCATTCCAGTATGCCTGAGACTCCGGGGAAATCAGGAATTTGATAAATTTCCAGGTGGCGGCTGCTTTTGCATCATCGTTGTTGTTCAATGCCCAGAGAGATGCTCCTCCGATGGAAACACCGCCCTCATCGCCGTCCTTGATTGTCGGGAAATATGCGGTTCCAACTTCGAAACTTCCGTTGACATCCTGTAAAATCTGTTTCAGGGATGCGGTAGAGCCAAGAGTGATCGCTGCTTTTCCGGAAGTAAAGTCTGTTGTTGCGGTATCGCTTCCGGCACGGCCTACGTTTGGTGCAACGTCGGCATCATTCAGGGCTTTCCACGCATTTAAGATGTTGAGCGCTCCGCCGTTGGAATCAAATTCAACCGCAGTAGCAGCAGCATCACGGCCATTTCCATTATCCGCATAGGAAAGTCCCTGTTTGCAGAGCCACTGTTCGAAATACCATCCATAGATGGAGAGTGCCAGCGGTTCACCGGCTCCGCCCTTTGTTTTCAGATCATCACCGATGGCAAGAATTCCTTCCAGGCTTGTAGGAACCTCGGTGATCCCTGCTTTTTCAAACATATCTTTGTTGTAATACAGAATCGGTGTGGACGAATTGAATGGCATCGAGTACAGCTCATTGTTTACCGTATAATAAGCAGCGATATTCGGCTCGATCTGGGAAATGTCATAGCCATCTGCATTAATCAGCTCCTGCATCGGAATGACCCAGCCGGAATCAATCATAAAGCGTGTTCCGATATCATAAATCTGTACCAGGTCTGCTCCCATATTTCCGATCTGTGCACTTTTCAGTTTGTTAATCGTATCATCATATTCTCCCTGATAAACCGCCTCAACGGTAATGCCATCGGTATTCTCTTCATTGAATTTATTGACAAGATAATCCATTGCCTCGCCATTGACACCGCCCATGGAATGCCAGAAGGTAATCGTGGTTCCCTTCGTATCCTGGTTTAAATCCGGTGCTTCTGCGCCATCTGCCGTACTTCCTGCCTCTGTGCTGGCTGTGGTTTCATCCGTTGTTGCACCCTGTGCCTCACTCGTTGTTTTTCCGCCTCCACATCCAGTAAGCGCCATAGCTGCCATAGAAGCCGCAAGAATCGATGCAATCACTTTTTTCTTCATTTTTTTCTCCTCGTTTTTCATACAGTTTTCTATTCTTTTTTCTGTCACAGGAATCAGCCCTTGACTGCTCCTGAAAACATTCCTTTGATTAAGGCCTTCTGGCCTACGATAAAGATGGAAATGGATGGAATGATAATCATTACCACGCCCGCCAGCATCAGGGTAATCGACTGTGCGTCGACGCTGTTCAGCATACTGATACCAATCTGTACGGTACGCTTGCTGTCCGAACCTGTAACCAGCAGCGGCCACATGTACATATTCCATGCATTGATAAAGGTATAAACCGCCATTGCTCCCATTGCTGACTTTGTCAGCGGCATCAGGATTTTTACGATAAACCGCAGATTACCGCAGCCGTCCAGCTTCGCCGATTCATAAAGCGAAATCGGAAAGGTCATGTAGAACTGGCGGAACAGGAAAATTCCCATTGCAGAGGTAAGAGAAGGCAGGATCAGAACAATATAGGTATCGAGCAGTCCGAGACTTCCTACTGTCAGATAATTGGAAATAATGGTTGCCTCACCCGGCACCATCATGGTCGCCATGACCAGCATAAACAGAACATTTTTTCCTTTGAAATTCAGGAAAGAGAAGGCAAATGCCGCAAGAGAACACGTTACAATCTGACCCAGCGTAATGCTGCCCGCAACCAAAAATGAGTTCAATACAAAGCGTACCAGCGGAATTTTATGAAATGCTTCCACAAAATTTTCCAGTGTCGGATGTTTGGGAACGATATTCATTGCCATTGTGTATAACTCACCGGACGGCATAAACGCTACACTGATGGTATAAAGCAGCGGAAACAGCATAAACAAACAAACGATCAGGTTCATGGTAACCAACGCTGTTTTCTGAAGCATTTTCTTTCTTTTTGCTTTTGCATTCATTGCCAGATGCAGTGCCTGCAGCTCCTCTGCAGAATAAGTTTTTGGTCCGGCAATCGTAGTTGCTATTGTAGACATCAGTATTTTACTCCTCTCTTTTCCATGCGGAACATAACCAGGGTAAGCGCCATGACAATCAGAAACAAAACAACGGACTGTGCGGCTGCGCTTCCAAACCGGTAATTAAAAAACGCATCACGGTATATCGAATATACAATCAGGTTCGTGGATTCTCCCGGTCCTCCCTGTGTCAGGATTTTCACCTGTCCGAATGACTGGAATGCCTGAATAATGTTAACAACCAGTGTGTAGAACATGATCGGAGAAAGCCCCGGCAGTGTCAGCTTAAAAAATTTCTGTACTGCATTCGCTCCATCTACAGAAGCACGCTCATAAATCGAATCATCAATGTTTCCAAGTCCCGCCGAAAAATACAGGAAATTGATGCCACTGTTCAGCCATGCCGTAAGGACAGCCACACAGATCAGCGCATATTTCGGATCACTGACCCAGTTAATGCTCACATGCAGCAATTTGTTTACGATACCGATCGTGGGATTTAAAATAATCTTGAAAATCATGCGCCTGAGCTCGATGCTACTGCCATTGGGAGTGCATAGGAAGTACTGAATACCCGGATTCCCGGGAAAGCCTTGCTGCAAAGAACTGCTCCCAGAAGCCAAGCGCCATACTTCCGACTACAACAATCGCCACAAATTCCAGTGTAACCCAGAGACTGTTGTAAAAGGATGGATTCGATAATAAGCTTTTATAGTTATCCAGTCCCACATACAATTTCGCTTCTCCAAGCTTGTTTGTCTTATACAGGCTCAGATAAATGGTTTTAAAAAACGGATAAAACAGAAAGATGCTAAAGATCACCATACTCGGGATTAGATACATATAAACTTCTGCTTTTTTACACTTTTCGATTACTTTTTTCACTTTCTGCTCCTTCTTATGCTGTTGCACGTTCTTCTTTTTCAACCGGCCGAGATAAAATATTTTCTTCTGTAAACGGATCAAAGATCTGTGCTTTTTCCATATCTGCATACAATGTAATGCTTTCCTTTGCAGTAACCGGCACCTCGGAAGGCACTCTTGCTGTAATCAGATTTTTTCCGGTATTCATATGCAGATACGCTTCTGCACCTATCATCTCCCGCAGGTCAACAAATGCCTTCAACTGATTCTCTTTATAACAGATCCGATGTGCGGAAGCGGTTATTTCGTCCTGTAAATCCTCCGGTCTCAGGCCTAAGATCACCATTTTTCCGAGATAATCACGACGAAGCACCATTCGTTCTCTCCTCTGGCACGAAGGGTAACTCCTCTGTCTCCTTCCAGATAAACCGCTCCGTTTCTTTCCGTCACCATCGTTTCCATAAAATTCATACTCGGAGCTCCGATAAAACCGGCCACAAATTTGTTTGCCGGATGGCGGTAAATCTGCTCCGGTGTATCCGCCTGCTGCACAACACCGTCTTTCATGACAATAATTTTTGTACCAAGCGTCATCGCCTCCGTCTGATCATGTGTAACATAAATCACCGTCGTTTTCAGTTCCTTATGTAATTTTGCCAGCTCCACCGCATCTGTGCCCGCAGCTTCGCATCCAGATTCGAAAGCGGCTCATCCATTAAAAATGCTTTCGGCCGTCTCATAATTGCGCTTCCAATCGCAACTCTTTGTTTCTGACCGCCGGAAAGTGCTGCCGGTCTCCGGTCAAGTAAATGCTCAATTCCAAGCATTTTAGCTGCCTCATGTACCTTTTTATCAACTTCATCCTTGGGCTGTTTCCGGATTTTCAGAGAAAACGCCATGTTTTCATATACCGTCATATTCGGATAAAGCGCGTAGTTCTGAAATACCATCGAAAGATCGCGATCCTTTGCTTCTACATAATTACAAAGCTGTCCATCAATCCAGAGCTCCCCGCTCGTAATCTCCTCAAGACCGGCAATCATCCGAAGCGTCGTCGATTTTCCGCAGCCGGAAGGTCCAACAAAAATCACAAACTCCCGATCCGGTATTTCAAGCGAAAAATCCTGAACCGCATAATGTTCCTTATCATAAGATTTACAGACATTCTTCAACACAATATTTGACATTCGTTTTTCTTCCTCCTCGTCTTGTCGAGACTCATTATACCTTTCCTTCCGTAAAGCCCACTACCACCGCTTTGTAAAATACCCGTTAATAAAATAACCGGTTACTTTACAAAAAATGTCCACATTTTCCCTTATCTCCGTCTCCATCCCCTTCTTTTCCAGCCACTCTTCCAGATCACTCTTTGTAAAATCCCCGAAAATCACCCGCAAAACCAATTTTCAAAACGAGTTCTGAATAGCCATTCCTCTTCCCAATACCAGACAGATTATTTTGACACACAAAAAAAAGGGCCGTAACTATCAAAGTCACCGCACTTTTTCATCACAATATCTATATTCTTCTCTCATCTCAACGCAGTGGGCGCTCCCGCGCCCACATTCGTGTCCGTCCTTCGCACAGCCCCGTAACGCACACAAGGGTGGTGCGCATTTGCAGGGAGCGTGTAATTCTTAGGTTCTGGTATTTTGCGTTATGCGCAAAATCAACTGTCTGAGCGACAGCGAGTTTTGATTTTTGGCGCATGGTTTTAGCAAAATGACAGAGCCTTAGAATTACTAGCTCCCGAAACCGCGCATCACCCTTGTGTGCGTTACTGGGCGTCCGTCCCCACCTCAGAGCCTATTCCACCGGTTCCGCCGGCACAAACACCCTGCTGTTTTCCTGTTCTTTCGGTTTTTCCGCTCTTTCCGTTGCCTCCCTGCAGAAATACTCCTGTGAATTCACCAGCGTCTTTCCACGCTTATCCGGCTTTGTATACGTTCCGTCTGCCTGTAAAATACTAGCTTTCACATTATCCTTCATCTGGATATCAAGAATATGCATTACTTCTTTCTTGATCTGCTCATCCTCAACCGGGAACACAATCTCCACCCGTTTTTCCAGATTTCGCGGCATCCAGTCCGCGCTTCCCATAAACACCTCTTCATTTCCACCACTGTAGAAGTAGAAAATCCGCGCATGTTCCAGGAAATTGCCGACAATCGAGCGAACGGTAATATTCTCGCTGACACCCGGGATGCCAACCTTCAGGCAACAGATTCCCCGGATAATCAGGTCAATCTTTACTCCGGCCGCCGAAGCACTGTAAAGCGCCGCAATAATATCGCGGTCGCATAACGAGTTCATCTTCGCAATAATATGCGCTTTCTGTCCCTTCTTTGCGTGTTCCTCCTCCATAGCAATCAGATGCAGGAACCGGTCTTTCATCCAGAGCGGTGCAACAATCAGTTTGTTCCAGCGATCTGGCTCCGAATAGCCCGAAAGCATGTTAAATACTGCTGTTGCGTCCTCACCGATCTTTGCATTGCATGTCAGCAGACCACAGTCCGTATACAGCTTTGCCGTAGAATCGTTATAGTTTCCCGTGCCAAGATGTACATATCTGCGAATGCCTGTCTCCTCGCGCCGAACCACCAGTGTAATCTTACTGTGTGTTTTCAGTCCCAGAAGACCATAAATTACATGGCATCCCGCCTTTTCCAGCATCTTCGCCCAGACAATATTGTTTTCTTCGTCAAACCGTGCCTTTAATTCCACCAGTACGGAAACCTGTTTGCCGTTTTCCGCCGCCTGCGCCAGTGCCGCGATAATCGGAGAATTGCCGCTCACACGGTACAGCGTCTGTTTGATTGCCAGTACATCCGGATCCTTTGCTGCCTGTTGTACAAATTGCACGACCGGATCAAACGTCATATAAGGATGATGCAGTAAGATGTCTCCTTTTCGGATGTTTGTAAAAATGTCATCCTCATTCATCAGCGCCGGAACTGCTGCTGGAATGTATTTTGGAATTTTATACTCATCAAAGCCGTCGAGCCCATACATTTTCATTAAAAACGTCAGATCGAGCGGTCCCGGAATCCGGAACAGGTCGTCTTCATCGATGTCAAACTCTTTTTCCAGCATCTTTAAGAGCCGCTTATCCATCTTATCTTCCACTTCCAGACGGATCACTTCGCCCCACTGACGTTTTTTAAGCTGCTTCTGGATCTCCTTTAACAGGTCCGAAGCCTCATCCTCATCGATCGAAAGATCTGCATTTCGCATAACACGGTACGGATGCGCGCAGACTACATCGTAGCTTAAGAACAGCTTTCCAATGTTCCGCTCGATGATCTCCTCCAGAAGAATCACATACCGCTGTCCCGTCTTTTCATCCTGCGGAAGCAGAATAAAACGTGGCAGTACCGAAGGAACCTGAACCGTCGCAAATTCCAGTTCTTTCTCTTTTTCCTTCTCCTTGCCTTTCTTCTCTTTCTTATCCTCCGCACGGCTCAGAAGCGAATCCTCTTTCTTCTGCACCAGTGCACCGATATTCAATGTTTTGTTCCGGATCAATGGGAACGGGCGGGCCGAATCCATGGCCATCGGGGTCAGAACCGGGTAAATGTTCTCCTCAAAATAGGAATCCACATACTCCGCCTGCTCCTTCGTCAGCTTCTCGTGCTCGCTGATAATCGTAAGGCCAACGTGCTCCAGAGACGGAACCGCCGAGCGATTGTACGTATTGTACTGCAGCTGCACCAGCTCGTGTGTCCGTTTGCTGATCCCGGCAAGCTGCTCCTTCGCATCCATGCCGGACAGATCCTTTTTCGTATAGTTTGCATGCACCTGGTCTTTTAGTGAAGCCACACGGACCATATAAAACTCATCCAGGTTGGAGGATGTAATGCTGATAAATTTCAGACGTTCAAACAGCGGAATACTCTTATCCCGCGCCTCGTTTAAAACACGCTCGTCGAAGCTGACCCAGCTCAACTCCCGGTTGCGGAAATATTCCGGTTTCTTATATGGTGCAATATCCATCTTTCTTCGCCTCCTTTTACATCTGCCGTTTCAGTTTGATGACCGGCTGTATGCTGAATACCTCATTGAAGAAATCTAATTTTTCCTGGCACAAACCTTGCTCAAGGGTAAAATCGCGGTTGACCGTGAGCGAAAGCTGCAGCTCGCGCTCCTTTAATGTGGCGCGGATCGCCTGAATCTTCTGCAAATGACTCCGGTCGAGCGCATTCGCCAGACGGACGATTGCGGTCAGTTCGGATACTGTCAGATACTGCTCGGCACTCAAGGACGATTCCATCACCAGCTCATCGTAGGACGGGAGCGTAACCGTGTTGTATCTTGCAATCAATGCCACCATCTCACGCTCAATGTGCGACAATCCGATGATTTCATTTGACATGATAATATTATAGGAAGAATCCGCTACATTATTGAAACTGATGTATTTTCCAACGTCATGCAGCATCACTGCCATCTGGAGAAGCAGCCGTTCGCGCTCTTTCATACCGTGCATCTTTTTCGTCGCATCAAACATGGCAAGCGCTGTCATCTCCAGGTTCTGGACATGCGGACGGTTCACTGCGTACCGTTTTCCGATATTTTTTGCCGCCATCAGAATATCATTTTCGAAATTATGACCGCCTTTCAGCAGTTTCATCTGCTCCGCATACTCGTATGCAATACCACGTGTCATATGCACGCCCGGAATCCAGATATGCTCCGCACCCATCATATCAATCAGACATTTATAAATCACAGCAGACGGATACATCAGTGAAGCGTTTTCCAGCGGAATACCAAGTTTTACGGCGAGCTCCATCGGTGACTGGCGGATAATTTTCTCATACCAGGTATTAAAGTTTTCGCGGGAAATGATTTTTGTCGTTTTTTCTTCAATGTTCTGATAAACACTGTCCGTGAAAACATCGCCGATCAGCATAATGTTTTCAATTTTACGGTCTTTCAGATACATCTTTTTAAAGCTTGATACTTCGTTCCAGATCAGCTCCTCGACCATCTCTTCGTAATGTTCCGTCTCACTTTGAATTCCGGCAAGACGCTCGCGGATGCGAAGACTTCCCATGCGGATGTTCTGTGTTGTGACAAGCGCATCCTTATCGAACAGGGAAATCTGAAAACTGCCACCGTCAAGATCGAGAATCGCAGTTCCCTTTTCAATGATCTTGTTAAAATTGTCCTCCATCGCCGCGAGCGCTTTATAGCTAAGAAAACGCTGCTCCGAGTTGGAGAGAACAGTGACAGAAAGACCGGTCAGCTGATGAATTTTTCCAAGGACATAGAGACTGTTCGACGCCTCACTGATCGCACTGGATGCCGTTGCACGGTAATCGTCCACGCGATAGCCTTCCATAATCCGCACAAAATCTGCGAGTACACGGCACAGCTCTTCTTCCATTTCCGGGCGAATTTTTCCCAGCGTGTACGTATCTTTTCCAAGCTCCATCCGGTGGCAGATCTTATCCACGCTCCGGATCCCCTGCTTTTTGGAGATCTCAAAAATCTCCAGGATGACGTCGTAGCTGCCGATATCAATGGCAGCAAATGTGGAATACTGCATATACGCTTTTCCTCCTTCTTTTTCAAAGGATATCCCAAAAAGCCCGCTCCCAATACCAAGCGGACTTTTTGACCTTTTTCTTTTTACTGTTTTCCGAGCAGATAATCGATAAACTGCTGTGCGGTACGGCCGGACAGACCGCCGTGGGACAGTTCCCATTTGTTCGCTTCTGCAAAAGCTCTTCCTCACTCAGCGTCACGCCGTATCGTTCGGCCAGTGTGGAAACAATCTTCTGGAATTCTTTCTTATCCGGTGCACCAAAATAAATGCTGACACCAAAGCGATATACCAGGGACAGCTTCTCCTGTACGGTGTCGGAAGTATGCATATCCTGTCTTGTTCCTTCTTTGTCACTGTAATCCTCTTTAATCAGATGGCGACGATTGGAGGTTGCATAAATAAGAATATTGTCCGGACGTTTTTCCAGGCCTCCCTCAATGACAGCTTTCAGGTATTTGTACTCAATCTCAAACTCTTCAAAGGAAAGGTCATCCATGTAAATAATGAATTTATAATTTCTGTTTTTGATCTGTGCAATCAGCTCATTCAAATCCTGAAACTGATGCTTGTAAACCTCGATCATTCGGAGTCCCTGATCGTAATACTCATTCAGGATGCCCTTGATGCTGGAGGATTTTCCGGTTCCGGCATCGCCAAAAAGCAGACAGTTATTTGCTTTCTTGCCCTCGACAAACGCTTTCGTGTTGTCGATCAGCTTCTGCTTTGGAATTTCATAGCCGACAAGATCAGAAAGGCGCACATCCGGAATGTTGGTAATCGGGATAATCTCAACGTTCTCTCCTGTATGCGCAATACGAAATGCCTTGTGAAGTCCCAGTTTTCCCACTCCGAAATCTTTGTAAAACCGAACCATATCAGCCATAAATTCATCTGCGGATGCAGCCTTTGCCAGACGGATGGCCAGCTCACAGATACGATCCCGGACTTCTTTGTTGAACAGTTTATTCGGACTGTCCGTGTTCTCGTAGGAACTGATGACAGAGGCATCGCCGGACTCAAAAATCTCATCAAAAACGCAGATATCAAAGTCAAACAGTTCTTTGAAACGGACAAAGTCGTGTTTTGCCATCTGGTTGATGCTTCCCTCGACTTTTCCGACAATCTCGCACGAGGTAGAGAATGCATTTTCTTTGTTTACCAACAGATACGTCAGATAATCATGCCAGAGATTTCCGGAGAAGCCGTAGCGGTTTGCCATCTCGACAAGGCGGTTCAGTGCCTCGTAAAACTGCGGCTCATATGCGCTCATATTCTCACGGAACCGGCGGTCCTTTAAGGAAATCTGAGCGTTGACCAGTTTTTTGTAGGTCTCCACCAGTATCGTCATATCGCGCAGTACCTCTCCCTCTGCGAAATCGCGGTAGAGGATACATTCTTCTATTCTAATCATCTTTTTGTCTCTTCCTTCCTGTCATTTTTCATTTTATTTATGCGAAAAGGCCGCTTGGTACGGCCCTCTCTTCTGGATTAATAATTTCCGAAAATCCGGAATTTCGCGGATTCTGCCTGCAATCCGCGCAGTGCGTTTTTGACTGCCGGATCGCTTAAGTTCCCCTCGAAATCCACGAAGAAACGGTACTCCCATTTCCGCTGCGGAATCGGGCGGGACTCGATTTTGGTCATGTTCAGATCGTTGTAAATAAAATGTGCCAGTGCATTGTAAAGAGAACCGCTTTGATGCGGCAGTTCCATGCATACGCTGATTTTCTGTGCATCCTTTACAAAGCGTTTCTGACCGGAAATAATAACAAAGCGTGTCGTATTGCCCCGGGCGTCAAAAATGCCTTCTTTTAAGATCTGCAGTCCGAAGTGTTCTGCTGCATATGGGCTTCCGACGGCTGCCATCGTCAAATCCCCGCTCTCAGATACTTCTTTTGCAGCGGCGGCCGTATTCAGTCGTTCCTCTGTTTTCCAGTTTTCATTGGAATCGAGAAAACGGCGGCACTGGGCCAGTGCCTGCGGGTGGGAAATCACGGTACGGATGTCCTCAACTTTCGCACCCGGCAGTGCCATCAGCACATGCTCGACCGGCAGCTCCTGCTCGCCGACGATGTAGTGCGGGTATTCCACGAGAAGATCGTAAATGTCGGATACGATGCCTGCGGTGGAGTTCTCGATCGGAAGCACAGCGTAATCAGCCTCGCCCTTTGTGATCGCCTCCATCGCCTCTTTCCAGGTGTCTACGTGGAAACTGGTGATCGTATCATCGAAAAATTCTTTCATGGCACCGAAGCTATAGGCGCCCTCCACACCCTGGAAGACAACTCTTCTGCCGTGCGTCGGGAGGTGGTCAACCTGTGTGTAATCGGTCATCTCCTCGCCGCCGTTCTCGGTCAGCAGCTGATACTGGCGCTTCCGGCTGATCGACATGATCTGCTGGAACAGCTCCTGGATGCCTTTTGTATTGAATGCATTTGTTCCCTCGCCTGTCAGCTTTTCCAGCTTCTGGCGCTCACGTTCCGCATCAAAAACGGCTTTTCCTGTCTCTATCTTGTACTGCGCAACCTCCGCCGTCAGCGCCATCCGGTGCTGGAACAGGCGGACGATCTCGTCATCGGTGGCATCGATCTCGTCGCGGATTTTTCCTAAGTCTAGCATATCTGGTCCTCCTGATACTCTGCATTTGTTGCAGATATCAATATTTTACTCCATCTCCGTTTAATTTACAAGAAAAGATCTTCCGAAATTCGGCTTTTGTACAATCTTTTTCCTTTTTGACTGCTATTTCACTTTATTTTTTCACATTTCATATTACTCTGCTTTTCGACCTTTTTCCTGCCATTTTTTATCTTGCATTTATCCTGTTTTTGTGTTAAGGTGGAACACAGAAAAAATAAGTTACTGTTCACTCAGCAGGGAAACACCTGCTGTTTCGCTGCGTAAGAAAGTGATTCAGGCGTGAGCAACCCTCCTTTTGCGAAGCAAAACTTTAAATGAGGGCTGCGAATGTTACCGTTCGCAGGGAAACTGTGAACGGTAACAAAAATAAGGATCTTCATAGGAGGTAATATATGCGACACTTAATGAGTCCCCTTGATTTCTCGGTCGAAGAACTGGATCAGTTAATGGATCTGGCGAACGATATTGAAAAGAACCCGGAGAAATATGCACATGCCTGCGATGGCAAAAGACTTGCTACTTTATTTTATGAACCAAGCACACGCACCCGTCTCAGCTTTGAGGCTGCCATGATGAATCTTGGCGGTACTGTTCTTGGTTTTTCTTCTGCCAATTCTTCTTCCGCTTCCAAAGGTGAAAGCGTAGCCGACACCATCCGCGTGGTATCCTGCTTTGCAAATATTTGTGCCATGCGTCATCCGAAAGAAGGCGCTCCGCTCGTTGCATCGATGTACTCCCGTATTCCTGTGATTAACGCAGGTGATGGCGGACATCAGCATCCGACGCAGACTCTTACCGATCTTCTTACCATCCGTTCTTTAAAGGGTCGCCTGAACAATCTTACCATCGGCTTCTGCGGTGATCTTAAATTCGGCAGAACGGTTCATTCCCTGATTGAAGCGCTGGTTCGTTATACCGGCATTAAAATTGTATTAATCTCCCCGGAGGAGCTTCGTCTCCCGGATTACATCCGTGATGATGTGCTGCGGGCGAACAATGTTCCATTTGAGGAAGTTATTAAAATGGAAGATGTTCTCCCGAAGCTGGATGTTCTTTATATGACCCGTGTCCAGAAAGAACGTTTCTTCAACGAGGATGATTACATCCGCATGAAGGATTTCTATATTCTGGATCAGTCCAAAATGGATCTTGCTTCTCCGGAAATGCTGGTTCTGCATCCGCTGCCGCGTGTCAATGAAATCTCCGTTGACGTGGATAATGACCCGCGCGCTGCTTACTTTAAACAGGTTCAGTACGGTGTTTATGCACGTATGGCCCTGATTCTGACGCTGCTGAACATCAAAGTCGATTAAGAAAGGAGCATCTTTCGCTATGCTGAACGTAGGACGTATTGAAGAGGGCTTCGTGCTCGACCATATTAAAGCAGGAAAGGCTATGACCATTTACCATGATCTGGGACTGGACAAGCTGGACTGTACCGTAGCCATTATTAAAAATGCCAAAAGTGAAAAAATGGGAAAAAAGGACATTCTGAAAGTTGAGTGTTCGGTTGATAAGATGGATCTTGACATCTTAGGCTTTATCGATCACAATATCACTGTCAATGTCATTAAAGACGGCGAGATTACGGAGAAAAAAGAACTTCATCTGCCGAAACAGGTGGTTGATGTGATTAAATGTAAAAACCCGCGCTGTATCACCTCTATTGAGCAGGGATTAAAACATGTCTTTATCCTGGCTGACCCGGAAAAAGAGGTTTACCGTTGCAAATACTGTGATGAGAAGTATACAGGAAACAGAAATAAATAAGAGCTGTACGGCAAAGCGCCCGGAACCACGTTCGGTTTCGGGCGCTTTCTTTTATCTTTCCTATGCAGTTTTTGCTTCTTTCGAACCGAGGCACACAATCAGCCAGCCGATGAAGGCCGCAAGAGATGCGCAGATCAGCATCGCGCCAACACCGGCTGCATCGATAAGCCAGCCGCCAAACAGGGAGCTCATTACATTTCCTGCGGTGATGGTCATCGCCATATATGCCTGTCCTTTAATCGAATCCTGCGGCTCCATGATGCCGTCCACGTAATAGACGCAGGCGACGTTGATCAGCGCCCAGCCGAACATCTGGAACGGCTGAACAGCGTAGTATGTCGGAATATTAAAGGCCAGGAAGGTTCCTATGCTTTTCAGGACAAAAAACAGTCCGGAGAGACGGAACCAGAAAACACTGCTCTTCTTTTTCAGCAGATAGCCGAACAGAAACATCGTTGGCAGCTCGGAAACTGCAGAGATGGTCATCGCATTTCCCATCTCACCGCTGCCACCACCTTTTGCCATTGCAATCTGATAATTGAAGCTGTTAATCAGGCTATGTGACATAAAGATCAGAATGCAGCCAAGCAGTACTACCACGAAGGACGGATACCGTTTCAGAAAATCGACCGGACCGGCTGCTCCTGTCTCTTCTTTTTCTGCTTCTGCTTTTTTCCTGTCCTTTTTAAACGGAAAGCGAAATACACAGATGAGGAAAAGAATGGTCAGTGCGATAGCCAGATCGGAATCATGTCTGCTCCAAAGGATGCGGTCAGCCGGCCGAGCAGCCATGATGCAATCGCATATGCAACGGAACCCATGCCGCGCCCGATTCCGTAATCAAGTTCCTCTCCCTGGCGGATCGTCTCCATACCAAGAGAATTAACGAACGGAATCATCAGCATCAGCATCGTAATGCTTGCGCCGTACAGCAGTGTCCTTACCACCATAGAACTGCTTTCTGCCGTTGCAGCAAGGGAAATGATAAGAACAAGCTGAATCAGGTTCGCTCCAAGGAGCATTGTTCGTACGGACGGGCTTTCCGGCCGATCTGCGTAGGATGCCAGCGCAGGCTGCAGAACCGCTGACACGATACAGCCAACTGCCGTCAGAAGGCCGATTTGTGTGTTTGTGAAGCCTTTTTCAAGAAGATAGACGCTGGCATACCCCATCAGTGCCGCGTATCCCATCCAGTAGCAGCCTTGAATCGTGCCGTAGCGCACGGACAGGTGTTTTTTCATGTTTTTGTCCCCCTTTTTCTACAACTTTTCCCTTATCGTAGCGTATTCTACAGAAAATGGCAACTCAAAATCAACAATAAAACTATTTAGATTTTTTTCGAAATGCTTATTGACTTTTCGCTTTCCATGTGATAAAAAGTATTTAGATGAATTTCTAATTAATTTGCATTCATACTGCCGGAAAGGAGGTTTCCATGGCATTCGCAGAAACGTTTAAAGCTCTCTCCGATCCTGTCCGGCGAAGGATTCTGGAGCTTCTGAAAAACGAAAGACTTTCTGCCGGGGAGATCGGATCGCACTTTGATATGACAGGTGCAACCATCTCCTACCATCTCGGTATTCTGAAAAAAGCAGACCTTGTGCTGGAATCCCGGGAGAAAAATTTTATTTATTATGAACTCAACACTTCCGTCCTGGAAGAAATCATGCTCTGGATTTCAGAGCTCAAAGGAGGCACTTCTGATGTGGAAAAAATATAAAACAACACTGATTCTGACAACACTCATTTCTCTTTTTCCGATGGTGATCGGACTTCTGCTCTGGAATCGCATGCCGGACACCATTGCCACCCATTTTGGCACAAACAATGTTCCAAACGGCTGGAGCAGCAAAACGATGGCAGTGATCGGTATTCCTCTGTTTCTTGCCGCTCTGCAGATTTTTACCGCTGTTCTCACTTTTTCTGATCCGAAGCGGCAGAACATCGGCCCGAAGATGATCCGTCTTGTTCTGTGGATCATACCTGTAACCTCCCTGATAATCTGCTGCTCCATCTACGCAAACGCAGTCGGCATCGCAGTTGATATCGGTTTTGTTAGCAATGGGATTGTCGGCCTTCTCTTTATTCTCATCGGCAATTACATGCCAAAATGCAAACAGAACTACACAACCGGCATCAAGGTTCCATGGACCTTCACAGTCAGGAAAACTGGAACCGCACTCACCGCCTCGCCGGCTGGGTTTGGATCATCGGCGGCGTTGCCATGATCGTAAACAGCTTTCTGCAGCTTGAATGGATTTTATTTCTCACGATCGCAGCGCTGGTTTTGATTCCGATCGGATATTCCTTTCTCCTGTTTCAGAAAGGAATCTAACCCGGAGGTTTTTTTACAAGAAACTTCAACGAAACTTCCTAGTCAAAGCGGATATTCGCAATCCGCTTCGCTACTTGCTTGATTCGATTAAAAAAAGCTTCTGTTCTTTCCCCTTCTCCGGGAACAGAAGCTTTTTTGTTTTTTGATTTTTGTATCTGCAAGGAAATGATTCTGGTTTTTATACTTGTTCTATCGGATGCAGATTTTTCAATGATACATCGAGGATCGGTGCAGAATGGGTCAGCGCACCGCTGGAAACATAGTCCACGCCGGCATCAAGGATCATGGCAATATTTTCTTTTGTCACATTTCCGGAGCACTCGGTTTTTGCTCTGCCGTTGATAACGGCTACCGCCTCTTTCATCTGCGCCGGAGTCATGTTGTCGAGCATGATAATATCGGCGCCTGCATCTGCTGCTTCACGAACCATATCGAGAGTTTCGCACTCAACTTCTATCTTGCGTACAAACGGAGCATAATCGCGTGCCATCTCGATCGCTTTTGTGACACTGCCTGCGGCTCCAATATGATTGTCCTTTAATAAAACGCCATCGGACAGATTGTAGCGGTGATTCTGGCCGCCGCCGATTTTGACTGCATACTTTTCAAAAATACGCATATTCGGGGTTGTTTTTCTGGTGTCGAGAAGGGTTGTTTTGGAACCTTCGAGCAGCTTCGCAACGCTTCTCGTATACGTTGCGATTCCGCTCATCCGCTGCAGATAATTGAGCGCGGTTCTTTCACCGGACAGCAGAACGCGGATATCACCGTTTACCGTTGCCAGCAGATCGCCTTTTTTGACTTCATCGCCGTCTTTCACATACGGAATCATCTCGGTTTGCTCATCGAGCAAGGTAAATACTCTTGCAAAAACTTCCATGCCGGCAATAACGCCGTCCTGTTTACAGAGCAGCTGTACCGTTCCCTGGCATGCTTTTGGCATCACGGCGTTTGTCGTTACATCCTCGCTGGAAATGTCCTCCTGCAGTGCAAGCAGCAGCAGATTATCCACATTTAGTGTTCTTGTGATTGGATTCATATTCGTCTTCCTTTCTGATTGCATCCCAGATGCTCTCTTTGCAGCGTTCTGCATATTCTTCCATATTCTGGTAATCTTCTTTTCTAATATCGTACCGTTTTTCCAGGATCTTCCACTCGTCTTCGTCCGGCTCCCCCGCCGTTTCTCTGCGGCCTGCGTTCTCTGTAAGACCATCTGCGACCAATTCGGCAGCAATCTTCTTTGCCGCGCGCTCTGCAAATACCAGGCTCTCCAGCAGAGAATTGCTAGCCAGACGGTTTGCACCGTGCACGCCATTACAGCTCGTCTCACCTGCTGCATACAGATGATCCATCGTCGTTTCGCTATTGCTGTCTACCTTGACGCCGCCCATAAAGTAATGCTGTGCCGGTACAACCGGAATCGGTTCTTTCGTGATATCGTATCCCTCTTCCAGGCATTTCTGGTAAATATTCGGGAACCGTTCTTTTACATCGAGCGGAATCGTTTTCAGGGAAAGCCATACGTGCTTCGTGTGGTCCTTTTCCATCTGGCGGTGGATCTCACGGGATACCACGTCACGCGGCTGCAGTTCATCGGTGAAACGCTCGCCATTTTTATCGAGCAGTACAGCGCCCTCTCCGCGGACAGATTCGGAAATCAGGAAACGGCGGCCTTTCTTTTTGGAATACAGCGTTGTTGGGTGAATCTGTACGTAATTGACATTTTTCAGCGCTACGTTCCTGTGAATTGCAATTGCAAGTGCATCTCCTGTCAGATGCGGGAAGTTCGTAGAATTATCATAAATTCCGCCAATACCGCCGCATGCCCAGATCACATCCCTAGCATAAACCGGAACCAGCTTTCCTTCTTCATCCCGGATCAGAACACCCTCGCAGCCATTTTTGCCGGAAAGAATATCACACATTTCCGTGTGCGCAAGAAGCGTCACGTTCGGCAGCTTTTTTACCTGCGCGAGAAGCTTGCTCGTAATCTCCTTTCCGGTTACATCGTCGTGGAACAGGATGCGGTTGGTAGAGTGTGCGCCTTCTTTCGTATAGCAGAGTTCCCCGTTCTCATCGCGACGGAAATCCACACCCCAGGCGATGAGCTGATTGATAACATTTCGGGAAGAACGGATCATAATGTCGACGGATTCCGGCGTATTTTCGTAGTGCCCGGCATGCATCGTATCTTCATAGAACGCATCGTAATCGCTCTCGTTTTTCAGAACACAGATACCGCCCTGTGCGAGGAAGGAGTCGCTGTCCTCGGTATCTGCTTTTGTTATCATCAGAATATCGGCTTCCTGGGGCAGATGAAGTGCCGCAAAGCATCCTGCCACACCGCATCCTACAATCACTGCATCATAATACTTTTTCATTTCGTTTCCTCTTTTCCGCTTCTGCGTTCTGCTTATTTTGTTACTTTGCAAGCTCGAGCATTCTTAACAGCGGCGCATGTGCGTCTGAAATTTCCTGTTCGCTTAACAGAACTTCATTCTCCTCGTTTTCCAGTGCTTCTATTAATTTGTCCAATGTTACTTTTTTCATATTTGGGCAGATCTGCGTATTTCCCACTGCATAAAACTTCTTATCCGGGCAGCGCTTTTTCAGCTCCGCGAAAACACCAAGCTCGGTTGCAACGAGAAACTCGGTATCTTTACTTGCCTCGGCATATTTGATGATGCCTGCGGTGCTTCCGACATAATCGGCAAGTGCAACGACTTCACTTCTGCACTCCGGGTGAACGAGAAGCTTTGCCTGCGGGCGCGCTTCCTTTGCAGCCTTTGTAGCTTCCGGGCGGATGGCAGCATGTACGTGGCAGAAACCGTCATTTAAGATGATATGTTTCTCCGGCACCTGCTCAGCCACATAGGTACCAAGATGCTCATCAGGGATAAAGAAGATGTCGTGGTTCGGCAGTTCTTTTACAATTTTTACTGCGTTGGAGGAGGTGACACAGACGTCGGAATGACTTTTTAATTCCGCGGTGGAATTGACATAGCATACGACAGCCACATCCGGGTACTCTTGCCGGACTTCCTTGATTTTTTCAATCTCTGCCATGTGAGCCATCGGGCAGTCGGCATGCAGATCCGGGAGCAGTACTTTTTTGCCCGGGTTTAAGATTTTGGCGCTCTCACCCATGAAACGAACGCCGCAGAGAACGATGACACTGGCGTCCACTTTCGTCGCCATGTCGCTTAAGTAATACGAATCCCCGATGTAATCGGCAATTTCCTGCACCTCATCCGGCACGTAATAGTGTGCATGATAACGGCATTTTTTTCTTTCTTTAATGTTTCCAGCTTTTCTCTTCTGGTATCCATTGGTTTTGTTTCCTTCCTATTTTTACTATAACGATTCAGAACCCTGAATAGTGATATTTTTTTAACACTTTAGCGCTTAGTATACCACAACTTTTGTCATGTGACAAGACAGTTGTAATATCCATTGTCCATTTTTTTCCTGCCTTTTCCCTTCCCCGTGCTCTATAATAGAAAGTACTTGTCTAAGACATGAAAATCTGTGACGCAGTAATTCACGTTCTGCTGCGCTGAATTTTTGCATTATTTTCCGAGATTGCTATAAAAACACCCGTAAATTTGACGGTTGAATAATTATCTACAAAAAAAACGGCCACAATACCCATATTTACTGGGTTTGTAACCGTTTTATCACCATACAGCTGTCAAAGACGGGATTCTATCATTTCACCTCTGATATGTCACTATTTACCATCTCTTCCGCCGTATCTTCTTCTATTTCTGTCTTTGTCACCTGTTTGATATGCTTTTTTTTCAGATGCAGATATACGAATTCCCGAAAAATAGTATAGAACACGGAAAGCAACGGAATGAAAACAAGCATACCTATAATTCCCATAAGGTTTCCGCCGATCGTAACTGCTGCAAGAACCCAGATCGATGGAAGCCCTACAGACTCACCTACAACATGAGGATAGATCAGATTTCCCTCGATCTGCTGCAGCACCAGAAATACTATAATAAATAAAATTGCCTGTTTCGGATTTACCATAAAGATCAAAAAGCTTCCCACCGCACACCCGATGAAGGCTCCGAAAATCGGGATCAATGCCGTAAACGCAATTAAAACTCCAATCAAAAGTGCATATGGCATCCTCAAAATGCTCAATATCACAACAAACATACAGCCAAGGATCACGGCTTCCAGACACTGACCTGTAAGAAAATTTGCAAATGTCCGATAAGTCAGAGAGCAGACTTTAAGAAAAGCATCTGCTTTTTCCTTTGGAAGAAAAGCGAAAAATACTTTTCGAATCTGCACCTGCAGCGTTTCCTTCTGAAAAAGGACATAGCAGGCAAAGGAAAATGCAACAAAAAAGGCTGCCAATCCACTAACTATGGAACCCACTGCTGACATTGTGATATTCATCATATTTCCTGCACCATTTCCAAGCAGGCTTATCCCCCACTTGATCGCCTGATCCGGATTAAACTGTACCTGATCTACAAGCTTCATGATTTCCTGGTTATTATGGGAAAACTCCCGGATCCAGCTTTGCATCTGCGGAATAAAATCAGCGATACTCATCATCAGGGTTCCTATTGTCCGCGTAAGCTGCGGAATCACACCAAACATCACCAGTACAATCACGCCAACCGCAAATACGATCGTGAGGAACAGGCTTATCGGTCTTGCCAGTTTTTCGACGATCTTATTTTCTTTTTTTGCCCTTCCAAAAATTTTCTTTTCCAAAAAGCTCATTGGCACGTTGGTCACAAATGCGATCGCTCCGCCAAGTACAAATGGAAATACGATCCCCCATATTGCTTTCAACACATCGAGTACCACATTAAACTTCCACAGTGCGACCACAAGAAATGCTGTAAACACAATAAGTTCCCGGATTTTTTTTACAGATTTTTTACTTATATCCACTATCATTCTCCTCTTTTTCTTAATTTCATGCGTATCCATTTAAGTAGCTGAATAATCGGAAAACTTGCAAACGCAAATTTTCAAACTCAAATTACTCCCCTTTATTAGACCTAATCGTATAACAGAATCGGTACCTCTGTCAAGATTTTTGAAATTATATTTAAAGTATAATAAGATATAGTCGCTATTTTCTTTCTTGCCTTTTCCCTTCCCTATGGTCTATAATAGAAAGTACTTGTCTAAGATACGAAATTGCTGATAAAGGAGCATTTTATATGAACAAAAAGGAAATTGCCGAGATCAAAAGACTCTTCACCCCATCCCACTGTGCGATCACGCGAATCTGCGGATGCTATGTGGATGCGGAAAAGAATATTAAGACAAAATTAAAAGAAGCGTTTCTCTCTCTCGAAGAGGAAGAAATGTTTAAGTATTTTAAGATTTTTAAAAGCACCCTCTCCGGTACCATCGGAAAGAATCTGCTGAATATGGAGTTCCCGCTCTCCCAGGAAAGTGAGGGCGGCACACAGGAGTTTCTCTTAAAACTCCGCAACAGTGAGCTGAAGGACGAAGCGCTGATTGATGAATTTTATGAAAAGGTGATGGCGGATTATCTCTATCCGGAAAACTACTATATTATTCTGATCCATGGTGCCTACGATGTACCGGGACGCGCTTCGGATAATCTGGATATGGACGATGCTTCCGATTACGTCTATGAATTTATCCTCTGCAGCATCTGCCCGGTAAAACTCGACAAACCGGGCCTCTGCTACAATGTGTCCCACAATACGATTGAAAACCGCGTGCAGGATTGGGTGGTCGGCGCACCGGAAAACGGTTTTCTCTTTCCGTCCTTCACAGACCGCAACACGGATATCCACAATCTGCTGTATTTCACGAAAAACGCAGAGATGGATCAGCCGGACTTTCTCGACCACTTCCTGGGCTGTCAGGCGCCACTCTCCGCAAAATCCCAGAAAGAAACGTTTCAGTCTATTATAGAAGAAACTCTCGATTCCGCCTGTGATTTTTCTACTGTTATGACCATTCAGGAGAACTTAAATACCATGATTGAAGAGCGGAAAGACGATCCGGAACCGGTGGTGCTCGATAAACACGAGGTAAAACGTCTGCTCGCCAGCAGCGGCGTACCGAATGAACAGCTTGACGAGTTCGACGAGAAGTACGAATCCATTGCGGATGAGAAAGCAAGCTTCGTTGCCTCGAACGTGGCCAGTACACGGAACTACGAGATCCGCACCCCGGATGTTATCATCAAAGTCAGCCCGGAAAAGGCCCAGCTCATCGAAACCCGTACGATCGACGGAACACCGTATATTCTGATCGAGGCAGCCGATGAAGTGGAAATCAACGGAATTCTTTTAAAACCGTCACGGCCATCCGATGCGGATGATACCGAATTTTAACAGCCAAATGACAGCGAGTCTTTCTCATTGTCCGAAAAAAAAAGCGGCAGTCCCAGACAAAAGGGCTGCCGCTTTTTCTTCCTTTTATTTATGCTTAGCAGAGTGCTTTTCCAAGTGCAATGCATGCTGCCTCAGCTTCATCATCTGGCGCGTCTGCGCAGATCACGCTGTCGCATACCAGCTCGGCGCCATCATTTTTGCAGCTTTCTTCCCAGGTGCGCATCCACTCGCCGTCTCCCCATCCATAGGAACCGAACAGAGCGATTTTCTTTCCGGAGAGTTTGGATTCACATGCGGAGAACATTGGCTCGAACTCGGTATCTTCCAGCTCTTCTGCCCCCATAGCCGGGCATCCGAAAGCGATTGCATCGTATGCATCTACATCATCCGCAGAGAAATCTGCGCAAGTCAGAACAGAAACTTCTGCGCCTGCCTCCTTTGCTCCCTCTGCTACTTTCTGTGCCATCATTTCTGTGTTGCCGGTTCCACTCCAATAAACTACTGCTACTTTGCTCATGTTTCAAATCCTTCTTTCTTTATTTTCTGATTCCGGGGGATTTTTCTTTCCCCGATCCTACTGCCCTTTTTATGGTATGCAGGATTTTATGTTAAACAGCTACGGTGAGCTGTAAAACGCTTCTTCCCTGCTTCCAGAGACGCAGATACACGTTTCTGCATTTCTGATAGCGCTGAAATGTTTTCTGTGCTTCGCACTCATTGCAATAGACCTTCCAGCATCCCTTGCATTTATAATTGTGGCCTTTGTTCTCAATAAAACCGATCACATCACCGAGCGGATAGTCGAGAAACACACCGATCTCATGCGGAAATCCTTCTTTACACTCTGCTACCCGGGTTTTCAGGCGATTCAGTGCATAGGCAATGTCTATATTTTCATATCCATAGGATTTTAAAAACACTGCATTCTCCGGATTTTCCAGCTCCTTCTGGAGAAGCCCTTCACGGTACACATAGACCAGTGCTCTCGTCTCATGCTCCCGCAATACAAAGATGTGAATTCCTTTTGGTTCCAGACAGGCACTCCAGTATGAAATCTGATCTTCCAGTTCTTCTTTGGATGAAAATGTCATATTACATAAATTTGCGGCTTTGATGGAAGCCAGCGTTGCCGAACAGTGTTCGATCAGAAATCTCTCAATCATGCCTTTTACGTCTCCTTCTTACATTGCTGCTGCGCAGTGCTCATCTAATACCGAGCGAAGTGCGGTGGCACTGCTGGTATGGATCTTGCGATCGGAATATTGTTTTTCTTTGCTTCCTGGGAAGCAGTGATGACCATTTTGTGGGATACGGTGTTGGTAAAGAGAATCATCAGATCCGGATTCCCGATTTTTTTCTTAACGGAGCCATGCTCTTTCGGGAACACCTTTGCTTTACATCCATAGTCTTTACAGATATCTGTATATTGACACACCATTCTTTCATTTCCACCGATAATTACGACACTCATCTTCTCTACCTGCCTTTCTGTTGTTATCTTATGCTACTTGAAATTAGTTTATTCTAACTCCTGTGTTTTAAGAAAGAATCCCTCTACCGGGATCCCGTATGATTTTTGGTTTTATCCGTTGTACTTTAGTTAGCTACATCTAACTGTTGGGTATATCATACCGTTTTTGTCGGATTTTGTCAAGGATATCCTGCAAATTTTTCCGGCTTTTCTTGAGAAAATTGTATCATTTTCTTTTTCACATCACGCTGGTGAAAGAATATTCGCAATGGAAGCAGAGACTTTCCCTGCTTTTGTTAAAAAGCCGCTGGAATCTTAAGAAGAAGACTCCAGCGGCTTTCCCGTTGCTATTCTGTTCTGTTTTTATACCAGCTCGTCCAGCAGGTTACCCATACTCTTTAAGCCAATGTAAAGAGTAGATGTATTGTGAAGCAGTGCGGAAGTGGTTGGCTGTAAAATGCCGCCCACGCCGAGCAGAATCAGTCCGGCATTGAACGTAACGATAAAGCGGTAATTCTTATGAATCCGTTTCATCAGACGGTTGCTCAGCATACGAAGCACCAGAATTTCTGCCAGATCGTCTGCGGCAACGGTGATATCCGCGATCTCACGCGCAATCTCTGCGCCCTCGCTGATGGCGATTCCAACGTCTGCGGCAGAAAGTGCCGGTGAATCGTTAATACCGTCACCGATCATAATGACTTTACGTCCCTCTGCTTTTTCTTTCTCCACAAAGTTTGCCTTATCCTCCGGCAGTACCTCAGCATAGTACTCGTCCACGCCGACCTTCTTCGCGATCGCTTTTGCCGTGCGCTCGCTGTCTCCAGTCATCATGACGATCTTTTTCAGACCTGCTTTTTTCAGCTGACGGATAATTTCGGCCGCCTCCGGACGAAGCGGATCCTCAATGCAGATAACTGCTGCAAGTACACCTTCTAAGGCAAGATAGAGATGAGAATACTCCTCCGGCAGATGACGGAACTTCTCTTCCATTCCTTCCGGAATGATACTGTTCTCATCCTCAAATACGAAGTGATAACTTCCAATAATCGCTTTTTCGCCATTGATCGTTGTAGAAATACCGTGTGCAACGATATATTCTACTTTGGAGTGCATCTCCTCGTGATCCAGATGTTTCTCTTTTGCCGCGTCTACTACGGCTTTTGCCATGGAATGCGGAAAATGCTCTTCCAGGCAGGCTGCGATGCGCAGAAGCTCATCCGGGCTCTTTGTTTCGCTGAAGGATACCACCTCTGCTACGGTCGGCTGCGCTTTTGTCAGTGTTCCGGTCTTATCGAAAACGATCGTATCCGCTTCCGCCACAGCCTCCAGGAATTTACCGCCCTTTACGGTGATCTTGTGCTGGTTTGCCTCGCGGATTGCAGAGAGAACGGAAATAGGCATGGCAAGTTTTAACGCACAGGAGAAGTCTACCATCAGAATAGAGAGTGCTTTCGTTGCATTTCTGGTCAGAAGATACGTCAACGCCGTTCCGCCAAGGGAATACGGTACAAGACGGTCTGCCAGATGCTCTGCCTTGCTCTCCAGTCCGGATTTCAGTTTCTCGGACTCTTCGATCATCTCGGTAATCTTCTCGTAACGGCTGGATCCGCCGGTCTGCTTCACAAGAATGGTAAGCTCGCCCTCCTCAAGAACCGTTCCCGCATAGACAACGGAACCTAAGGTACGGCGTACCGGAACAGATTCTCCGGTCAGAGAAGCCTGGTTTACCATACCCTCGCCGTTGGATACCTCGCCGTCGAATGGAATCATATTTCCCATATGTACGACAATCTCGTCGCCCGCAACAATTTTTTCAGACGGAACGAGAATTTCCTGGCCGTCTTTTTTCAGCCATACCTTTCCGACGTTCAGCGACATGCTGCGTGCCAGATCTCCGACGGATTTTTTATGCGTCCATTCCTCAAGCAGCTCTCCTACGCCGAGCAGGAACATGACAGAGCCTGCGGTTCCATAGTCGCCGCGGAGCATCGAAACACCGATTGCAGTTGCATCAAGAACCGGAACTTCGATCTTTCCCTGTGCCAGTGTCTGGATTCCTTTCCAGATATATTTTACGGAAACAACCGTAGTATAGATGGCACGGATCGGTGCCGGAAGAAGCCATTTTCTTCCAAAGTGGTAAATCACTTTGCTGATCAGCTTTTCCTGATATTCGTTGTTTAACGCTCTGCCGGAGCTCTCAAGCAGTCCGGTCGGCAGCTCTACCTCCTCGTAGTGGAAGAGCTGTATCATCCGAATCACAGCGGCTCGTTCTCCCTCGTAACAGATCACGGCATCGCCGGTTCTGTCATATACCTTCGCGAAAGATACCTGGTTCTGATTCTGCAGATAGTACAGCAGTGTCTCTGCCTGTACGGAGGACATGCGCTTCTGTGCCAGATGGATTCGGATTCTGCCTCTGCTTTCGTGTTTAATATAAAATTTCAAATCTTATGCCTCCTAGAAAAACACCTGCAGAGAATTCTGCAGGCGTTTTGTTTTTTCCGTATGAATACGACGTAAATCAGATGTTGCTGTGTACAGCTTATGCCTCAACGTATCCTCTGCTTCTGCTTCAACAGCTTCCTCTGCTGTCTCTTCAGCTACATCCTCTACTGCCTCTTCTGCTGCTTCACGCTCTTCGTTGATCTGTTTTGCGTCAGCATAGATGTCCTCCGCATTCTCCTGGATGGTCGTTACCGTATCCATAACAACTTTCTTTGCACGAAGAACAGCTGCGGTGCAGTTGGTGTAAAGTTTTTTCGCATCCTTGCTGGACAGTGCTTTGATACCTGCTGTTCCGAATAATACTCCTGCTGCGAAAAGTCCTGGATGTTTTAAATCTTTGATTGTCATATTACATTTCCTCCTGTTATTAAAATAAATTTTTCCTGAATTTTACATTTTCCCCCGCTGTGGTTCACAGTATAGCACTCACCTGCTCGGTTAGACAATACGTACAGTTCTTTTTGATAATTATTTTCATTAAAACAGGGAAAACGGAAGGAATTTTCACCCGTTTTCCCCGTTTTTCAGCCTTCCACCGCTGAAACAATCACATTTTCAATATCCTGATTCTGAATATAGCCCTTTGCCTTCAGTCCGGATTTCATCACGTCCATCCACATCTCTCCGCTTAAGCGGCAGATGGTATGATCGCTCAGTTCTACGGTACAGCCTGATCTTTGAAGCATTCTTCTCCACAGGCAATCTTGTAAAAATTTTTGCGGCTGATTGCACCGATGCTCTCCAGTGTATTCACCATGCGATACACCGTAGCAGGCCCGATGCTGCTGTCTTTCTGCAGAGCTTTATAGTAAATTTCTTTACAGCAGGAGCACTCCTCTTCCAGGATAATATCGAGCAGAATCCGTCTCTGTCTGGTTATTCTGCATCCCTGTTCCCGGAGCTTCTGAATAATCAGTTCTCGCTTCATCTGTGTTCTGTGATAATTTCTGGCTTCATGCTTTGTCTGTTCCTGCGGCATACGTTCTACCTCCTGATGATGATTCCTGTCCTGTCAGTCGCAATGTCCCTTGCACTGCCCGCAGTTACCACCACAGCTTCCTTTGCCGCTTTTTTTATCTTTAATCATACTGCGTACTGCAAGTCCTACCAGACCAACAACGACTACAAGTGTGATAAAAGTTCCCATAGAAACAACTCCTTTCTTTTCAAAAGAGTCCGCATCCTGCAGCGGATGCCGGATACGGACTCTTCATCAGATACATGTTCTCTATCTGTCACAGCAATTATTTGCTGAACATTTTGTTGGTGGAAACGCTCAGAGTTGCGCTCTCTTTGTAAGGTCTTACCAGCAGATATACAAATCCGATGATGAGCAGAACAGCAACTACCGTTCCGATTCCAAAACCGCCGCCGATGAACAGGTTACCGATCTGATAGATGCACAGGGATACAACATAGGCAAGCAGTGTCTGATATCCGATTGCAGTAAAAAACCATTTGGTATTGTTCATCTCACGTTTGATTGCACCCATTGCTGCGAAGCACGGTGCGCACAGAAGGTTGAATACCAGGAAGGAATAAGCTGCTACCGTAGATAAGCTTCCTGCGAGCTGTCCCCAGATCTCGGCACCGTCTTCTGCAACTTCACCAAAGCCGAACAGGATACCAAAGGTACCAACAACGTTCTCTTTTGCGATCAATCCGGAAACAGCTGCAACAGCCATCTTCCAGTCGCCCCATCCAAGAGGTGCAAACAGAGGAGCGATCACGCTTCCGATGGAAGCCAGGATACTGTCATTTAACTGCTCAGCTTCCAGCATTCCGAAGGATCCGTCAACCCATCCGAAGTTCATCAGGAACCACAGAACGATGGTAGACATCAGGATGATCGTACCGGCTTTTTTGATGAAAGACCAGCCACGCTCCCACATGCTGCGGAGAACGTTGCTTACCGTCGGCCAGTGGTAAGCCGGAAGCTCCATAACAAACGGAGCCGGATCGCCAGCGAACAGTTTTGTTTTTTTCAGGATGATACCGGAGCAGATGATTGCTGCGATACCAACGAAGTAAGCACTTGGTGCAACCCAGGAAGCTCCATTAAACAGAGCGCCTGCGATCAGGGCGATGATTGGAAGTTTTGCTCCACAAGGTACAAACGTTGTTGTCATGATGGTCATTTTACGGTCACGGTCATTCTCGATGGTACGGGAAGCCATGATACCAGGAACACCGCAACCACTTCCGATCAGCATCGGAATGAAGGATTTTCCGGAAAGTCCAAATTTACGGAAGATACGGTCCATGATGAATGCAACACGCGCCATGTAACCGCAGGACTCCAGAAATGCCAGGAACAGGAACAGTACCAGCATCTGCGGTACGAATCCAAGTACGGCACCAACACCGGCAACAATACCATCCAGGATCAGACCCTGCAGCCAGTCAGCGCAGTGGATCGCGTTCAGCAGATTTTCAATGGCCGGCGGAATGATCTCTCCAAAGAGTACATCGTTGGTCCAGTCCGTTACAAAAGTACCTACTGTTGTGACAGATACATAATATACAACCCACATAACAACTGCAAAGATCGGAAGTGCCAGCCAGCGGTTAGTTACGATCCGGTCGATCTTATCCGATGTTGTCATGGCGTTTTTCTTGTTCTTTGTGACACAGTCACCGATGATGCTGGAAATATAAACGTAACGCTCGTTTGTAATAATACTCTCGGTATCGTCATCAAATTTGTCTTCCAGCTGTTTGATCTCGGCAGATACATCCGGAACGGATTTCATCTGCTCTGTGATCTTATCATCTTTCTCCAGAAGTTTGATTGCAAAGAAGCGTTTCTGCTCATTTACAATATCACTTCCGAGTTTGCTCTCAACGGTGCGGATGACTGCCTCCACATCCTTGTCAAACTCATGAACCGGTACAGCAGCACCTTTTTTCTGTGCAATCTGCACTGCTTTATCAGCAGCTTCTTTGATTCCGGTTCCTTTCAGAGCAGAGATGGTTACAACTTCACAGCCCAGCTTTTTCGCCAGTTTGTCGATATGTATTTTGTCTCCGTTCTTCTCAACAATATCCATCATGTTGACAGCCATGATCACCGGAATACCAAGTTCCATGATCTGTGTGGACAGATACAGGTTACGCTCAATGTTGGTACCATCTACGATGTTCAGAATCGCATCTGGTCTTTCATTAATCAGGTAATTTCTGGCTACCACTTCCTCCAGTGTATACGGAGATAAAGAATAGATACCCGGAAGGTCCATGATGGTGACATCTTTGTGGCCTTTGAGCTTTCCTTCTTTTTTCTCGACGGTTACACCTGGCCAGTTTCCTACGAACTGGTTGGAGCCTGTCAGTGCATTGAACAATGTTGTCTTACCGCAGTTCGGGTTTCCTGCGAGTGCAATCTTAATTGCCATTTTTCCCATGCCCCTCTTTCTTTGATTTTTACTGATTTTAATAACTTCACAAGCCTTACCAATATTGGCTACAGCTTGCTTTTGTTAGCATCCGCTAACAAGCAGACAAAAAAATTTACTCTACTTCAATCATTTCGGCATCTGCTTTTCTTAAGGATAATTCGTATCCTCTGACGGTTACTTCGACCGGATCGCCGAGCGGAGCAACTTTGCGCACGAATACGTCAACACCCTTGGTGATTCCCATATCCATGATTCTTCTTTTGACCGGACCGGAACCGTTGAGTTTTACAACTTTAACGGTTTCTCCTACGGAAGTCTCTTTTAAAGTCTTCATCTTCTCTCCTTCTTTCCTATCAAATCAGGATTTTGGCTGCCATATCTTTTCCAACGGCTACCCTGGAATCTTTCACATTCACGATGAGATTGCCGTCGATTTCCGATACGACTGTCACGTTTCCGCCAACGACGAAGCCAAGATTTTCAAGAAATCTTCTGGTCTCTTCTTTTCCGCCAACTTTTCTGATTGTGTAACATTCGCCTGGATTTGCCATCGTTAAAGGCATAGTCAATTACCTCCTGTGTATGATAATGAGTTTCATCTCTATTTCAGTTGTTAGTATATGCTAACGTACGTTAGATGTCAACTGCTTTTTTACTATTTTTTTG
>ENA-OQIO01000153-OQIO01000153.1-human-gut-metagenome-genome-assembly--contig:-NODE-153-length-33889-cov-3.790593_pt1 | contig 33889 bp, 31 predicted proteins | sample MGYA00242573_ERZ504737 | MGnify/ENA primary metagenome ERZ504737 (study PRJEB26092, sample SAMD00036203) | human gut metagenome | host: Homo sapiens | study: EMG produced TPA metagenomics assembly of...
AGAGCTGTCTGAAAAATCATTTCCGCAATCTGCAAGCCCCACTTGCGGTATATTTTACCCTCATTCGGTTGCCGTAGCCCGCTACGCCGCCCTCATTCGGATAAAATCTCCCACAAACTGGGACTCGCAGCTCACGAAAAGCCTTTTTCAGACACGCTCTAAATGTCATGGAATGAAAAAGTATGGCAGAAACTTTGGGAGGAAAATATGGAGAACAAAAAGAAAAAATTGTCGGCGTATTACAAACCGTATAAGGGGCTGTTCCTGGCGGATATGGTGTTTGCAATGATCGGAGCAGCCATTACCCTTGTGATTCCGTTGATGGTGCGGTATATTACGGGAACTGTTGTGATGCTTCCCATTGAGGAAGCATCCTCGACCATCATCCGGCTGGGGATTTTTATGGTGCTGCTGGTGATCGTAGAAGGATACTGTAACTATTTTATCGGGTATTATGGTCATGTGATGGGTGCGAAGATCGAACACGATATGCGAAATGAGATCTTCGGACATTACCAGAAGCTGTCCTTTGCATTTTTCGATAATCAGAAAGTGGGACATCTGCTCTCAAGAATCACCAGTGACCTGTTTGATATCACGGAACTGTTACACCACGGACCGGAAGATGTGGTGATTTCTGCAATCAAACTGCTGGGTGCATTTATCATTCTTCTGATAATCAATGCGAAACTGGCTTTCGTTGCAATCGGCTTTGTTGTGATTATGCTTCTGTATGCCGTGGCAATGAATGGCCGGATGCGCGGAGCGTTCAGGGAGAACCGGGCGAGAATCGCGGATATCAACAGTCAGATCGAGGACAGTCTTTCCGGCATCCGTGTGGTCAAATCTTTCAGCAACGAAAAGACGGAGATGGACAAGTTCGAGGAGGGAAACAGCCGGTTTGTGGATTCCAAGAAAAAGTCTTATCGGTATATGGGAACGTATAACTCCGGGATGGGCGTATTTTCCACGCTGATCACAGTGGGATCTCTTCTGATGGGCGCGTGGCTGATGATGAAAGGGGAACTTTCCGCGGCGGATCTGGTGACCTTCCTTCTTTATATCAATAACTTTACGGAACCGGTCAAAAAACTGGTAAACTTCACAGAACAGTTCCAGAACGGCTACAGTGGTTACGAGCGTTTCGTGGAGATCATGAATATCGCACCGGATATCAAGGACAAAGAGGATGCAAAATCGCTGGATCGGGTGCAGGGAGAGATTCAGTTTGAGGATGTATCCTTCCATTACAGTGAAAATAAAGAAAATGTGCTGTCCCATGTGAATCTGGATGTGAAACCGGGAGAATACGTGGCGTTAGTAGGAAGCAGCGGCGCGGGAAAGACAACGCTCTGTTCACTGATCCCGCGGTTCTACGATGTGACCGGAGGGGCTGTCCGGCTGGATGGCATCGATATCCGGGATGTGAAGTTGAAAGATCTGCGAAGACAGATCGGTATCGTGCAGCAGGATGTTTACCTGTTTGCGGGAACGATTCTCGAAAATATCCGCTACGGAAAACCGGAAGCCACCGACGAGGAAGTGGTAAATGCAGCGATGGCGGCAAATGCCCATGAATTTATCATGAGCCTGCCGGAAGGATACAACACGGACATCGGACAGCGCGGTGTCAAGCTTTCCGGTGGACAAAAACAGCGTCTCTCGATCGCCCGAGTATTCTTAAAGAACCCGCCGGTGCTGATCTTCGACGAGGCGACCTCGGCACTGGATAATGAGAGCGAGAAGATCGTGCAGCATTCTCTGGAACTGCTGGCAAAAGACAGAACCACATTTGTGATCGCCCATCGATTATCGACGATCAGAAATGCTGAGCGGATCCTGGTGCTGACGGAAGACGGCATCGCGGAAGAGGGAACGCATGAGAGTTTGCTGGCACAGGGGGGTATCTATGCGGGATTATATAATATGCAATTCTAATATGTGATTAAAACAGGAAAATGACCGGTACGCGAAAGTCTGCCGGTCATTTTCTGTGTATATCTCCCGTTGACTTGAACGGGGAATATCCTTATAATACACAGTAGTGTGTAAAAATTGTGTAAAGGACGAAAAACAGGCAGTCCCACACAGACAGCAGGAAAGAATGAGGAGATACCGATGAAAAAATGGGAAGAGAATGTCCGGAAAGTAGTTCCCTACGTGCCGGGCGAACAGCCAAAAGTACAGAACCTGATCAAACTGAACACCAACGAGAACCCATATCCACCGTCACCGAAAGTGGCAGAAGCACTGAAAGCGATCGATGTGGACTGTATGCGTCTGTATCCGGATCCGGCAGCTTCCGTGTTGGTCAAAGGAATCGCTGATTTCTATCAGCTGCAGGAAGACCAGGTATTTGTGGGCGTAGGTTCTGACGATGTGCTGGCAATGATTTTTATGACCTTTTTCAATTCTAAAAAACCGATTCTGTTCCCGGATATCACTTATTCTTTTTATGATGTGTGGGCAGATATGCTTCGGATCCCGTATGAGACGGTTCCGCTGACCGATGATTTTACGATCCGTAAAGAGGACTATTTCCGGGAAAACGGAGGAATTATTTTTCCGAACCCGAACGCTCCGACCGGTGTGGAACTTGGCATGCAGGATGTGGAAGCAATCATCAAAGCCAACCCGGATGTGATCGTGGTTGTGGATGAAGCCTATGTGGATTTCGGTGCGGCTTCTGCGATGCCATTGATTGAAAAATACGACAACCTTCTGGTGGTACAGACCTTCTCGAAGTCGAGAGGAATGGCAGGTATGCGTATCGGCTATGCGATGGGCAATCCGGTGCTGATCAAGTACCTGAACGATGTCAAATATTCCTTCAATTCCTACACAATGGATCAGACAACCCTGGCGCTTGGCGCAGCTGCAATCTCTGACCGGGCATATTTTGAGGAAACGGTGCATAAAGTGGTGGAGACCAGAGAATGGACCAAGAAGGAACTGGCGAAGCTGGATTTGTCTTCGGAGACTCCAAAGCGAACTTTATTTTTGCTTCGCATCCGGAGATCCCGGCAGCAGAACTGTTTGCAGCACTTCGGAAAGCCAACATTATCGTGCGTTACTTTAACAAACCGAGAATCGACAATTATCTGCGTATCACGATTGGAACACAGGAAGATATGGAGATGTTAATTAAATTCTTGAAAAATTATAAAAAATAGGAGAAATATATGGAATCACTTGTTACATGGTTTGCCGCAACTTTAGGACCTTATATATCGGAGAAAGCAGTTGTTTTTTTGATTTCGATGATGCCGCTTCTGGAGCTTCGAGGAGGACTGCTTGCCAGCTCCCTTCTGAAAGTATCCGCCGTGCAGGCAATCCCGATCTGTATCATCGGAAATATTTTACCGATTCCGTTCATCCTGCTGTTTATCAAAAGATCTTCCAGTGGATGAAGAAAGTAAAATGCTTCCGCGGACTGATCATCAAACTGGAAAATCGGGCGATGGGAAGAAGCGACAAGATCCAGCAGTATGAGTTCTGGGGGCTGGTGCTTTTTGTGGGAATCCCGCTTCCGGGAACCGGCGCGTGGACCGGTGCGCTGATCGCGTCTCTGCTCGGCATCGATATCAAAAAATCCTCACTGGCCATCCTGTGCGGAATCGCCATGGCAACCGTGATCATGTATGTGGTATCTTATGTTCTGGTTGGAAATGTTGTGAGTTAAATAAGAAAATGCAATGCAGGCTGTCGCCGGATGTATAGGTCCGGCGGCAGCTTTTTCTACGCGAGCAACGAGTCAAATTCGCGAAGCTATTTTATCTCGTTCATGCGAACACCGAGTCATACAACACCTTCCACATCCATATAGTAAAGAGAGAACACCGGGGGAACGGGTGCGAAAATATGAAGAAAGGAATGTGGGGCGTGGTGATCCTTGCGCTTGTGCTGATCACCGGGCTGTCCGTTTTTTACTGGGTAGATGTAGGAGAAAAGGTAGTCACGGCAAGTACCAGCGTCAACGGGCAGGAATTCCCCATCTGTTCTGTGGAAACCGGGAAAAAGCAGATTGCCTATACTTTTGAACTGAGTGAAACGAACCAAAAGCAGGAACAGATAGAGCAGCTGTTGCAGATTTTGAGACAGCAGGAGATTCCGGCGACCTTTTTTGCTACTGCATCCTGGATCGAAAATAACAGAAGTCTGGCGATACAGATCTGCCAGCAGGGGCATGAGATCCAGGGACTGAGCGAACAGGAAGTATGCGTGGAGCAGATGACGGCGAGAGCGTGCCGGAAAGAACTTCAGACGCTCCGGGAGACGATCGGAACTGTCACAGAGGAACCGTGCGTATTTTTCCGGATCCCGGGCGGGGAATATAATAATGAAGTTCTCCGCACAGTCTACGCCTGTGGAAGCTACCCGGTGGCGTGGAGTATCGACAGTCTGGACTGGAAAGACTACGGGGCAGAGAATCAGGTAAAACAGATGTTACAGACCCATACGCTCCGGGACGGTGAGATTCTCCGCTTCCACGCAGAAGGAGAAAACACCGGAGAAATGGTATCGCTGCTGCATCCACAGCTGAAAGAAGAGGGATATGAGGCGGTAACTGTGTCGCAGATGATTGTAAAAGAGAACTATTTTATGGAAACAGATGGCCGACAGATCCCGAAAAGTCAAAATAAGGCAATTTTCAGTTAAAATAGAGCATGTTTATTTTTGCATTATCCAGTATACTAAAGAAAAAGAGAGATAACTGTTCAAATGTAAAGAAATTGGACCGTTATGGAGAATGTACTAACGAGTTATGGAGGTAAGAAAACTATGATTCGCAGATACGTGTATGGAAACGTAATCGAAACAGAAGCCGTATTAAACAAACCGGAACAGGAAAACGGCGTACTGCCTTATTTTACCGTGGATGAGCAGGCAATGACCCTGTCTTACACCATGGAAGACAAAGATCAGGTCTATGGTCTGGGTGAAAATGTTCGTGGTATCAACAAAAGAGGCTGGTATTATGAGAAAGATTACGAAAATCCGGCTCACATCACTGTTTTTCGTATGGAAGCAGAGAAATAAAACACATATTACTGTGAAAGAAAAATGATTCAGACATATTAAAAAAGCCAGCAGGGGAAATTGCTTACGATTCCTCTGCTGGTCTTTTTTAGAAGTTTACCTGTTCTTATAGAAGTTGTCAGGAACTCGAGCGAGTACGGATTTGACTCGTTGACGGTGTAAAAAAAAATGCCCCGGAGATCCAAATCTGGTCCTTCAGGCATATTTTTTCTGTCGTTTATTTTACTTTCCGAGATTAGATAATAATTGTAATTACACGGATAATAAACAATGCGCATACGATATACATAACCGGATGGATCTTTTTCACCTGACCGGAGCATACTTTAATGATGAACCATGCCAGAACACCGAACATGATGCCGTTTGCGATAGAATAAGTAAGAGGCATCATCAGGAATGCCAGATATCCGCCGATGCTGTCTGCCAGATCACCGTCGAAGTTCATCTTCTTGATAGAAGAAGCCATGAAGAAACCAACGATTACCAGAGCCGGAGCTGTGGCAAAGCTTGGAATGGCAAGGAAGATCGGTGACAGGAACAGTGCAACGAGGAACAGGATACCGGTTGTCATAGCGGTCAGACCGGTTTTTCCACCTTCCGCAACACCTGAACTGGACTCTACGAAACTGGTAACTGTGGAAGTACCCAGCATAGAACCTGCTACAGTACCGATAGCATCTGCCATCAGGACACGGCCTACGCGAGGGAGATTACCGTCCTCATCCAGCAGATCAGCTTTTTCAGCAACACCGATAACAGTACCGATGGTATCGAACATATCTACAAACAGGAATGAGAATACGATAACAACGAACTCAGATAAATGAGAACCGATCCATGCAAAATCAAATTTGCAGAAAGTTGATGAGATGGACGGCGGGATGAAGGAAGAAGCACTCAGAGACGGAATCAGAGAGGCTGCACCAGCATCCGGATCTACGACATACCAGCCTGTCAGCTGAGCGATGATACCCAGGATCCAGGTAATCAGGATACCCCAGAGAATAGATCCTTTTACATTATAGTGATTCATCACAGCAATCACAAGGATACCGATCAGGCACAGAGCAACTTCCGGTCTTCCGAAGTTACCAAGTGCAACCAGTGTGGAGTCGTCAGACACGACAACACCGGCACCCTTCAGACCAACAAATGCGATAAACAGACCGATACCGGATGTAATACCGTATTTCAGGTTCTCAGGGATTGCGTTGACGATCGTTTCACGCAATTTGAAAAATGAAAGAATAATGAAAATGATACCCTCTACCAGTACAGCAGCCAGCGCGATCTTCCACGGATCTTCGATTCCGTTCAGCTGTCCGAGACATACTGTATAAGCAAAGTAAGCATTCAGTCCCATACCTGCTGACAGTGCGATCGGATAATTTGCCCAGAACGCCATAATAAAAGTCGCCAGTGCGGATGCCAGTGCGGTAGCTGTGAAAACTGCGCCGCTGTCCATTCCGGAAGCACTCAACATGTTAGGGTTAACTGCGAGGATATACGCCATGGTAAGAAATGTGGTAATACCTGCCATCACTTCTGTTTTTACCGTGGTGTTATGCTCTTTCAGTTTAAAGAGTTTTTCCATGGTTTTTCCCTCCCTTAAAGATTAAATGGTAAAACGAGTCAAAACACGCTTTGCGAGTTTTGCTCGTTATCGCGGCAGTCGTCAAGGTCTCGTGCAAGCACGGACTTTGACTCGTTGCTCGCGCAAATAAAAACTCCATTACGATTGTAATGGATTTCTTCCCGGTTTGTCAACGCGGACTTCCCAAAAAGACGGCAATACGCTATAATAAAATAACTGTAAATAAAATAGGTAATGTAAGCGGCTAAAGAAAGTGAGGAAATTCTATGAAATTTACGAAAATGCAGGGTATCGGAAATGATTATGTATATGTAAACTGTTTCAAAGAAACCGTGGAGGATCCGAAGACAACAGCAATCAAAGTCAGCGACCGTCATTTCGGAATCGGCTCCGACGGACTGATCCTGATCAAACCATCCGAGGTAGCAGACTTCAGATGGATATGTACAACGCCGACGGTTCCCGCGGAGCGATGTGTGGAAACGGCATCCGTTGTGTGGCAAAATACGTGTATGATTACGGTCTGACAGATAAAACATTCATCTCTGTGGAGACAGCAAGCGGTATCAAATATCTGGATCTGACCGTGGAAAATGGAAAAGTGGCACTGGTAAAAGTAAATATGGGCGCACCAATCCTCGAAGCAAAAAAAATCCCGGTAGTTTCCGAAAAAGAGCAGGTGATCAATGAGCCTCTCCTGGTAGACGGAAAAGAATACCGCATCACCGGCGTATCGATGGGAAATCCGCATGCGATCACCTACATTGACGATGTAAAAGGATTAGACATCGAAAAAATCGGCCCGAAGTTTGAGTTCCATCCGGCTTTTCCTGACAGGGTAAATACAGAATTTGTGAAGGTGCTGGATGATCATACCGTAGAAATGCGGGTGTGGGAACGTGGTTCCGGAGAGACACTGGCATGTGGAACAGGTGCCTGTGCGGTAGCTGTGGCTTCGATTCTGAACGGATATGTGAAAGAAGAGGAAGTGACAGTGAAACTGCTCGGCGGGGATCTGAAGATCTATTGGGATCGGGAAGAGAACCTCGTGTATATGACAGGACCGGCGGCGGTTGTGTTTGATGGGGAGATTGAACTGTAAAAAGAGAATAGAGGTTGCTAAAGCGGACGGGAGCGACTGGATTTTCCAGCCGATCCCTCTCGCGTCCCTTTGGGAGAATAAATCTTACAGCAGTGGAATATTATATTTTTCAGCTGTTTTCACCGTCTCCTCCGGCCATAACGAACAATGCACCTCTCCGATATGAGCCTTCCGCAGATAAAACATACAGATACGAGACTGTCCGATACCGCCACCAATCGTAAATGGCAGTTCATCATTCAAAATAGCCTTCTGGAAATCCAGTTCTGCGCGTTCCTCGCAGCCACAAACCTCCAGCTGATGCTTCAGGCAGCTGCATCCACACGGATACCCATGGAAGAAAGCTCCAGGGCGATATCCAGAACCGGATAATAAACGATGATATCACCGTTTAACTCCCAGTCATCATAGTCCGGTGCACGGCCGTCGTGTGGTTCGCCGGATGCCAGCATTTTACCGATCTGCATGATAAACACAGCACCCTTTTCCTTTACGATCTTATACTCCCGATCCTTAGGAGAAAGACCCGGATACATATCCTCAAGTTCCTGAGAAGTGATAAAGAAAATATCTTTCGGAAGAATCTCTTCGATATAATCATACTGAATCGCCATGTATTTTTCTGTCTTCTTCAGAGCAGAATAAACCGTGCGGACAACATCCTTTAACGTATCCACATTACGCTCTTCGCGTGTGATAATCTTTTCCCAGTCCCACTGATCCACATAGATCGAGTGAATATTATCGGTATCCTCATCACGACGGATCGCAACCATATCGGTATACAGACCTTCGCCGTGTGCAAAACCATATTTTTTCAGCGCATAACGCTTCCATTTTGCAAGAGAATGTACGATCTCAGCATCCTGCTCCGGCGACTCCTTGATGTCGAAGGTAACCGGGCGTTCTACGCCGTTCAGATTATCATTCAGACCGGATGACGGATCTACAAAAAGCGGTGCGGACACACGCAGCAGATTCAGTCGGTCAGAAAGGGTTTTCTGAAAAAAATCTTTCACTGTTTTGATACCAACCTGAGTATCGTGAAGCGATAATGCAGGCTGATAATTTTCCGGAATAATAAAATGTTCCATAACAATCCTCCTCAAATTTTGAAAGGCATCCAGCTAAGAATCCCGGCAGACACCAACAACTCTTTACCCGTTTACCCTGGTATTATGGTAATATTATAGCAGAAAACCACCCGAATACAACAACTAATTGTTGCCGGGCACGAGGTGCACGGCAACACGCTTCGCGATGCACAGAATCAATTCTGCCTTGTAACTTACCCGTAATTGTGCTAGTGTAATATGCAGAGTATGTTTGGAAAGGTCGAAAAACGGGATGGAACAGGAAAAAATATTAGTGGTTCTTCCGGTGAGAGAAGAACAGAAAGATCGAATCAGAAACACCGCACCGGATGCGAAAGTAACCTACTGCCTGGAAGCAGAGGTGACGAAAGAGCAGGTGCAGGATGCAAATATTATTATCGGCAACGTAAAACCGGAATTCTTAAAAGATTCTCCGAATCTGCGCTGGATACAGTTAAATAATGCCGGAACCGAAGGCTTCTGCGAGCCGGGTGTTCTGCCAAAACAGGCACAGCTGACCAATGCAACCGGAGCCTACGGAATGGCGATTTCTGAGCATCTGATCGCGATGCTGTTTGCTCTGCAGAAACGCCTGGACATTTACCATGACCAGCAAACAGACCACCGCTGGGAAAAACAGACCCATATGATGGTCACAGAGGGAAGCCATGTTCTGGTGATCGGCCTTGGAGATATCGGAACGACATTTGCAAGAAAAATGAAAGCACTGGGCGCGCATGTGACAGGTATCAGAAAGAGCCGGAAACCGAAGCCTGAATATGTGGATGCACAATACACGATGGAAGCACTGCCGGAACTTCTGCCACAGGCAGATATTGTGGCACTGAGCCTTCCGGGATACAGTGACACCAAAGGCGTCATCGGTGAGAAAGAATTACACCTGATGAAAGAGAATACTATTCTGTTAAATGTAGGCCGCGGAACTGCGATTGACAGTCTGGCTCTTGCGAAAGCACTGCAAGAGGGAGCGATTTATGGGGCAGGTCTTGATGTCACAGACCCGGAACCACTGCCGGAAGATCATCCACTGTGGGATGCTCCGCACTGTATCATTACCCCACATGTGTCCGGTGGATATGCACTGCCGGAGACACTCGAGAAGATTCTGAATCTTTCGATTGAGAACCTGGAACGTTACGAAAAAGGCGAAGCCCTTCACAATATCATTGACTTTTCCACTGGATATGTGAAACGGTAAGACAGGCGTTCGGAAAATTGCATAAAAAATAAAACAAAAAAAGAGAAGAATTTTCAGGGTTCTTCTCTTTCCTTTTGCAGATAACCGTGCTATACTGTTGTCTACAAATGTTGTTTTAGAAATCAGAAAAAACACTATATATAGTAGTAAGGAGTGGAAACAATGGTATATATTATCAAGAAGGACGGCACAAAAGAAGAGTTCGATGCCAATAAGATCAAGCGTGCGGTCAATAAATCGGCAGGTCGTGTCATGTATCGTTTTACCGATGACGAGATCAATTTTATCTGTAAATATGCGACCGACCGTGCAGAAGCCATGTCCAGAGAACGCAAGGGCGGAAAGATCATGATCCAGGATATGCACAACATCGTGGAGGGCGCTCTGGAACAGGTGAACCCGGCAGTAGCAAAAAGCTATCGTGATTACCGGAATTATAAAGTAGACTTTATTCATATGATGGACGAAGTCTACACGAAAAGCCAGTCCATCCGTTATATCGGAGATAAGAGCAACGCCAACACCGACAGTGCACTGGTAGCAACAAAACGAAGTCTGATCTTTAACGAGCTGAACAAAGAATTATACAGAAAATTCTTTATGAACCGGAACGAACTGCAAGCATGCAAAGATGGTTATATTTACATCCACGATCAGTCTGCGCGTCTGGATACAATGAACTGCTGTCTGTTCGATGTGGGATCCGTTCTGCGTGGCGGATTTGAGATGGGAAATGTCTGGTACAATGAGCCGAAGACACTGGATACCGCATTTGACGTTATGGGGGATATCATCCTCAGCACCGCAGCTCAGCAGTACGGCGGATTTACTGTGCCGGAAGTAGATAAGATCCTGTCTCCGTATGCACAGAAAAGCTATAACAAATATTATGAAGAATTTCTGAAATATTCCGATCCGTCCTGGGAAGGAAGAGAAGAAAAGGGTCGTGTATATGCCTGGGAAAAAGTCTGCCGTGACTGTGATCAGGGATGGCAGGGAATTGAATATAAATTAAATACCGTTGGTTCCTCCCGTGGCGACTATCCGTTTGTTACTGTGACACTGGGACTGGGAACGGGAAGATTTGAAAAAATGATCTCAAAATCTCTGCTGAAAGTCCATATGGGCGGACAGGGAAAAGCCGGACATAAAAAACCGGTACTGTTCCCGAAGATTGTGTTCCTGTATGATGAAGAGATCCATGGAGATGGAAAAGAATGTGAAGATGTCTTTGAGGCAGGTGTTGCCTGCTCTGCAAAAACCATGTATCCGGACTGGCTGTCCATGAGTGGCCAGGGATATATTTCCAGCATGTATAAAAAATATAAAAAAGTAATCAGCCCGATGGGGTGTCGTGCCTTCTTAAGTCCGTGGTATGAGCGTGGCGGTATGGAACCGGCAGATGAAAACGATGTGCCTGTCTTTGTCGGTCGTTTCAACATCGGTGCGGTCAGCCTGCATCTTCCGATGATCCTGGCAAAAGCCCGTGCAGAGAACACAGATTTTTATGAAGTTCTGGATTTCTATCTGGAGATGATCCGCGGACTGCATAAGAGAACATACGATTACCTTGGTGAGATGCGTGCTTCCACGAATCCGCTGGCATACTGTGAGGGCGGTTTCTACGGAGGCCATCTGAAACCATCCGATAAGATCCGTCCGTTACTCCGTCCGATGACAGCTTCCTTCGGTATCACAGCACTGAACGAACTGCAGGAACTTTACAATGGCAAATCCATTGCCGAAGACGGAGAATTTGCACTGGAAGTGCTTCGTTATATCAATGATAAGATTAATGTATACAAAAAAGAGGATCAGATCCTGTATGCAATTTACGGAACACCGGCTGAGAGCCTTTGCGGTCTGCAGGTAGAGCAGTTCCGCAAGATGTACGGTATCGTGCGCGGGGTATCAGACCGTCCATATGTGAGCAACAGTTTCCACTGCCACGTAACTGAGGATATTACTCCTATCCAAAAACAGGATCTGGAAGGAAGATTCTGGGAACTGTGCAACGGTGGTAAGATCCAATATGTCAGATATCCGATTTCCTACAATGTACATGCTATAAAAGCACTGATCCGTCGGGCGATGAATCTGGGTTATTATGAGGGTGTGAATCTGTCGCTGGCCTACTGCGACGATTGCGGACATCAGGAGCTCGAGATGGATGTCTGCCCGGTCTGCGGTTCCAGAAACCTGACCAAGATCGACCGTATGAACGGATACCTGTCCTACAGCCGTGTTCACGGAGATACCCGTCTGAACGATGCCAAGATGGCGGAGATCGCGGACAGAAAGTCAATGTAAAAACATCAGAAATAATTATAGAAATAATATGATAAGAAGAAATCCGTAAAATTCTGATCAGAAATCAGTTGTTTTACGGATTTTTTCTTTGTATTTGCAACCTGGTGCCTGACAGTATCCAAAGAAGGGCAGGGAGGAATAAATTCTGCGCATCACGAAGCGTGTTACAGGAAACAGAGTGAACAATCATAAATATACAGAAAATAAAAGGTGTATTTGTGAATTACATAGACAAAATCCCCAGGATTATTTATACTTGATATAGATGTGCAAACAGGAGGGTACCAGTATGGGGGAAAAGACAGTTGATATGACGAAAGGGAGCATCCTGCCGAAGATGATTCGGTTTGCGCTGCCGGTGCTTCTTGGGATGCTGTTTCAGAGAATCTATAATTTTGTAGATGTTTATATAGTAGGAAGATATCTCGGAGATGAGGCACTTGCTGCGGTCAGTATCGCAGGTGGAGCCATGTATCTGCTGTTTTCGATTATGATGGGCCTGACGACAGGAGTAAGCGTGGTGGTTTCGCAGTATTATGGTGGCGGGGATGAGAAAAAGTGACAGAAACCTTTGTTTCTTCTATCTATGTGGCGGTTGTATCTACGCTGATCATTACAATTGCGGGACTGATCGGGGCACGACCGCTTCTGAGGGTCTTGCAGACCTCGAATGATCTGCTTGACCAGGCAACGGTATATCTGATGGTTGTATTTGCCGGAGCAGTGGGAACGATGCTGTATAACTGGATCTCGGCGGTGCTGCGTTCTTTGGGGAATTCGGTGGTGCCGCTGGTATTCCTGATTATTTCGAGTGTGCTGAATGTGATTCTGGATATCGCCTTTGTGGTCTGGATTCCGATGGGAGTAGCAGGGGCGGCATTTGCAACGGTTCTGGCACAGTTGTTGTCCGGGATCGGATGTCTGGTTTATGCATGGAAGATCCTTCCGATTCTTCGGTTTACGAAAGAGGAACTGCGCTGCGACAGGGAGCTGGTAAAACAGATGTTGATTTACGGTGTACCGACCGGTCTGCAAATGAGTATTATCTCAGTGTCCGATATGACTTTACAGGCAATGGTCAATACCTACGGAACTGCTCTGATCGTGGCCTATGGTGTCTGCATCAAAGTGGAAGGTGTGGGATGGCAGATGGCGGAAGCCATCGGAACTTCACTGGGAACCTTTACCGGACAAAATGTAGGAGCAAACCACCTGGATCGTGTAAAACAGGGAGTCAGATGTGCCTATCTGATGAATGCAGTCTGTTATGGAATATTCTGTCCGGTAATCTGGTTCTTTGCCCGTCCGATCATGGAAGCATTTACCGGCAATCCGGAATCGATCCGTTACGGTGTGGAATATATGAAGATCTTCAGCTGCTTCTTTTTTGTGGGCGGTATCCTGGTGGTTTATCATAATATCCTGCGGTCGGCAGGAGATGTAACCATCACCGTACTGATGGGAGTCAGTGAAATCATCACCCGAATCGGCTGCACCTTCCTTTTTACTGCTGTTTTTGGATACTATGGGCTGTGGTGGGTATCTCCGCTGACTGGTGTTGCGCGATGCTGGTTGGTTGTGTCCGGTATTATTCAGGAAAATGGAAAAAGAAGGTACAGCTTCAGAGAGGAGACAGTATACATGGGTAGAAAAAGAAAACCAAAGATGGAATACCGTTATTATGAAATTCCGGCAGGAAGTCCGGTGCTTGCTTTACTGGGGGATAAATGGGTGCAGAATTACGGAAGGGAGATTGATTATCTGCATTTTCATAATCATCTGGAAGTTGGGTTTTGCTATTATGGGGAAGGCACAGTTACTTTTAAAGAAGAAGACCTACCTTTGACGGAAATATGTTTACGGTGGTACCGAAGAACTTTCCGCATACTACAACCTCTACGGGAGACAGTATCAGTTACTGGGAGTGGCTGTTTATTGATGCTGACAAATTCCTGAGGGAAGTTTATAAAGATAACCCCAGGATGGCACAGAAAGTGATCGATCGCGTGAATAAGAGAGCCCATTTTGTGAGGGTTCAGGATAAACCGCAGATTGGGGCACTGGTGCAGCAGATTATTGAATGTATGCGGGAAAGAAAGGAATTCTATCTGGAAGAAGTGAAAGGACTGATCCTGGCTTTTCTTTTACAGGTGGCAAGGTGGAATCGGGAAGAAGCGGAAAAGGCAGAATTCGAGGCGGGAAATACAGAATTCGAGGCGGGAAATACCAGTCTGATCACACCGGCAATTGACTATATCAGCGAATGTTGTGACCGTCCGATCAAGGTGGAGGAACTGGCTGCGATGTGCCATATCAGTGAAACGCATCTGCGGAGGGTATTTCATGACTGTATGCAGATGTCGCCTGTTGAATATATCAATTGGGTTCGAATCCGCACAGCATGTGGGGAACTGAAGCGTACAAACGATACGGTGGGAGATATTGCCGTACGATGTGGCTTCTCCACATTATCCACGTTCAACAGGAATTTTCACAGGATTATGGGCATTTCGCCACAACAGTGGAGAAAGGATCCGGAACATTTTGAACGGAAATTGTTGAATTATGATATAAAAGCCGAAAAAGGATGGTAAAAACCGTCAAAACATCTTAAATGGATGAAAATGCACAAAATCCTGTTAAATATGAGTACACATGCAGGAAAAGTATGGTATAATGTGTACATAATGATTCACAGAAAGTTCAAAAACTGTACACATTCAACTAATGGGAAAAGCGAGTGAGAGATGCCGGTTTTTGGCAGAGTGAACAAATACATATCAGGAGGATATACATTTATGAAAAGAAAAATTGTAGCAGTTGTATTAGCTTCCACAATGGTATTCGGAATGACAGCTTGTGGCTCTTCAGGAGCAAGCGATTCCTCAAGCACAGGAAGCGATGCGGCAACAGACGACACAGCAACAGATGACGGTTCAGAAGATGCAAACGTTACAGAAGGAAGTTCTGATGATGAAAACACACTGACTGTTTGGACATGGGATCCGAACTTCAACATCTATGCAATTGAAAAAGCAGGAGAGATCTATGCAAAAGATCATCCTGGATTCAAAGTAGATGTAAGCGAGATCAAATCCGACGATATCGAAACAAGACTGACAACAGCTGTTTCTGCAGGAGATTTGAGCACACTGCCTGACATTTTCCTGATGCAGGATAACTCCTTCCAGAAATATGCTACCAACTATCCGGACGTCTTCACAGACCTGACAGATTCCGGTATCGACTTCAGCCAGTTCTCATCCGCAAAAGTTGCTTACTCCACACTGGATGGTAAGAACTATGGTATCCCGTTTGATAACGGTGCTGTTATCGAATGCCTGCGTACCGATATGCTGGAAGAAGCTGGATACACAGTAGATGACTTCACAGACATTACATGGTCTGATTTCATGGAAAAAGCAAAAGTTGTTAAAGAAAAAACCGGTCAGCCAATCCTGACATCTCAGGCTGGTTCACCTGACCTGATAATGGAAATGCTGCAGTCCTGTGGAGAGTCTCTGTTCAACGAAGACGGATCTGTTAACATCAAAGACAACAAAGCTCTGAAACCAATCCTGGAGATCTATCAGCAGATGGTTGCAGACGGAACACTGGTAGAAGTTACTGACTGGGATCAGTACATCGCATCTATCAACAACGGCACAACAGCTGGTGTTATCAACGGATGCTGGATCATGGCTTCTATCGTAGCTAACGATGATCAGTCTGGAAAATGGGCAATCACAAATATGCCGAAACTGGATGGCGTTGACGGAGCTACTAACTACTCCAATAACGGTGGTTCTTCATGGGCAATCAGCTCTAACTGCCAGAAACAGGATCTTGCAATTGACTTTATGAAATCCACATTTGCCGGAAGTACAGATCTGTACGATGACATCATCTCCAAAGGAGCTCTGGCAACATGGGCACCAGCTGGCGATACAGATGCATATGCTCAGCCTGTAGAATTCTTCAGCAATGAAGCAGTTTATGCTAAGATCGTAGATTTTGCTACAAAGACTCCTTCCAATATCACTGGTGCATTCTACTATGATGCTCGTGATGCTGTAGGTGTTGCACTGTCCAATATCATCCAGAGTGGTGCAGATATGGACGATGAAATCGCAACCGCACAGGATACTGTAGAATTTAATATGGGTGGCTGATTCAGCTGAACAGTTAAAAACCAAGAAGTGAAAAATAAATAAGAAGAGGGTCTGCTTCGAAAAAAAGCGGAGCAGACCCTCTCTTTCTAAGAAATCTCCAAAAGAAAGGAAGGATGGATTTCATGAGCAATCAGAAGAAAAAAGGATTGACACTGGCAAAGAAACACAACCTGACCGGTTGGGCATTCTTACTTCCTGCAACCCTGTTGATTGGCTGGATGAGTTTTTATCCGATGATTCGGGCGTTCATCCTGTCATTACAGACAGGTATGGGTGTAAACCTGAGCTTTAATGGTTTGGCGAACTACACACGTATTTTAAAAGACCCAACATTTAAACAGACATTATTTAACACGTTCTTCTACCTGATCGTTCAGGTGCCGATTATGCTGGTGCTGGCGCTGATGTTTGCATCTATGCTGAATAACAAGGATCTGAGATTTAAGGGCCTGTTCCGTACATGTATCTTCTTACCATGTGCGACATCCCTGGTTTCTTATGCTATGATCTTCCGTTCTTTGTTTGCAAATGATGGTTTCATTAACATGGTTCTGCGTAATTTGGGTATGTCACCGATCCTGTGGTTTGGTAATGCATGGACAGCCCGTGCCGTTATCATCATCGCGCTGGTATGGAGATGGACAGGCTACAACATGGTATTCTATCTGTCCGGTCTGCAGAATATTGAATATTCTGTATATGAAGCGGCAAAGATCGATGGGGCAAGCCCGATGCAGTCATTCTTCAAGATTACTGTACCACTTCTGAAACCGACCATCCTGCTGACAGCCATTACATCTACCAATGGTACCCTGCAGCTGTTTGATGAGTCCCTGAACCTGACAAACGGTGGTCCTGGTAAATCTACTATGACAATGTCTCATTATATTTACAACATCTCCTTTAAGCAGAGCCCGAACTTCGGTTATGCTGCGGCGATGTCTATCCTGATCCTGATCATGGTTGCTATTCTGGCAATACTTCAGATGAAAGTAGGTGACGAACGATAATGGGTAAAGGTAAAAAATTCTTCATGTATCTTATACTGTCAATCGCGTCAATTGTTTCTGTATTTCCACTGTACTATATGTTCTGTGCATCTACAAACAAGAGCGTTGACGTTATTGCAGGTAAACTGATTCCGGGAACGTATCTGATTGAAAACTACAAAGCACTGATCGCGAACCAGAATTTGGGACTGGCCCTGTGGAATTCCTTCCGAAATGCAACAGTACTGACTGTCCTGTGTCTGCTGATTTGTTCCATCGCCGGTTATGGCTTTGAGATCTATCACGACAAAGGAAAAGACGTTGTATTTACCATCCTGCTGACTGCTATGATGATTCCTTTTGCAGCCATCATGATTCCGATGTTCCGTATGTTCTCTACTTTGAAAATGGTAAATACCATGGGTGCATTCATGCTTCCATCCATTGCAACTCCGTTTATGATCATGATGTTCCGTCAGGCATCCAGATCCTTCCCTCATGATATCATTGAGGCAGCAAGAATCGATGGTCTGAGTGAAGTTGGTATCTTCTTCCGTATGTTCATTCCTACCATGAAATCCACATACGCGGCAGCTATCATCATCACATTCATGGTGCATGGAATAACTATCTGTGGCCAAAGGTAATTCTGCAGAATAAAGATGCGATCACCATGCCGATGCTGGTTTCTAACCTGTTAAGTGGTTACACCGTAGATTATGGTATGCTGATGTTAGGTGTATTTATCTGTACCATTCCTACAGCAATTATCTTCTTTGCTTTCCAGAAGAGCTTTACAGAAGGTATCACAGGTGCTGTTAAATAATAAAAAAGTAGCTGTGCATATGCTGAATGGTTATGTATAAGTAAATTAAGGCGGATATTTATAGTATATGAATATCCGCCTGTTTTTTAGCAAAGATTGAAAAATAGGAGGAAAAAACAGAATGGGTACTTTCGATTACGATTTAGTAAAAGATCCTACGTATTTTAACGACAACCGTGTGGCTGCTCATTCAGACCACAAATATTACGCTTCTGTGGAAGCGATGGAACAGGATGTGGATAACTTCCGTCACAGCCTGAACGGACTGTGGAAATTCCATTACGCAAAAAATTACAACTCTACGATCGGGATTTGAGAAAACAGAATATTGTTGCAAATCATGGGATGATATCCGTGTACCGGCTCATATTCAGATGGAGGGATATGATGTACCGCAGTATGCAAATGTACAGTACCCTTGGGAAGGAAGAGAAGAAGTAGAACTGGGTCAGATTCCGGAGAGATTCAATCCGGTTGCTTCTTATGTAAAATATTTTGAAGTTCCGGAAGAGATGGAAGGCAAAAAAGTATTTATCTCTTTCCAGGGTGCAGAAAGTGGTATCGCTGTATGGTTGAACGGTAACTTTGTAGGATACAGTGAAGATACCTTTACACCGTCCGAATTCGAACTGACTCCTTATCTGAAAGAGGGAGAAAACAAACTGGCGGCTCAGGTCTTCAAATGGACCAGCAGCAGCTGGTGTGAGGATCAGGACTTCTTCCGTTTCTCGGGTATCTACCGTGATGTCTATCTGTATGCGATCCCGGAAGTCCATGTATCTGATGTCAAGATCCAGACACTTCTGGACGATACCTTCACCAAAGCGGATCTGGTGATCGATACCAAAGCAACAAAAGCCGGAAAAGTAAAAATTACATTATCCAAAGACGGAAAAGAACTGCAGAGTGTAGAAGAGACACTGGCAGAAGAATCTCAGTATGTGATGAAAGTGGAGAATCCTGAACTGTGGTCTGCAGAATCTCCTGTATTATATGATCTGTTACTGGAAGTGATGGATGAGAACGGACAGGTGACAGAAGTGATCCCTCAGAGAGTGGGCTTCCGTCGTTTTGAGATGAAAGATTCTATTATGATGCTGAATGGTAAGAGAATCGTCTTTAAAGGTGTTAACCGTCACGAATTCAGTTCTGTATCCGGCCGTGTGGTATCCAGAGAAGAACTGATCAAAGACCTGGTAACCATGAAACAGAACAATATCAATGCGATCCGTACCTGTCATTATCCGGATGCAGTTGGCATCTATGAACTGTGTGACGAATATGGTATCTACATGATCGCAGAGTGTAACCTGGAGAGCCACGGAAGCTGGGACATCAGTGCAGAACAGACCGGAGACTTCAGCAAAGTCGTACCATGTGACCGTCCGGAATGGATGGATATGATGCTGGATCGTGTCAATTCCATGTATCAGAGAGATAAGAACCATCCGGCAATCCTGATCTGGTCCTGCGGTAATGAGGCATTTGGCGGAAAAGTAATCTACGAGATGTCACAGCTGTACCATAAGATGGATCCGAACCGTCTGGTACATTATGAAGGTGTCTGCCACGACAGAAGATACAACGATACCAGTGATATGGAAAGTCAGATGTATCCGTCTGTAGAGGATATCAAGGCATTTCTGGAAAAAGACAGAAGCAAACCATTTATCTGCTGCGAGTACACTCATGCAATGGGTAACTCCTGCGGAGGTATGCACAAATATACAGATCTGACCGATACCGAGCCGTCCTACCAGGGGGGATTTATCTGGGACTATATCGATCAGTCCATCTACAAAAAAGACCGTTACGGAAAAGAATTCCAGCATACGGCGGTGACTTCAATGATCGTCCATGCGACTACAACTTCAGCGGAAACGGTATCGCATACGGCGGAGAAAGAGATGCATCTCCGAAGATGCAGGATGTGAAATTCAACTACCAGAACATCTCTGCCAAAGTAGAAAAAGACCAGGTAACCATCGTCAACAAGAACCTGTTTATCAACACTGATACCTTTGACTGCTTCGTAGTACTTGCAAAAGATGGAAAAGAAGTAAAAGAAGTTCCGATGGAAACTCATGTAGCTCCTTTGAGTGAAGAGACCGTAAGCCTGCCGATTCCGGTACAGAATCTGCCGGGTGAATATGCAGTTACTGTATCCTTCCGGCTGAGAGAAGATACCGTATGGGCAAAACGTGGTCATGAAGTGGCATTCGGACAGGGTGTCTACAAAGTAGAAGCACCTGCAAAAGCTGTAAAACCTGCAAGATTTGAAGTGATCAGATCCGGTCATGACTTTGGTGTTCGCGGTGAAAACTTCGATGTGCTCTTCTCTTACCTGAATGGCGGTCTTGCTTCTTACCGTTACGGTGGAGTGGAGATGATCCAGATGATCCCAAGACCAAACTTCTGGCGTGCACCGGTTGACAACGATAACGGAAGCCTGATGCAGATGCGCTGCGGACAGTGGAAACTGGCTCCATGTATCTGTCTCACAAATATCCAACCGGAGGACATTATCCGGGAATGCATATCCCTGAGATCGAAGTTCTGGATGACAGTGCAAAGATTACATTTACTTATGCAATGCCAACGACTCCGGCAGCCGAGTGCAAACTGAGCTATCAGGTATATGGAGACGGAAGCATCCGCACCACACTGACTTATGATCCGGTAGAGGGTCTGGGCGATATGCCGGAATTCGGTGTTATGTTCAAGTTCGATGCAGATTACGACAATGTAACCTGGTACGGCATGGGACCGGAAGAAACCTATGTGGACAGATGCGAAGGCGCAAAACTGGGTATCTACAGGAACAAAGTGGAAGATAATATGGCAAAATACATGGTTCCGCAGGAATGTGGAAACAAGGTTGGCGTACGTTGGGCATCTGTAACAGACCGTAAGGGCAGAGGAATGCTGTTTACCGGTGATGCTATGGAATTCTCCGCACTGCCATATACACCACACGAGATGGAAAATGCGATGCATCCATTTGAACTGCCACAGGTACACTACACGGTAGTACGTGTATCCAAACAGCAGATGGGTATTGCCGGAGACGACAGCTGGGGTGCAAAACCACTTCCGGAATATCTGATCAAAACCGATGAAAAGATGGAATTTACATTCACATTCAAAGGAATCTGATGAAACCTATAAATAAATAATTAAACGAAAGGAAAAGCCTTTCTCCTTGATGTGAAAGGAGAAAGGCTTTTTTGATAAGACAGGAGAAGAACTTATGGCAAGAGAAGTAAATTTTGGAAAAATGCTCCATGGTGGAGATTACAATCCGGAACAGTGGCTTCACAGCCCGGAGATTCTGGAAAAAGACATCGAATATTTTAAAAAAGCAAAAATTAATGAGGTATCCCTGGGTATATTTTCCTGGGCAGTACTCGAACCGGTAGAGGGAGAATTCCATTTTGAATGGATGGAAAAGATTATAGATCGTCTGTATGAAAATGGTATTTCTACAATTCTTGCCACCCCGACCGGAGCAAGACCAAGATGGATGGCACAGAAGTATCCGGAGGTGCTTCGTGTAGACGCCAGTCGTCACAGAAATCTGTATGGAGAAAGACATAACCACTGTTATACATCTCCGGTATACAGAGAAAAGACAAGAATTATGAATACAAAACTGGCGGAAAAATTCAAAGACCATCCGGGTGTGATCGCCTGGCATATTTCCAATGAATATGGAGGAGAGTGTCATTGTCCGTTGTGTCAGGCAGCCTTTAAAAACTGGCTGAAAGACAAATATCAGACAGCAGATAAGATGAACCGGGCATGGGCAACCACATTCTGGAGTCACCGCTATAACGATTTTGATCAGGTAGACAGTCCTTCCCCAAGAGGAGACAGCTCTCTTCACGGTCTGAACCTGGACTGGAAACGGTTTGTGACCGATCAGACTGTAGATTTTGTAAAATGGGAGATCCAGGCTCTTAGGGATGCAGGATCCGACAAACCAACCACCATTAATATGATGTACGATTTCCAGGGATTAAATTATCACAAATTTGCTGATGTAGTAGATTTTGTATCCTGGGATAATTATCCACAGTGGCACAAGAAAGAAGAATACCTGACAGCCATGGATAATGGCATGCAGCATGATATCATGCGAAGTATTCAGAAAAAACCATTTTTACTGATGGAGAACTGTCCGTCGGCAACCAACTGGCAGTCCGTAAGCAAATTAAAGAAACCGGGAATGCTTCATGCAGCTTCCATGCAGGCTGTTGCCCACGGATCCGACAGTATTTTGTATTTCCAGCTTCGACAGAGCCAGGGTTCCTCTGAAAAGTTCCATGGTGCAGTGATCGATCATTATGGCAAGGATGATACCAGAGTATTTAAGGAGGTAACGGAAGTAGGAGAAAGTCTGGAAAAACTTCAGGAAGTTACCGGAGCGAAGAACCCGGCACAGGTGGCTGTGGTATATGACTGGGAGAACCGCTGGGCCATGGAAGACGCCCAGGGACCAAGAAATAAAGGACTGTTCTATAAGGAAACTGTGGAAAAATCCTATTACGCATTCCGCAAACAGGGACTGAATGTGGATATGATCGATATGGAGCAGGATCTGGATGGTTATAAAGTAGTAGCAGCACCTATGCTTTATATGTTCAGGGAAGGATTTGAAGAGAAGGTTCGTAAATACGTAGAAAATGGTGGAACCTTTATCCTGACTTACTGGTCCGGTATCGTAGACAGTACCGATCTGTGTTTCCTGGAGGGAACTCCCCATGGACTGATGGATGTGATGGGACTTCGCAGTACAGAGATTGACGGTTTGTACGATGGGGAATATAATAGAGGAGTACCGGTGAGGGGAAATGAGCTGTGCCTGACGAAAACCTATACCTGTAACCATCTGTGTGAACTGGTTAAGACTTCTACTGCACAGCCTCTGATGACCTACGAAACCGACTTTTATGCCGGTATGCCGGCACTTACCGTGAACCTTTTTGGCAAAGGAAAAGCATACCATATCTGTGCAGACTTTGAACAGGGATTTTATGATGAAGTTTATCGTAAGATTGCAAAAGAAGCAGGCGTAAAACGTGTAGTTGCCATATTCCGGAAGGTGTGGAAGTATGTGTGCGCCGGAATCAGGATACAGATTATGTATTTGTACAGAACTTCAACCGCCAGCCGGTAGAAGTCAAGTTGCCTGTAGAACAGTATCCGGTATGGCTTGGAAAATATGATGGCACTATAGATCGGTTCGGCACCGTGGTATTAAAAGGAAAGGCAGGAGAAAAGGAATGATTCAAGAGAGCATTGTAAAACTGGTACAGTATGGACTGGCAACCGGTCTGGTAGAAAAGGAAGACAAGCGTTATACTACGAATAAAATTCTGGAATTACTGCAGATGGATGCAATTGATGAAGAATATGTAAAACAGATCATGGAGTCTGACGGAGCAGATCGGAGTGTGGTAGGTCAACTGGAAAGCATTCTGGGAGATATCTGTGACTATGCATATGAACATGGTCTGATGGAAGAAAACAGTGTAGGTTATCGCGACCTGTTTGACACAAAAGTTATGAGTCTTTTGGTAGACCGTCCAAGCAATGTGATCCGTCGCTTCTGGGAATTGTATAAAGAAGATCCGGTAAAGGCTACCGATGCACATTACAAATTCAGTCAGGATACCGATTATATCCGTCGTTACCGTATCGCAAAAGACATGAAATGGGTAGCACCGACAGAATACGGTGATCTGGATATTACCATCAACCTGTCCAAACCGGAAAAAGATCCGAAAGCCATCGCAGCAGCAAAGCTGGCAAAACAGACATCATATCCAAAATGTCTGCTTTGCATGGAAAACGAAGGCTACGCAGGACGACTGAACCATCCGGCAAGACAGAACCACAGAATCATACCGGTAACCATCAACAACAGTGAGTGGGGATTCCAGTATTCTCCATATGTATATTATAACGAGCATTGTATCGTATTCAATTCTCAGCATGTACCGATGAAGATCGAACGTGCGACATTTGCGAAATTGTTTGATTTTGTAAAACAATTCCCTCATTATTTTGTAGGTTCCAATGCAGACCTGCCGATCGTAGGCGGATCGATCCTGAGCCATGATCATTTTCAGGGTGGACATTATGAATTTGCCATGGCGAAAGCACCGGTGGAAAAAGAAGTAGTGATCCCGGGATTCGAAGATGTCAAAGCAGGCATCGTAAAATGGCCGATGTCCGTCATCCGTATAAGCGGTCCGGACACGGAGCGTCTGATCGAACTGGCAGACAAGATCCTGTTAAAGTGGAGAGGATACACTGACGAGGCAGCATTTATCTTCGCGGAAACCGACGGAGAACCACATAATACCATCACCCCGATCGCAAGAAAACGTGGTGATATGTATGAGATGGATCTGGTTTTGAGGAATAATATTACGACCGAAGAACATCCGCTGGGTGTTTATCATCCGCATGCGGAACTGCACCATATCAAGAAAGAAAACATCGGTCTGATCGAAGTTATGGGCCTGGCAGTGCTTCCGGCACGTCTGAAAGGTGAACTTGAAGGTCTGTGCAAAGCCATTGTGGCAGGCGAAGATCTGAGAAAAGATGAAGTTCTGGAAAAACATGCCGACTGGGTAGATGAACTGAAAGAAAAATATACTTTCACAGCAGAAAATGTGGAAGAGATTCTGAAAAAAGAGATCGGCATTGTATTCAAGAAGGTGCTGGAGCATGCAGGAGTGTACAAATGCACAGAAGAAGGCAGAACTGCATTCATGAGATTTATTGACAGTCTGTAAAAGAAAATAACGATTTTTATATAATACTTTGGTAAAGTGTTATAAAAATAAAGAGCCGGGTTGACAACAGCAATCCGGCTCCTTATAATAAAAGCATTAACGAAACTACATATCGAGCCAATAGAAGGTTGCAGGAAAGCAGGCGAAAGCCCGCCGAAGGAATAATACTCTCAGGTGTCCGTGAAAAACGGACGGGACTGTAACCGGATGGCCCTCTGGAGAATCCCAAAGATGGGTGCCGAAGGTGAAAGCAGATCTGTGATCTGCGAATCTCTCAGGCAAAAGGACAGTGTGAAAGATACAAAAAAGAAAAGCGGCATGTCGCAGTTGTTTTTTGTGTTTCGAGTGGATAATGAATAACAATTCTGAATAGAACCTGCAAAGGCGCAGAACAGTTATGGAAGTATCAGTCCCGGGGATTTCCCCGGGACCTTTTTTGTCGGAAACGCTGTACTGGTTTCAGGTGAATAAAAAACGCTCTGCAAGGATATGCCCCGGCGCATTCTTTGGTATTGGCTTGAAACGTAAGAAAAAGTGAGGGAGAAGAAAAAACATGGAATTTGTTACAAAAGTAGTTGAGTGTGTCAATACGTTTCTGTGGGATTATGCACTGCTGATCCTGCTTCTGGGAGCCGGTATCATTTACTCGTTCAGCCTGAAATTTATTCAGATACGAAAGTTTGGTGCCGGAATGAAAGCATTGTTTGGTAATTTTTCGCTGCATGGCGGGAAAGGAGAAAATGGTCTCAGTTCTTTTCAGGCTCTGACAACAGCGATTGCCGCCCAGGTAGGAACCGGTAATATCGCCGGAGCAGCAACAGCGATTGCATCCGGAGGGCCGGGTTCCATCTTCTGGATGTGGGTCAGTGCATTCTTCGGAATGGCTACCATCTATGCGGAAGCTGTTATGGCACAGCATACAAGAAAACTGGAAAACGGACACTATGTAGGAGGCCCGGTATATTATATAAAATACGTATTCAAGGGCAGATTTGGAAAATTCCTGGCAGGTTTCTTTTCTGTAGCTATCATTCTGGCCCTGGGATTTATGGGAAATATGGTACAGTCCAACTCTATCGGTGCAGCATTTAACAATGCATTCCATGTACCGAAACTGGCAGTGGGAATCTGTGTGGCAGTGATTGCCGGCATCATCTTCATTGGCGGTATCAAGAGAATCGCAAGCTTCACAGAAAAAATCGTTCCGATCATGGCGCTGTTATACATCATCGGCTGCCTTGTGATCTTGGTGATGCATCTTCCGGGGGTTGGAACTGCATTTAAAGATATTTTTGTAGGTGCTTTTGCACCGCAGGCAATCGCAGGCGGTGCACTTGGTGTAACGGTTCAGAAAGCGATGCGTTTCGGTGTTGCGAGAGGACTTTTCTCCAACGAAGCAGGTATGGGTTCCACACCACATGCACATGCAACAGCGGAGGTTAAGGATCCGTGTGATCAGGGAATCATCGCAATGATGGGTGTATTTATCGATACATTTATTATTCTGACACTGACAGCTCTGGTTATCCTGTCCACCGGAGTACTTGGTAACGGACAGACAGGTTCTGAACTGGCACAGAGTGCATTCAACGTAGGATTCGGTAACTTTGGAAATATCTTTATTGCATTGTGTATGCTGTTCTTTGCCTTTACTACAATTGTCGGATGGTACTATTTCGGTGAAGTGAATGTTCGGCATTTGTTCGGAAATTGTGCAGTAAAAGTTTATGCAGTGATCGTTGTGATCTGCGTAATCATCGGATCCACATTGAAAGTAGATCTGGTATGGGATATGCAGATATGTTCAATGGTTTAATGGTGCTTCCAAACCTGATTGCACTTCTTGGATGTCTGGCGATTGTTCACAAATTGACGAAAAAAAGCGAAAATAGCAAAGAGAAATAATGGAATATAGACAAAAGCAGAAAAATCCGCTTTGGGGAAAGAAACCAAAGCGGATTTTTTTGAAATTGGTTAAATTGCACTTGATTTTTATAAAACAATGGTATAATATATAAACATGACGAAACAACATTTAAACAATACGTCAAAATCACCAGAAACAACAAGAGAAAGTGAATGGTATTGTGCGAAATGTTCACGACAGTGGGGTGACAAACTATATAATGTCGTGAGCGAAACAAAAGATTCCGTAGTTATTATGACGAAACACAATATTAAGAAAAATTGTGAAGGAATGTAGATTTTCGTTCGTGTTCATATGGTAGGCGCCAGCAGAGTTTTTCTGAAAAAAGTAGTATGGGCAGAAGGAAAATTTATATAGAGACAACGGAAGATTGACGAATATGATGTTGTCTGAGTTATTTTCAAAACCTAAAGGGAGGGCAAGAGATGAAAAGAAAAATAGTTGCAGTTTTAACAGCAGCTACGCTTGCAGTTGGTATGTTAGCCGGCTGTGGCGGCGGCGGAAGTGATTCCAGTTCCGGCGGATCTACAGATTCCAGTGGAACAACTTCTACAGATGACAGTTCAGGCGGAAGCGGAACAGCAGCATCTGAAGGTATTACTACAGAGGTAGGAACTCCTCGTTCTGAGACACTGATCGTTGAGTGTCAGTCCCCGACAGATGTACCTGGTCAGTTCAACAGCTACATGAAAGGTACCCAGATGGGATTTGGTATTCATCAGCTGATGAGTGCTCATCTGTGGGAAATGGATACCGCAAATGGTGAACAGTGGGGCGAGATTGCTGATGGCATGCCTGAGTCCAATGATGATTTTACCGAGTGGACAGTAAAAGTTCGTCAGGGTATCAAATGGTCCGATGGTGAAGATGTAACAGCGGATGACGTTGTCTTCACTTTCAATATGATTAAAGAAAATGATGAAATCGGTGCCAGTGCAGCAACAAACCTGTACATTGATTCCGTAGAAAAAGTAGATGATTACACAGTTCTGTTTAAGATGAAAGAATCATTCCCGCGTTTCGTACAGAGATATGGTATCACTGTATGGGGAACTGATTACCGTATCGTTCCGGAACATATTTATTCAAAACAGTCCGACGTTACTACATTCAAGGATGAAGATCCTGTAGTAGCAGGTCCGTATACCGTAAAAGATTACGATTCACTGGGTGACTGGGTACTGTATGAACTGCGTGATGACTGGAAGGACAGCACACTTGGTGTTGCAGGATCCACTCAGTATGACTACGCAGAAGGAGCTACACCTCCGAAATACGTATGGTTCCGTACATTCGCAGACTCTACCACAAAACAGATGGCTATGATCAACAACGAAGTTGACCTGCTGTGTGAAGTAACACTGGAAGAGTTTGAAACCATGAAAGCTTCTAACGACAAAATCAACTGCTGGTACAACGATTTCCCATATGCAAACCCAGACGATCCGGGTGCAAAAGGACTTACATTCTCACACGGTCAGGGCGCACCGTTTGACAATCCAGACTTCCGTTGGGGTATCTGTTTAGCACTTAATATTGATGAGATTTCCATGAACACGTTCTCTGGAGCAGGACGTGCGGCTCCGATCCCGTTAATGAACAATACACAGTTCCTGCAGGAAACTTACACAATCCCAATGCAGGATTGGCTGGAAAACTTCGAACTGGATCTTGGCGATGGAACAACCTTCAAACCATATGACACCGGTTATGCAAAACGCATGGCTGAGTCTCTTGGCATCGAAGGAACAGATGAAGAACTGATTACCATGTTTGGTGCAGGCTGGTGGAAACATGATGAAGAAGCAGCTACAAAACTGCTTGAAAAAGCCGGTCTGGAAAAAGTAAACGGCGTATGGAATTATGAAGGCAAACCTTTCACCTTTGAGATGAGCTATCTGGCAGATACTGAGTTCCAGGAAGCACGTGGTGTACAGGCAGCTTACAACCAGCTGACAAAATTCGGTTTCCAGTGTACAATTGCTTCTAAATCTTCCGCAACATGGGATGTAGATGGTGGACAGGGTAACTTCCAGATTGCTGGTTACTGGCCATCCGGCGGTATCCTGAAAGACTTCTATTCTGCAATCAGCGGATTTGACGGTGATCTGATCAAACCTGTAGGCGAAACTGGTTCAGGTCAGGGACTTCGTTGGAATAACGAAAAAGTTACAGAGATACTTCATGAACTTGCTAATACTGATCCGGAAAGTGATAGATCTTACGAACTGCATACTGAATTCCTTAAGGAATGTGTAACAGATATGCCGGAAATCAACTTCCTCTCTGGTACAAAATTCGTTCCGACCAACTCAACTTACTGGGAAGGTTATCCGAATGCGGACAACCCGTACAATGGTCCATGGTGGTGGTGGAGCTGCTTCAAATACATGCTTCCAAACATCACTCCTACACAGGCTTAATCCTTTAAGTCTTTAGGAACAGTAATAAAATGATGAAAACAGCAAAAACTGACAGAGTTATTTGCTGAAATATCAGAAGGGACGGAGTTGTAAGAAAAACTTACGAGCCGTCCCTTTTGTGTAGAAATAGTAGTAAAGGAGTGCTGTGTATGAAATTTAAGAAATTCTTTCTGCAGCGAGTGCTTGCCTGGGCGCTGACTATCCTGATCGGTGTTACCTTTATCTTCTTCATTCCACGTATGTTTCCGTCAGATCCTGTTGAAAACATGATCGCACAGATTCAGTCACGTTCCGGTAACATGGATCCAGCTGAGATGGATGCCCTCCGTAGCAGCTTGCGTGTGCAGTTTGGACTTGATGGCTCGCTGCTGCAACAGTATGGATATTTCCTGTGGCATGGTCTGCTGCATTTTGACTTTGGTCCGTCACTGATGAGTTATCCGGAACCGGTAGGAAAGATCATTGGACGATATCTGCCATATACGTTGATGCTCTGTCTGACATCCACGTTTATTGCGTGGATCGTAGGTAACCTGATCGGTCTTCTGGCAGGATTTCGGAAAAATAAAACTTCATCCAAGATTCTGGAAGCAATTGCAATTTTTATCTACCCGATTCCTTACTTCCTGGTAGCGTTGATCTTACAGATTGTATTTGCATTCGTATTAAAATGGTTCCCGTTGCAGGCAGTTATCAATACTAAAGGTGGATTTGGTCCTTGGATCGCTTCTGTGGTCAAGGCTTCCATCCTTCCGGGAATCTCACTGCTGTTACTTGGTACCGGATGGTGGATCATCTCCATGAAATCTCTGGCGAGTACCACAGCAGAAGAAGATTATGTACGTTATGCCCGTTTCCGTGGACTTTCCGAGTTCACCATTGGCAAGAACTATGTAATGCGTAACTCCATTCTGACCCAGATCACAGCACTGGCAATGAGCCTTGGTGGTGTCTTCGGTGGTTCCATCATGACCGAGATTATTTTCGGATACCCTGGAGTTGGTTCTCTGATTCAGGCCGCGATCCTGCAGTCGGATTATAATATGATCCTTGGTTGTATTACAATTTCCATCGTAGCGATTGCTTCAGCAACTTTAATTGTGGACCTGATCTACCCGTTCATCGATCCGCGAATCCGGTACGCTGATAAGAGGGAGGGACAGACATGAAGAAATTTTGGAAAACAGCCAATTTTCGTTTAAAAGCAGGCTTGATTTCTACTTGCTTTTTCCTGATCATTGGATTCGTAGTATATTTTATCCCACATACAAATCCGTTTACCTATAATACATACCCGAATAATCTGGGAGTTTCTGCTGAACATTGGCTTGGAACCACCAGTATGGGACAGGATATTGTATGGTTGCTGATCGAAGCCATTCACAATTCTCTGATGATTGGTCTGATCGTAGCTACTATTGGTACTGTTGTGGGTGTTCTGGTTGGTCTGCTTGCAGGTTTTGCAGGCGGCGCGTTGGACAGAGTGCTGATGATTATCACGGATACTTTCGTAGTAATCCCGTCTCTGCCGATTCTGATCATGATGACTTCCCTGATGAAAGGAAGCTCCACTGTAATTGTTATGGCACTTGTTCTTGCGATGTTCGCATGGGCATGGCCAAGCCGTCAGATCCGTTCCATGGCTCTGACAATCAAAGAGCGTGACTTTATTCACACAGCACGTTTTTCAGGTGAAAGTACTTTACAGATCGTTGTAACGGAGATTCTTCCGTTCGCACTGTCCTGGTCACTTTCCAACTTTATGAATGCAACACTGAGTGCAATCGGTTCAGAATCCAGTTTGGCCGTTCTGGGTCTGTCACCGGGAAACCTGGTTTCTCTTGGTAACATGATTCAGTGGGCAAGAGGATACAATGCAGTCCTGGCTAAGAGATGGCTCTGGATCGGTTCTCCGATTGTTGCAACCGTTATCTTATTTGTTGGCCTGTTCATGTTGATTACAGGTTACAACGATTATCAGGCTAAGAAGAGAGGCAGGTGATAGGTATGCTGAAAATCGAGAATTTGTCAACGTCTTATAAGACAATAGACGGTGATGTACACGTACTCAAGGACATTAACTTTGAGATTAAAGACAATGAGATCTTCGGCATCGCAGGCGAGTCCGGATGTGGTAAAACCACCCTGCTGAACACTCTTTATGATATTGTTGACTATCCGTTAGTGATCGATCAGGGGCGTGTTGTTCTGGAAGGTGAAAAAGACGGAAAGAAATATTCATTCGAATCTGGAAAGATTCGTGACACCTGGTGGAACAATATCGCATATGTGCCACAGGCTGCACAGAGTGTTCTGAACCCGATCGTTCGTCTGAAAACACAGTTTCTGGATTCTATTCCAAAGGACCAGAAAAAGAATGAAAAACCGGAGGAAACTCTGGCAAGAGTTGCTGATTATCTGAAAGAACTGAATCTTTCCCCGGATGTTCTGGAGTCATTTCCATTCCAGCTGTCCGGTGGTATGAGACAGCGTGCGATCATTGCACTGGCAACCTTTATGTCTCCGGGTGTTGTTCTGGCCGATGAGCCGACAACCGCTCTGGACGTAGTTGTACAGAAGGGTATTCTTATGATGCTGATGCGTCTGCAGAAACAGTTAAAGAATACAATGATCATTGTAAGTCATGATATGGGTGTTCATTATCAGATCACAGACCGTATGGCGATCATGTATTCCGGTAGTATTGCAGAGCTCGGTAAGACAGAAGATATCTTCAATGATCCGATTCATCCATATACAAAGATGTTGGTAGATGCTCTTCCGCGTGTAGGTGAGGATGTACAGCGAGTTGGTATCGCAGGACGTCCGCCGGCACTGAAGAATCCGCCGCCAGGATGTCGTTTTGCACCTCGTTGTCCGCATGCTACGGATCGGTGCCGCAGTGAAGTCCCGAAATTCCGGGAAATAAGACCGGGTCGTTTCGCTGCGTGTCACTTATTAGAAGAGGAGGTGAAGACGAATGGCTGATAAATTATTGGAAGTAAAAGGCGTCAGCAAGATTTTCCGTGTAGGTGGTATGCTGCGTGGTAAAAAGCTGGTGGCTGTAGATAATGTTTCTTTATCTATCGATGATGATAAACCGGTAATCCTGTCTATCGTAGGAGAGTCCGGTTGTGGTAAATCTACTTTATGTAAGATGATTCTTCGTCTTCATAACCCGGATATGGGTGACATCGTTATGGATGGAAAATCTTATGCAGATAAAAAAAAGCTATGATCCAAAACAGTTCAAACTGGATGTACAGCCGATCTTCCAGAATCCATACGAATCTTTCTCCGCAAGAAAGACCGTAGATACTTACCTGTATAACACTGCTCTTCGTCTTGGCATCGCAAAGAACAGAGCAGAAGCAGATAAAGTTGTTGATGAAGCATTAAAGAGTGTTGGTATGTCTCTGGCAGTCGTAAAAGGAAAATATGCGACTCAGTTCTCAGGTGGAGAGCTGCAGCGTGTATCTATCGCGAGAGCCTGATTACCCGTCCGAAACTGATCATCGCAGATGAGCCTGTTGCGGCAATCGATGCATCTATGAAGATGAACATCGTAAACCTCTTTAAAGAGCTGCGTGACAAATATAAAATCTCATTTATTTATATTACTCATGACCTGTCGACTGCATACTATGTATCCGATTATATCGCAACCTTGTATCGTGGCTGCCTGATCGAATACGGACCGGCAAAACAGATCATGGACAATCCGGCACATCCTTACACCGAACTTCTGATGAGTTCTGTACCCGTGTCGGAGACAAATGGGAAAAAGAAATTGCCATGCCGGATATGGAAGGAAAAGAATATGCAGTGGAATACTGTAAGTTCGCTCCTCGTTGTCCGTACGCAACCGATGAATGTCGTCAGAAACGCCCGGATGCAAAAGATATGGGCAATGGCCGTATGGTTCTTTGCTGTCACCCTCTGTGTCAGCAGACAAAGGAAGCATAAGATAAGCTTGTAAAACATAAAAAGGCTGCCGCCTTCGGAACTTGTGAGAGTTCCGGGGGCGACAGCCTTTTGCTTTACGGGAAATTGCTTTCCTGTAAAGTAAAAAACGCTCCGCGAGGATGCACCAAAGGCCCTAGAGCGTGTCTGAAAAATCATTTCCGCAATCTGCAAGCCCCACTTTGCGGTATATTTTACCCTCATTCGGTTGCCGTAGCCCGCTACGCCGCCTCATTCGGATAAAATCTCCCACAAACTGAGACTCGCAGCTCACGAAAAGCCTTTTTCAGACACGCTCTAGAGCGTGTTTGAAAAATAAAAATTGCACAAAACGCATGTTTCATTTCCCTTTTTCATGATAAAATAAAGAAAAAGGGGTGTTCACTATGTTGAGACGATATGAGTTAACAGATGAAGAATG
>ENA-OQIO01000154-OQIO01000154.1-human-gut-metagenome-genome-assembly--contig:-NODE-154-length-33851-cov-6.548007_pt1 | contig 33851 bp, 38 predicted proteins | sample MGYA00242573_ERZ504737 | MGnify/ENA primary metagenome ERZ504737 (study PRJEB26092, sample SAMD00036203) | human gut metagenome | host: Homo sapiens | study: EMG produced TPA metagenomics assembly of...
CCGCTGACCGGTGGACGGCACCGAGCCGCCATTGGGAATGTAGAAGGGGGAGGCCTCGCGGCCTCCCCCTTTTTTGCGTTATATACAAGCTGTCCCTTGTGAACGGGCCCTTCTTTTGACTCTCTTACTGTTTGGCTGTTTTTTGAACTGTCGCTTTGTATTTGCGCGATAATATCTCGCATTGACGTTAGGGAGGGCTTGATGTTTACCGTTTTTGTTTTGGGCAATATTGCTTCGGGTAAATCGACTGCCTGCCGCTATCTGGAATCTCGCGGAGCCCTGCTTATCGATTTAGACGTTCTTGCCAAATCGCTGTACGTGCCGGGGTCGGATATCGTCAATGCTCTTGCTGAAGAGTTTGGCTGGGATATTTTGGACGAGGAGGGCGGCGTTCGAAGTAACATCCTCGCTTCTCGAGCTTTTGCCTCTCCTGATGCGGTTGCAAGGCTCAATAGCATTGTGCACCCCGTTCTCATTGAGCAGCTTTCGCTGAGGATTCTCGATCCTGTCTGCTGTACGGTTTCGACTCCTCGCTATCCCTTTGCGGCGGTCGAAGTATCTGCTCCAGCTGGCTTTGAGGACGCCTTTGGCCTTGCGGATGAAATTATGGTTGTTAGCGCTCCTTTGGAGGTCCGTCGCGAACGCGCTATTCACCGTGGTATGGAGGCATCCGATTTTGATGCTCGCTGTGCTTGCCAGCCCGATGAGTCTTCGCTTTGCAGTCTAGCCACTACCGTGATTGATAACGCGGCGGGCGATAGCTCGCTCTTTGTACAACTGGACGCATGGCTTGCCCGCCATGGCCTTATGGACGCTACGGATAAGGGGACGACAGATGCCTAAGACGCGCTTCTTTACGTGGTATCGCCTTGTGCCCCTGACTGTCGTTTTCGTCTTTGGCCTTATCTCGCTCGTTTACTCGTGTGCTCCCGCCGCTTTCTTTAAACCGTTCTATCCGATTGACTATGAGGCGTATGTAAAGCAGTCCAGCATTTCGCATAATCTCGATCCGTATCTGGTATGTGCCGTCATCAAGTCGGAATCAAACTGGGATCCCGAGGCGGAATCAAACCAGGGCGCCCAAGGTCTCATGCAACTTATGCCCGAAACCGCTCAGGATATGATCGCCAAGGGCCTTGTCGACGGGGACGAGTATTCTGCCGATAACCTGAATGACCCCGCTTCGAATATTGAATTTGGGTGCGCATATCTCTCGTACCTGCTGACATATTTCAATGGCTCGACGGATAGCGCTATTGCTGCTTACAATGCCGGAATGGGCAATGTCGATGGGTGGGCGCAGCAAAACACATCGCTCCATAACGCGATTACCTTCCCCGAGACGCAAGCTTATTTGATTCGTGTCAATAATGCCTGGGTTCGCTATAAGACCCTCTATCCCGACCGGTTCGTATAGGACTATGCCTGCCGCCTGCGTATACTGCAGATGTATGAGTTAGGAGTATCCATGGCGGATTTTGAAGTTGAGCGTGTTGGCGGAGAGCTCAAACGCTTTGGCGTTGAGGGCTCTGAGGTGCCGTTTGAGGTCGTGTCTCCCTATGAGCCTGCAGGTTCCCAGCCAAAGGCCATTGAGTCGCTTGTGCAGGGTGTGAGGGACGGAGACCGCTATCAGGTTTTGCTGGGCGTAACCGGCTCGGGCAAGACCTTTACCATGGCCAAGACCATCGAAGCTCTCGGTAAGCAACGCTGGTCATGGCCCCCAACAAAACCCTCGCCGCCCAGCTCGCGAGCGAGCTCAAAGAATTCTTTCCCAACAACGCCGTGGTCTACTTCGTCTCGTACTACGACTACTATCAGCCCGAGGCATATGTACCGCAGAGTGATACGTATATCGAGAAAGACTCCTCGATTAACGAGGAGGTCGAGATGCTGCGCCATCAGGCGACGGCATCGCTGCTTTCTGACGGGATGTGATTGTCGTCGCATCGGTCTCGTGCATCTATGGCATCGGTTCTCCCGAGGACTATGCGGGCCTGGCGCCGAACGTCGATAAGAAGGTGCCGCTCGAGCGCGACGACTTCATCCATGCGCTCATTGACATTCAATACGACCGCAATGACTATGACCTGGCACGTGGCACCTTCCGCGTGCGCGGCGATGTTGTCGACGTATATCCGCCCTATGCCGAGCATCCGTTGCGCTTTGAGTTCTTTGGCGACGAGGTCGAGCTGATTGCCGAGATCGATGAGGTCACCGGCGAAATGCTACGTGAGTACGAAGCGATTCCCGTGTGGCCGGCTTCGCACTACGTGACCGAGAAGCCAAAGGTCAAGGCGGCCCTGAAATCAATCAGCGAAGAGTGCGAGAAGCGCGTGGCGGAGCTCAAGGCGACCGACAAGTTGCTCGAGGCGCAACGTCTGCAGCAGCGGACCGATTATGACCTCGAGATGCTCGAGACGATGGGCTTTTGCAACGGCATCGAAAACTACTCGCGCCATCTGGATGGACGTAAGCCGGGTGAACCGCCGTTTACCTTGATTGACTACTTCCCCAAGGATATGCTTTGCATCATCGACGAGAGCCATGTGACGGTGCCGCAGATTCGCGGTATGCACGAAGGCGACCGTTCGCGCAAAGTTACGCTTGTTGAGCATGGTTTTCGTCTTCCGTCGGCGCTCGATAACCGCCCGCTTCGTTTCGATGAGTTTGAGGCGAGGATTCCGCAGTTCATTTACGTCTCGGCCACGCCAGGCGACTATGAGTTGCGTGTGAGTCAAAACGATGTTGAACAGATCATTCGACCGACCGGCCTGCTCGATCCCAAAATCGACGTTCGTCCGGTCCGAGGCCAGATTGACGATCTTGAGGACGAGATTCGCGAGCGCGTGGCCCGTAAGGAGCGCGTGCTGGTGACCACGCTGACCAAGCGCATGGCCGAGGATCTGACCGATCACCTGCTCGATGCCGGCATTAAGGTCAACTACATGCACTCCGATACAGCGACGATGGACCGTGTCGAGATCCTGCGAACGCTGCGCGAGGGAAAGATTGATGTTCTCGTTGGCATCAACCTGCTCCGCGAGGGTCTGGATCTCCCCGAGGTCTCGCTGGTGGCAATTCTCGACGCTGACAAGGAAGGCTTCTTGCGCAATCGCCGTTCGTTGATTCAGACGATTGGCCGTGCGGCCCGTAATGCCGACGGCGAGGTCATCATGTATGCAGACGTTGTGACCGATTCGATGAAAGAAGCCATCGAGGAGACGCAGCGCCGTCGCGAGATTCAGATGGCATATAACGAAGAGCATGGCATTGTGCCCAAGACGGTCCGCAAGGCCATTAACGACATTTCGAGCTTTATTGCCGAGGCCGAAAAGACTGTGGGTTCCAAGGGGCGCTCGAAGGGCGACTCCCTTGGCCATGGCGCATTCTATACGCGATGAGTCGGGCGAGGGCGGCGTGCCGGAAACGGTGGCACCCGAGCAGACACTTGCGGAGCAGTTGGAAGAACTGCCGCATGACGAGCTTGTGCGGATCGTCGAAACCATGGAAGAGGATATGCGCAACGCTTCTGCCGCCATGGACTTTGAGGAGGCGGCGCGCCTGCGCGATGCTGTCGTTCAGATTCGGGCGATGCTCGAGGGTGCGTCTGAGGACGAGACGATCGAGCGCTTACGTTCGCAGGCCCGCAAGGGTTCCACGTTCGCATCGGGCAGAAAACGCCAGGGTGCACGGTTTAAGAAATAGCGAACAGGCCCCGAGTTCCCTGTGGAGCTCGGGGCCTGTGTCTTTTGCGTGCTGGAATTCGTGCGCTAGAGGTCTGCGATCAGGGCTTCGGCGCAACGGATGCCATCGGTAGCTGCGCTCATGATTCCTCCGGCATATCCGGCCCCCTCGCCGCAAGGTAGAGCCCCGGGGTCGATACAGCGTGGCATTGACGGTCTCGAGTAACGGTGACCGGAGAGCTCGAGCGTGTCTCAACACCGGTGAGGACGGCATCGGGATGGTCGTAGCCACGCAGTTTTTTGCCGAGTAAGGGAATTCCCAGACGAAGCGACTCGATGATATGTTGCGGCAATGACTCATCGATTGCTGTCCAAGTCACGCCGAGCGGATAGGTGGGCTTTACCTTGCCGCATGTCGTGCTGGCGCGTTCTGCAAGGAAATCGCCGACGAGCTGTGCCGGTGCGTTCCAGTTGGAGCCGCCAAGGCGATAGGCAGCCCGCTCGCAAATGCGCTGGAGTTCTACGCCTGCAAGAGGATCGTCGCTGGGGAGATCGTCGGGCGTGACGTTAACGAGGAGAGCGGCGTTTGCGTTGCGGCCGGCGCGGGCGTGAGACTGGCGCCGTTGACGCACAGATGGCCGGGCTCTGAAGAGGCTGCGACAACCTGTCCGCCAGGACACATGCAGAATGAGAATACGCTGCGGCCGTTGGGAAGATGGGTAACGAGCTTATAGGGGGCTGCTCCGAGCGCGGGATGACCCGCCGCGGGGCCATATTGCGCCCGATCGATATCACACTGCGGGTGTTCGATGCGAACGCCCATGGCAAACGTCTTTTGAGCGAGGGCGACATCATGGGTTTTGAGAACCTCGAATACGTCGCGGGCAGAATGACCGCAAGCAAGGATGAGATGCTTTGTGTTGATTGACTCGCTTGTCGCGTCGTGGGACGACTGGATGTCGATACCGACAATGGCGCCAGATGTGTCAGTGTGAATGTCAACGAGTTTCGTTCGATAGCGAACGGTTCCTCCGAGCTGTTCAATGCGCTGGGAGATGCTGGTAACGACGGCGGGGAGGATGTCGGAGCCAATATGCGGTTTTGCATCCCATAGAATATCGCGGGGAGCGCCCGCTTCGACGAAGGTCTCGAGGATAAGGCGATGGGCGGGATTTTTGGTTCCCGTATTGAGCTTGCCGTCCGAGAAGGTCCCCGCGCCGCCCAGACCAAACTGGATATTGCTCTCGGGGTCGAGGATGCGCTCCTTTAGAAAGAGGTCGATCGCATGTGAGCGGCGAAATGCCGGGTCGCCGCGCTCGATGAGCAGGGGTTTAAGGCCCGCTTCGGCAAGGGTCAGGGCGGCGAAGAGACCGGCGCAACCGGCGCCGACAACGACGGGACGCCCCTTGGGTGCATTCGGGACGGGGTTGGGGAATGAAGGAGCCTCGCCGTCAACCATGCGGATGCGCGAGCGGTTGCGCTCGGCGACGCGGTCGACCACTTCCTGTTCGAGTCGGGAGCTTGTCAGCTCAACTCGAAAGCTCAAAATAAAATGAACATCTCGCTTTTTACGGGCGTCGATTGACTTGCGATGGAGCTCAATGGCTTTAATCTGGGAATCCTCGCATCGCAGGGCTCGTTTGACGGCGCGTCTGCCAATAGCAAGGCAGGCGTTTTCGTCGCCGGCTCATCGAGCGTCGCGTTGACTTGGGTGATTTCGATCATCGAGGTCTCCTTAGAGGCAAGAAAGAGGCCGTCCGGTATCCCAGACGGCCCGAATGCGTTTTTGATTATAGACTGCGCGGCTACAGGCTGCTTGCAGCGCGAATACCCGAGATCCAGGCCCACGCAAGGTTAAAGCCTCCGCAATCGGCGTCGATGTCGAGCGCTTCTCCGCAGACGTAAAGCGGGGCGCCTGTGGTGCTGTTCACGTAAAGATTGGGTGTCGAGACGCACTCGATAGATATGCCGCCACGCGTGACCTGTGCTGAGCGCTCCTCTGCCGTCCCTTCGACGGACAGTTTAAAGTGCTTGAGGATTGAGACCAGGTGGATGACATCGCGCGAGCCGGGATGGCACCGCTCGAATGCCGTACAGACGACGTGTGAGAGCTGCGGGGCGAGCATGCCGTCAAGCCAGTGGGAGTTTCGGGGCGAAAAATCGCCGAGCACGTTGACACGCTGCTCGAGCGTATCGAGCAGCTCATCTTTGGAGAAATCTGGAAAGAAGTCGATCAGAACAGTGTCGCCCTGGTTGATACGGCGAGAGAGATTGAAGGCGGCGACGCCTGAGATGCCGAAGGCACGGAACAGCACTTCGCCATCTTCTCGCCAGAGCTCTTCGTGGCTGCGCGAGAGCGTTAAGCGGGCTCGGACGCGCAGACCATCCAGAGTTCCGAGTGCCGTCCGGTCGCCGACGACTGATGCCGATACGGGGCACAGGACGGGGCGCAGGGGCGTCAAGGGAAGGCTAAACACCTCGGCGATGCCGGTGGGGTTGCCGCCCGTAGCGATAACCACGGCCCTTGCCTGCAGGGCATCGCTCGTGCGAGGAGTATCGGCTAACGCCTTTCGAAGCGAACGGAGCTCCGTCTTTCGGTCGCCGTGCTTTTTGGGTTTGAGTACATGAGCGGGACGGTCGATCTGAAGCGTCCAGCCTTCGGAAGCCTTATGAGCCGCAATGACGTTAGTTCCGCAGAGTAGGGTGATGCCCAAACGCTCGCATGCATTGAGGAGTGCATCGCGAACCGACTCGGCGCGAAGGGAGCGCGGGTATAGGCGGCCTTCCTCACGGATCGTCATGATGCCCAGCGAGGAGAAAAAACTCTCGAGATCTTGCTCGGGTTGGGGGCCCATGATGGATTCGACAAAGGCGGGGCGGTTATATCGCCGAATGTCGATGGATTCGTTTGAGAGGTTGCAGCGGCCGTTTCCGGTTGCGAGCAGCTTGAGACCGCAGGCGACGTCGCGCTCGACGACGCAGACCCTTTTGTCGACACGCGCCGCCGTAATGGCGGCGGCGAGGCCCGAGGCCCCGCCGCCGATCACCAAGACGTCATAGAAGGCGCTTGCGTTCACTTAGGCCTCGTCTGTCTTGTGCGGGGCGATGGCCTCAACGGCGGAGACGGCCTTGGGCAGCATGTCATCGGGCAGTGCGGTCTCGACTTCACCCTTATCGCAGGCCTCGGCGAGTGACGGATTGATGGGAAGCTGACCCAAGATGTCGAGGTTGTAGCGCTCGGCGACTTCGGGGAGCTTGCTCTTACCAAAGACCTCGATCTTCTTGCCGCAGTCGGGGCACTCGATATAGCTCATGTTCTCGACAATGCCCAGAATAGGGACGTTCATCTTCTCGGCCATGTTGACTGCCTTGGCGACGATCATCGAGACCAAGTCTTGCGGGCTCGTGACGATGACGATGCCATCGACGGGCAGCGATTGGAAAACGGTGAGCGCGACGTCACCCGTTCCCGGAGCATATCGACCAGCAGGTAGTCGATGGGGCCACGAGGTCTCGCTCCAGAATTGCCTGATGGCGCCCGCGATAACCGGGCACGCCAAAGGACGGGATCGGTTTCGTTTTGGAGCAACAGGTTGGAGCTCATGACCTTGACGCCGTGCTCGGAGATCTCGGGCAGCATGAGGTTGCCGAGGGCATGGACATGGCGTCCGCTCATGCCGAACATTTTGGGGATGGAGGGCCGGTGATGTCGCGTCGAGAATGCCAACCTTGTTGCCGCGGCGGGCGAGCTCGGTTGCGATGGCGCCCGTCACAAACGACTTGCCGACGCCTCCCTTGCCGGAAAGCACAGCGATAACGCGCTTGACCTCCGACAGCGTATTCTCTTCAAATTGCGACGGCGTTGATTGTCCGCCGGCTGCTTGTGCGTGCTCGCAACCCATGTATGACTCCTTTGTATATGTTGGGGCCGGAGCCCCGCGGTGTGACACGAGCGTCATTGTACCTCGTTTGCGAGCGGGAGTCATTTGCGATGCATTTGGGCCGAGCGTGCTTGCAATACGATGGGTCCAAGCGAATGGGCGGGCTTACTGAACTTTGCTGGCGAACTCGAGGTATTGCATGCGCTGCAGCTTGTCGATCGTCGAGGCGTATGGGCTGTCTTCAGATTCCAAGTCGTAGCGCAGCCCGTCGGCACCAATATAGCCGGCGACATTGATGGTGGGCACATCTGACCTTGTTGCAAGCAGGGCCTTTTGATAGTCAGTGAGCGGGGCGCCGATCTTATTAAGGGTAATAGCTGCAATCTCGTTTGCCCCGACGGTGTCGTAGACGTTGAGCTCGGTATTGCCGGCGATTTCATAGTTGGCCCAGACGAAATAGGTCGACTGATAGATACGGAAAGCGTGGCTTGCCGTATCTTCCTGAGGGTACAGCTCGTCGTTGAGAGTCGTTGCGGCGCTCGGCTGATGGTCGCCAAAAAAGACAAGAACAACCGGTCTGCCGATATTGCGGAGCTCATTGATAAAGTACTCGAGGTCCCGGTCGGATGCATTGATGCAGGTGAGATAGGTATTGAGCGCGCTATTGGCGCCCTCGCTGGCTCCCTCGACCCAATAGTTTGTCAGCTCTTCGGCGGGAACGGTGCCATAGTCGTAGCCGCCGTGATTTTGCATCGTGACGTCAAAGATGAACTGCGGGGCTTCGTCGGTTCTGAGCAGGTCGAGTATCTTGTCGTAGGTGGCGTAGTCGCATACGCCGGCATGGTAATAGGGCGCACCTTCGAAATCGCCGATTGAAAGAAAGTCTCCAAAACCCAGCTGCTGATAGATTTTATCTCGATGGTAGTTGACGGGGTTTTGCGGGTGCATAGCAGTAGTAGTATACCCAAGCTCTTTAAGGTCCTTTGCCAGGCTGTTGACACTATTCATCTGATACAGCTGATAGGGGATTTTGCCTAATCCGACAAAGGCCGTTGTCGCTCCGGTCAAAAATTCGAATTCGGAGTTCGCCGTTCCGCCACCGGTGACCGAAGCGAGCATGGTGCCGCGAACAAGTGTGTCGGGAAGCGAGTTGTAGAATGCGGGACCGGTGTACCCGGCCGCCTGGAGCTGCTCAAAGCACGAAAGGTCGCTAAAACTCTCGTTCATGACGGCAACAATCGTCGGCTTGATTTCATTGAACTGGGCAACGGCCGCCGCGCGCTGCTCGCTCGAGCCATACGTGCTGTCGTAGGCGGCGGCGAGCTCCTGTTCGATGCTCTGCGCCTCATCGGGCGTATAGTCTTCGGGCTTTTCAATGGGCAACTCGTTGACCATTTCGGTGAACGAAGTGATAAAACCCTGAGACGCATACGTGGTGATGGGCTGCCAACGGTCAAATCCAAAATCCAGCGACTGCTCCAAGTCGATGTTGGAAAAGCCCAAGAGCCCCACAACGGTCACTAGCAGAAAAGCGCAGAGGTTAGCGGCGATTGCGGGGAAGACATGGGCGGGCGTACGGAGCTTTCGCGGTCGGATAAGCGAAAGAAGCCCCAGGGAAATCTCCAGCAGGGCGAGTGAGGTTACGATTCCTGCAGTGAAGGTGAACTCATATCCCTCACTTACTTCCATTGCGGTGCCCAATGCCAAAATGTCGCTCGGCAGGATGGCCTCGCCTTTAAACGTTATGACGAAGTGCTCGGCAATGCCAAGGGTGCAACAGACGACGGGCACGAGGGCCATGACGCCTCCATGACGCTGTCCCAGCAAATAAAGGGAGAGCAGAACCGTCGCGAGCAGCCCAACGGAAAACCCGAATGAGTTGGCGGGAATGCGATAGAACGTTTCGTTGCAGGCAATTTCGAGTGAAACGAACGAGAGCGCTGAAACAGCGGCGACGACAAGGATGTCGCGGCAAATACAGGCAACCGTTCCCGTCGCAAGATCGGTTTGGTCGATAAGTCCCGAAACCAAGGGCTCGACAAGAAGTATGACGGCGGCAGCACCGAGCGCCGAATAAGAAAGGACCCATAGGGAACAGTCCTCATTTACGAGCAATTGATTCGTAATCCATGCAGCTACCATGCCGAGCGGGATGAGGAGCATCGCGCACCAAAAGACGCGGGCAATGGGCGGTTTTTCGTTGTGTCTGATTGAAAAATACACGCGCACGACGACGGCGGCCACGATAAGGACGGCGATGAATATGGGCAGATTGGCCATGCCACTCGAAGTGATTTCAAGGGGGATATCTTCGGTCATGGACGTTCCTCTGTTACAGCAAATTAAGTTCAGTTTTAGATTACTCTAACCTTTCCACGGCATTTCGAGAAACAAAGCACCCGACACGCAAAGCAAAAGGTCTGCGAATCTTGTATTACGAACATCTGTGCGCGTTGAGTGCGTTAAACTCATCGACAGTGTGATTTGAGGTTATAGGAGGCAAGGAGCTTCCATGTCTGATTCTTCTATCGTTATCCGTGGTGCGCGCGAACACAACCTGCGCAATATCGATGTTTCCATCCCGCGCGACGAGCTCGTGGTCATTACCGGTCTTTCGGGCTCGGGCAAGAGCTCGCTGGCGTTTGACACGATCTATGCCGAGGGTCAGCGTCGCTACGTGGAAAGCCTGTCGAGTTATGCGCGCCAGTTTTTAGGCCAGATGGACAAGCCCGATCTAGACTCGATCGACGGCCTTTCGCCGGCCGTCTCGATCGATCAGAAGACGACGTCCAAGAATCCGCGCTCGACGGTGGGTACTGTAACTGAGATTTATGACTACCTTCGCTTGCTTTTTGCACGCTGGGCACGCCACACTGCCCCGAGTGCGGTCGCGTTATCGAACGCCAGACCACCGACCAGGTCGCCGATAAGGTCCTGGCAGCGGGAGAGGGTCGTCGTGCGTTTGTGCTGGCACCGGTGGTGCGCGGGCGCAAAGGCGAGTACGCAAAATTGTTCGAGGATCTTCGGGCTGAGGCTTTAGCCGCGTGCGTGTCGACGGCGAAGTACGCTCGCTCGACGACCCCATCGATCTGGACAAAAAGTTCAAGCACGATATCGAGGTCGTAGTCGACCGCATCGTGATTCGGGAAAACTCTCTGGGCCGTATCGCCGAGTCGGTTGAACAGGCGACTGCCTTGGCACACGGCAATGTGAACGTGTACATGCTGCCCGATCGCGATGCTCCCGAGGGAACCGAGGGCGAGCTGCTGGAGTATTCGTTGGCTCTGGCGTGCCCGGAGCACGGGCACTCCATCGACGACCTACAACCCCGCGACTTTTCGTTCAACGCGCCCTATGGTGCGTGTCCCGAGTGCGATGGTCTGGGCTTTAAGAAAACGGTCGATGCCGAGGCGCTGATTGAGGACCCGTCGAAGTCGATTGCCGATGGGGTCTTTGGAAGCCTGTTCGGCAATTCGAACTACTACCCCCAGATCTTCGCCGCGGTCTGTAAGCACTTTAAGGTGAGCGCGGATACACCGTGGGAAGACCTACCTCCGCGAGTGCGCCGTGCATTTTTGGATGGCATGGGCGACAAGAAGATTTCGGTGGACTATCAAAAGCTCGACGGTCGTCGCAGCCAGTGGGACACCAAGTTTTCGGGCGTGCGCAATATCCTGTACGAGCGCTATACCGAGACGACCAACGAGAACACTAAGGCGCGCCTGGAGAAGTACATTCGCGAGGAGCCGTGTTCGAGCTGCATGGTGCTCGCCTGCGCCCCGAGATGCTCGCCGTCACCGTGGGCGGCAAGTCCATTTATGAGGTTTGTTGCCTGTCGTGCCGCGAGTCGCTCGAGTTTTTTGAGGACCTTGAGCTCACCGAGCGTCAACAATTCATCGGCGGTCGTATCGTCAAGGAAATCCTGGAACGCTTGCGTTTTCTGGTTGATGTCGGCCTTGATTATCTGACGCTCGATCGTGCTTCGGCGACGCTTTCCGGCGGTGAGGCGCAGCGCATTCGCCTGGCTACGCAGATCGGTGCGGGCCTCATGGGCGTTCTCTATATTCTGGACGAGCCTTCGATTGGTCTTCACCAGCGCGACAACGAGCGGCTGATTAAGACACTCGAGCGCCTGCGCGATATCGGCAACACCGTTATCGTCGTTGAACACGATGAGGACACGATTCGCGCTGCCGACTATGTGATCGATATGGGGCCAGGCGCGGGCGTCAACGGCGGGCACGTGGTCGCCGCGGGAACGCCTGCCGATATCATGGCGTGCCCCGATTCCATGACGGGTGCTTATTTGACCGGCAAGCGGATGATCCGCGTGCCAGACGAGCGCCGCAAGCCCGGCCGCGGCTGCCTTAAGATCACGGGCGCCCGCGCCAACAACCTCAAAAACGTTACCGCCAAGATTGAGTTCGGTACGCTCACAGTCGTTACCGGTGTTTCGGGATCGGGCAAGAGCTCCCTGGTCACCGATACGATTGCGCCCGCGCTTACGAATGCCATCCACCGTTCGACGCGTCCCGTGGGTCCGTACAAGAAGATTGAGGGCATCGAGTGCATCGATAAGGTGATCGACATTGACCAGTCGCCGATCGGTCGCACGCCGCGTTCGAACCCTGCGACCTATATTGGCCTGTGGGATGATCTGCGCGCGCTGTTTGCGAGCACGCCGGAGTCGAAGGCGCGTGGCTACTCGCCGGGACGCTTCTCCTTTAATGTGAGCGGCGGACGCTGCGAGGCGTGCAAGGGCGACGGCCAGATCAAGATTGAGATGCACTTTCTTCCCGATATTTATGTTCCCTGCGAGGCTTGTGGCGGCAAGCGCTATAACCGCGAGACGCTCGAGGTTACCTATCGTGGCAAGACTATCTCGGACGTACTTGACATGAGCGTGGCCGAGGCACTGGCTTTCTTTGGGAATATTCCGCAGATCAAGCGAAAGCTTCAAACCCTGTATGACGTCGGCCTAGGTTATGTGAGCTTGGGCCAGCCCGCCACGACGCTCTCGGGTGGTGAGGCGCAGCGCGTAAAGCTCGCCAAGGAGCTTCATCGCCGTCAGACGGGTAAGACGTTCTATATTTTGGACGAGCCTACGACCGGTCTTCATTTTGAGGACGTTCGCCAGTTACTTGATGTGTTGCAGCGTCTAGTCGATGCGGGCAATACGGTGTTGGTGATCGAGCACAACCTCGATGTCATCAAGTCGCCGACCGTCTGATCGATATGGGTCCCGAGGGTGGCAACGGTGGCGGAACTGTCGTGGTCTCGGGTACGCCAGAGCAGGTTGCGGCATGCCCGCAGAGCTATACCGGCAAGTTCTTGGCGCCGTTGCTCAAACGCGATAAGGAGCGTCAAGCGCAACTCGATGCCTAATACATAGGTGTTTTTGAAACATGAGCGCCGCCGATTCCTTGCGATTCGGTGGCGCTCTCTTTGTCGAGATAGCGTATGCCGCGCAAATGGACATATACTTAAAAATTGCGTTCTTATATGAGGGAAAGGATATGCCATGCCGAAGGCCGTGAAGACGCCAAAGACCAACGCCATGCGTGAGCTGGAAAGCGCCGGCATCCCCTATGTTCTCCATACGTACGAAGACGATGACGACGAATCGTCGGGGCTGGGCGTCGCGATTTCCGAGCAGCTTGGCGAGGAGCCCGGTCAGGGATTTAAGACCCTGGTCTGCACGACGCCGTCCAACGACCATGTCGTGTGCTGCATTCCCGTTGCCGACGAGCTCGACCTCAAGGCCGCCGCGCGCGCCGCAGGCGAAAAGTCGCTGACCATGATGCATGTCAAAGATTTGCTTGCCGCGACGGGGTATGTCCGCGGCGGTTGCAGTCCGGTCGGTATGAAAAAACGCTTCCGGACTCTGATCGATGAGACATGCGTCCTTTGGGATACCATTTTTATCTCGGGTGGCAAGCGCGGCTATCAGCTTGAGCTTGCTCCCGATGACTTAGTTGCATTTTGCGGGGCGACGGTTGCCCCGATCACGAGAGAGGACTGAGCGATGCCGCAGGAAGAATCAAAGCGCGGAGCTCACTTTGCAAAAGGGTCGGCTCCTCAGACGCCCGCGCCCGAGGCCGCTTCGTTCGATAACGAGATTCGAAACGCCTGGTCCGCTGCCGCTGACCCGGGCGAGACGGCCGTGTACTTGCGTGCCGCCGGTGCCGGCACGGCACTTCCCCGTACGGTTCTTTCTTCGGCTCGTCCCGATGAGACGGCTGTCTTTTTGGCCGCCGCTCAATCGAGCGCCAGCGTGATGCCGATCGCCTCCGAGGCTCCTCGTGAGCCGCGTCCCGATGAGACGGCGGTGTTTTTGATGGCAGCCCAGGGAAAGAGCACACCGCAGAGCGCTCCTGCCGCTCATTCCGCCAAGCCCACGGCTCATGATGATGGCGAACCGCTTCTTTCGGATGACGAATGGTCGCCGCTTGGTTCGACCGATCCCGTCGAGGGCGTGGCCATCGACGGTGATGACGACTGGGACCCTCTGTCGTTTTCTGCCCGAACCGTCGCCGCCAATGAAGTTGACACGGTGTTTGGCGACCATGCCATATTCGATGATGATGCCGTATCCGGTAACAACATGCCGAACAGCGATGACGCCGCACCTGCTGATGACGCCGTTTTGGTTGACGATCCCTTTGCGATGACCGGCTCCTTTGCCGTCGTGGACGATTTGCCGCCACAAGATGAGGTTTATGAGGACTCTCAGGACGACGTAGACGATATGGGTTCGTCGGACTACTCCACGGTTGGTCGTTCTGCTGGCCTTATGACCGTGCTGACCATCGTGTCGCGTGTCACCGGGTTTATCCGCACGTGGGCCATGGCGGCCGCCATCGGTATGTCGCTGCTCTCGTCCTCCTATCAGGTTGCCAACAACCTGCCCAACATGCTCTACGAGCTCGTGATGGGCGGCATGCTCGTTACGGCGTTTTTGCCGGTGTATATGGGTGTGAGGCGCGAGCAGGGTCGCGAGGCATCGAACGAGTATGTCGGCAACCTGCTTGGTATTCTGCTTCTGCTGCTGGGCGGTATCTCGCTGCTGGGCACCGTGTTTGCTCCCGGCTTTATTTGGACGCAGTCGTTCCTTTCGGGCGATGGCGGCAGCATGGATACCGCTGCGTTCATGTTCCGCTTCTTTGCTATTCAAATTCTGTTTTATGGCTTGGGCTCGGTGTTCTCGGGCGTTCTCAACGCACACCGCGACTATTTCTGGTCGACGTTTGCCCCGGTTCTCAACAATGTCATCGTCATCGCCAGCTTTATGGGCTTTGCTCCCGTGTCTGCACAATTTGGCGAGCAGGCCGGTATTATCTTGATCGCAGTTGGTACGACCCTCGGCGTCTTTGTCCAGATGGCCTGCCAGATTCCCGCGCTTGGCAAGCATGGCGTGCATCCTCATATCCATATCGACTTTAAGGATCCCGCGCTGCGACAGACGATCGCGCTTGGTATCCCGACGCTGCTCGCCACGGTGTGCATGTTTGTCTCGACCTCCATTACCAATGCCGCCGCGCTGGTGGTGCAGCCCGAGACCGGCCCTTCCGTCATCGCATATGCGCGCCTGTGGTACACATTGCCCTATGCGCTGATCGCCGCCTCGCTTTCGACGGCACTCTATACCGAACTCTCTCACGATGCGCAGGAGAAGGATTACGACAGCGTCCGCACGGGCATTTCGCGCGGTGTCGCCCAGATGCTCTTCTTCCTGATTCCGTTTGCGATGTATCTGATCGTCTTCGCCCGTCCGCTCAACATGATCTACTGCGCCGGCAAGTTCGATGAATCCGGTGTGGCGCTGGTGTCGGAGTTCCTTATCTATCTGGCACTTTCCCTGCCGCTCTACGGCGTGGTCGTGCTGATGCAGAAGAGCTTCTCGGCCCTGCTCGATATGAAACCTTATAGCCGCTATTGCCTGTACTCCGCTATCGGCCAGGCCGGTTCTGTGCTGCTGTTTGGCGTGGTGCTGGGCTACGGTATGCCGGCAATTGCGCTTTCGTACGTCGTTGATACGTGGTCTTGGTCGGATGCTCACTGTGGTGGCTGCGCCGTCGTCTGCATGGCCTTCAGGTCAAGTCTATCCTGCATGGCGGTTTCTTCGGCCTACTGTTCGGTGGCTTGGGCGCTGCCGCGGGCGCCGGCGTCATGTGGGCACTTGAGCACTTTGTCGGAGCGCTTGGCAGCTCGATCCTCATTACCCTGGGCTACGTTTGTGTTGCAGGCGTCGTCTCGCTCGCTGTAACTTTTGGTCTTGCCTTCGTCTTTAAGATGCCCGAGGTCTCGGCGCTGCTTCGTCGCAAGTAGGTGCGCGTGGCAGGTCACGACAACATTCCAACACTTGCCGAGCAGGTTTCGCGCGTTCCCACGCAACCCGGCTGCTACCTTTGGAAAGATGCCAAGGGTGATGTCATCTATGTGGGCAAGGCAAAAAACCTGCGTGCCCGTATGCGTCAATACGTGACGCTGCAGGACGAGCGTCAAAAGATCCCGCTCATGATGCAGCTGGTGGCGAGCTTCGACTATATCGTGGTGGAGACCGAGCACGAGGCATTGGTGCTCGAGCGCAATCTGATTGGCCAGTACCATCCGTACTTTAACGTCGATCTCAAAGACGATAAAAGCTATCCCTTTATCGCCATTACCAAGAGCGACTTGTTTCCGGCTATTAAATACACGCGAGAGCGTCATAAACCGGGAACGCGCTATTTTGGCCCCTATACCGATAGCCGTGCGGCGCGTGAGACCATCGATACGCTACGCAAGGTTATTCCTATTTGCTCGGCATCCTGTGCGGAATGGCGCCGCTGCCGCCGCATCGTCGAATCTCATAAGGGCGAAGAAGACATCGTCAATATGATTTGCGCGCAAACGGGCGTCCCTGCTTTGACTACCATGTCGGGCGCGGGCCGGGCGCATGCATCGGCGCGATTTCCCCTGCCGAATATGCCAAGAACGTCAAACGTGTCGAACGTTTCTTGTCGGGCCATCGCAAGGATGTCGTTGACGAGCTTACGTCCGAGATGACGGAGGCAGCCGAGACGCTCGATTTTGAGCGTGCGGCGCGCGTCAAGCGTCGCCTGGAAGTCATTAGGGGCCTGGACGATCGCCAACAGGTCGTTTTTCCATCGAGCGTCGATATCGACGTCATCGGCTTCTATCGCGAAGAGACTATCTCTGCCGCCTGTGTCTTTGTCGTTCGCGAGGGCCGAACGGTTCGAACTTGTGAGTTCATCCTCGATAAAGGCCTGGATGTCGACGAGGAAGAGCTTCAATCGGGCTTTCTTAAGCGCTATTACGACGAGACGGCTGATATTCCAGCCGAGATCAATCTCTCTGTCGAGCTTGAGGACGCCGAAGCGTTGGGGGAGTGGCTTGCGGGCAAGCGCGAACGCTCTTGCCATCTCCATAGGCCGCAGCGCGGCGAAAAGCACCGCCTGCTCGATATGGCTTCCAAAAATGCGCGCCATGCCTCATGCGCTACATGATGCGCACGGGGTATGCTGACGATCGCACTAATCAGGCGCTCCTGGAGCTCGAAAGCGCGCTGGCGCTGCCTGCGCCGCCGTTGCGCATCGAGTGCTTCGATATCTCGACGTTGCACGGCACCTTTACCGTCGCTTCGATGGTGGTATTTACCAACGGCCGTGCCGACAAGGGCCAGTATCGTCGCTTTAAAATTCAGGCCGAATTGGACGAGGCGAACGACTTCGTATCGATGTCCGAGGTTCTGGGGCGTCGCTATGCTCCCGAGCGCATGGCGGACGAGCGCTTTGGCTCGCGCCCCGATTTGCTCGTTGTCGATGGCGGCAAACCGCAATTGACCGCTGCAATTAAGCAACTTGAGGCGCTTGGCCTCGATATACCAGTTTGTGGCTTGGCAAAGGCCGATGAGGAAGTTTTCGTGCCGTGGGACGAGACCCCCGTCGTGCTGCCGACCGGCTCCGCTTCGCTTTATCTGATCAAGCAGGTTCGCGATGAATCCCACCGATTTGCGATTACGTTCCATCGCGAGTTGCGCGATAAGGCTATGACGGTTTCGGTGCTTGACGACGTTCCGGGCGTGGGACCCACCAGAAAACGTGCCATTATGCGCCATTTTGGCTCGATGAAGCGTTTGCGCGCGGCAAGCGAGCAGGAGATTGCGGAAGTTCGAGGCGTTCCGGCCGATGTCGCCAAAGCGGTCCACGAGGCACTTGTTGCATGGAATGCCGAGCGCGCCCAAGCATCGGCCAGCCGTTCCGAAAACTAAACGCGCTTCTAAACAACTGATATACATGATTGGCTGATTTTCAATCATTTATTTCGCGGCGATTACCTGCTGATTTCGGGTTTTATTAACGCTAAAACGTTTGACTAGCCATGGTGAATAACCCTGCTATCCTGCGGGTTGACGAAGACTGATATCTCACCTCGTCGATACATACTGTCTGTCGAATCGTTTGTCAATGAATTCGGTGAACGGTAGTAAATACCGTTCAAGCGTATGTATGTATCGGTCGCCGAGCGCGGCACCCAAGTTGGGTTTGTCGGTAGGTAAGGTATATATCGTCCGCAAGTTGCGCGGGGGCAAGTCTAGGTGCTCCCGGGTAAGATTCTCTATTGATAGGAGAAGACATGGCCATCATCAACAAGGGTATGTCCAGGCGTTCGTTCCTCGGCCTCACCGGCAGCGTCGCTGCTGTCGCCGGCCTTGGTCTCACCGGCTGCGGTGGCAGCTCTAGCGACGAGGGTTCCGCTTCCGGTTCCACCGATTCCGCCAACCGTGGCGGCGGCGTGATCACCGCTGGTTCCGCTTACGCTCCGTCCAGCTTCGACCCCGCCAGCACCGGCTCCGCTGTGGGCCTGGGTGCTAACTGGCACGTCGTCGAGGGCCTCTACGGCATCGATTACCACGACTACAGCACCTTCAACGAGCTCGCCACCGACGACCCCAAGTCTGTGGACGACACCACTTTCGAGGTTACCATCCGCAAGGGCGCCAAGTTCTCCGATGGCACCGAGGTCACCGCTGACGATGTCGTTGCCTCCTACACCGCTTGCGCCGCTTCCGCTACCTATGCTCCGTTCTTCCAGCCCTTCGAGTCCATCGAGGCTAAGGACGCCAGCACCGTGACGGTCAAGACCAAGGTCCCCAACTTCTCTCTGCTCAAGGATCGTCTTGCCATCATCCGCGTTACCCCGGCCACCCAGACCGAGGAGGATCGCGCCAAGCAGCCGATCGGCTCCGGCCCCTGGATGTACGACTCTATCTCCGATACCGAGATCACCCTGGTTCCCAACCCCGAGTACAACGGTGAGTATGCTGCCGAGGATAAGAAGATCCAGTACAGCATCCTGACCGACCCCACCGCTCGCGTTACCGCTCAGCAGGAGGGCTCCACGCTCGTTATGGAGCTCGTTACCGCTGACGCCGTCGACCAGCTCGAGAGCGCCGGCTGCAAGATCGATAACGTTCAGGGTTTCGGCACCCGCTTCATCATGTTCAACGTCGCCAAGGAGCCTTGGAACAACGTCAAGGTCCGTCAGGCTGTCATGTATGCGCTCGACACCGAGAAGATGGTCAGCAACACCTTTGCCGGCCTTGCCACCGCTGCCAGCTGCTACCTGCCCAAGAGCTTCACCAATTATCATGAGGCTTCCACGGTGTACAAGACCGACGCAAGAAGGCTAAGAAGCTCATCGAGGAGTCCGGCATCACCCCGGGTGCCATCACCCTGCGCACCACCGACAACGAGCAGATCAAGGGCATGGCCGCCCAGGTCAAGAACGACCTCGACGCTCTCGGCTTTGAGGTGACCATCCAGACCGATACCTCGCCGGCCACCTACGCTGCCATCGACGGCGGCGAGGCCTACGATATCCTCCTTGCCCCTGGCGATCCTTCCTGCTTCGGCGCTGACCCCGACCTGCTGCTCAACTGGTGGTATGGCGACAACGTCTGGATGCAGACCCGTTGCCCGTGGAAGGAGTCCGCTGAGTGGCAGAAGCTTCACGGTCTCATGGACGAGGCTCTTGCCGCCGAGGGCGACGAGCAGCAGAAGAAGTGGAACGAGTGCTTCGACATCATCGCCGACAACGCCGTTCTGTACCCCGTTGTCCACGTCAAGACCGTCTCCGCTTCCTGGGACGATCCGTCCACCGCGCCCAACGGCGAGGCTCTCGACGGCTTCAAGGGCATCGGCACGACGAGCATGTCCTTCAGGGGCGTTGCGACCGTCAAGGCGTAAGACTCGCTTGAGTCTGTATGCAGGATGTCGGCCGTTGGGACCGTATCCTCATAGTTGAAACAAAGACCCGGGCGGCAACGATGTCGCTCGGGTCTTGTAATGAGTATCCGTACTCATATACCAGTTGGTCCTACCGACAAAAGAAAGGGGAGAGAACGTGAACAACTTGCTACGTTTGATTGGAAGGCGTCTTGTGGCGCTGCCGATCATGGCATTGGGCGTCACCGTCCTGGTGTTCTTCCTTATGTCGTTCTCCAAGACCGACCCCGCCTACACGGCGTTGGGTGACGGTGCCTCGCCCGAGGCGGTTGCCGAGTACCATGAGAAGTATGGTCTGGACGACCCCTGGCCTGTGCGCTACGTGCGCTATATGGGCGATTTGATTCATGGCGACATGGGTACCTACGGCGCTGCCCGCAACTCCGTTGCCAAGCGCATCTCCACGGCCCTGCCCGTCACGATGCAGCTGACCTTCATCGGTCTTGCCATCGGTGCGGTCGTTTCGTTTTTGCTCGGCGTCATCGCGGCACTGTATCGCGACAAATGGCCGGACCAAGTGATCCGCGTCTTTTCCATCGCCGGCTTGGCAACCCCGTCGTTCTGGCTTGCCGTTCTGTTGATCCTGCTGTTCTCTTCCTACCTTAAGGTGCTCCCGGCATCGGTGCTCTGCCTCACTTCACCACGAATCCGGTTGGCTATCTGGGACGTATGATCATGCCCGCTATCGCCTTGGCATTTCCGCTGACGGGCCAGATGACTCGTATCGTGCGTACCGCCATGGTCGAGGAGCTCGACAAGGACTATGTCCGTATGGCTCGTGGCGCCGGCGTTCCCGAGAAGGTCGTCGTCGGCATCAACGTTCTTCGCAATGCGCTGATCACCCCGGTCACCACCCTCGGTCTTAAGATCGGCTACCTCATGGGCGGCGCCGTCGTCATCGAGGTTATCTTCAACCTCCCCGGCATGGGCACTGCGATTCTGCAGGGCGTTCAGGGCAACGAGGCGAACCTGGTTCAGGGCGTCGTTATCGTCGTTGCTCTTGCTTCATCATCATCAACATCGTGGTTGACATGCTCTACCTGCTCATCAACCCGCGCATCAGGACGGTGTAGATTATGGTAAAGATTCGAGAGAAGCAAACCGAGCAGCTCGAGAAGGCTGCCTCCAAGGGGCTCAAGCTCGGTGGCTGGAAGAAGATGACGCTGTCTTCTAAGATTGCCGCCGTCGTGCTGGTGCTGGTCGCCCTGACTGCGATTTTGGCGCCCCTTCTTGCCCCCTATAGCCCGGTCGAGATCTTTACGGCTCGCCAGGCTCCCGGCAACGGATTTATCTTCGGTACCGACGATAAGGGTCGCGACATTCTGTCGCGCATGCTCTACGGCGGACGTTACTCGCTGATTATCGGCTTTGGTGCTACCGCCATGGCTTTGGTCTGTGGTTCCGTTGTCGGCGCTCTTGCAGCGGTTTCGCGCAAGTCTATCTCTGAGGCGATCATGCGTATCCTGGACATCATCATGTCCATCCGGGTATCGCCCTCGCAGCCGTTTTCGTTTCCATCCTGGGCAATTCCGTGCCGTCGATCATCTTTGCGATCGGCTTTATGTACACCCCGCAGATCGCCCGTATCGTGCGCGCCAACATCGTGTCCGAGTACGGTGAGGACTATGTCCGCGCGGTCATCGTGTCCGGCGCCAAGGCTCCGTGGATTCTGATCAAGCATGTTCTGCGTAACTGCATCGCTCCGATTATGGTCTTCACCGTTACCCTGGTCGCCGACGCCATTATCTTCGAGGCCTCGCTGACCTTCATCGCGCCGGCATCCAGGAGCCCACCGCTACCTGGGGCAACATTCTCGCCGACGCACGCGGTGGCGTGCTCGCTGGCCGTTGGTGGCAGGCACTGTTCCCGGGCCTGGCCATCATGATCACCTGCCTGGCGCTCAACATCCTCTCCGAGGGCATTACCGACGCCATGGCCGCTGCTCCCTCCGCCGCCCTGGATCCGACCGATTCCTCCAAGCGCCGCGAGGCCGACCTGCTGGTTTCCGACCCCGTTCGTGCCTACAAGGAGCAGGCTCAGTCCCTGTCCGCCCGTCTTGGCGCACTGCGCGATGTCGAGCTCAAGCGTAACGACCGCCATGTGCCCGATGAGTCCGTTGAGCCGATCCTTTCGGTCCGCGATTTCTGCATCCAGTTTGAGCACCACGGTGATATCAACGTCGTCGACCACGTTAACTTTGACGTCCGTCCCGGCCAGACCATGGGCTGGTAGGCGAGTCCGGCTGCGGTAAGTCCATCACCACGCTGGCCATCATGGGCCTGACCGACGATGACGAGCATCTTTCCGGCGAGGTTCTCTGGGAGGGCCGCGACCTGCTCAAGATGAGCAAGAAGGAGTGGTTCGGCCTGCGCGGTACCGATATCGCCATGGTCTATCAGGACGCCTGTCCTCGCTCAACCCCTCCATGCTCATCTCTGCCAGATGAAGCAGCTCACCAAGCGCGGCGGCACCCGTAGCGCCGAGGAACTCCTGGAGCTCGTGGGCCTCGACCCCAAGCGTACGCTCGAGAGCTATCCGCACGAGCTTTCCGGTGGTCAGCGTCAGCGCGTTCTGATCGCTATGGCCCTTACCCGCGACCCCAAGCTGGTTATCTGCGACGAGCCCACGACCGCTCTGGACGTTACGGTCCAGAAGCAGGTCATCAAGCTGCTCAACGACCTTCAGGCCAAGCTCGGCTTTGCCATGATCTTCGTTTCGCACGACCTGGCGCTGGTCGCCGAGGTCGCCCACAACATCACGGTTATGTACGCCGGCCAGGTTATTGAGCAGGCGCCCACCAAGGAGCTGCTCACCAACCGATTCACGAGTACACCCGCGGCCTTCTGGGTTCCGTCCTGTCCATCGAGAGCGGTTCGGGCCGCCTGCACCAGGTGCCCGGCGCCGTTCCGAGCCCGCGCGATTTCCCCAAGGGCGATCGCTTCGCGCCCCGCTCGAGCCATCCGCGCATTGGCCTGGACACCCGTCCGGTCTTCAAGCGCGTGCCCGGCACCGAGCACTTCTATTCCGAGCTCCCCGACGAGGTGCTCAAGGCAAATGGTTTGACCCCTCACGCGGAGGTGATGTAGATGAGCGAGACCGCAGTCAACGGCGTCGAGCCGATCATCTTCCTTGATGACGTCCACGTCACCTTTAGGACCGTACCGGCTCGATTCTGCACCCCAACCTGGTTCACGCCGTCCAGGGTGTAACGATTAAGCTCATGCCCGGACAGACCATCGGCATCGTCGGCGAGTCCGGTTGCGGAAAGTCCACCACGGCTAACGTCATGTGCGGCCTGCAGGCCCCCACGAGCGGCAAGGTCTACTTTAAGGCAAGGACGTCACCAAGCGTACCGCGAGGACCGTCGCCACATGGGTCGCGTCATCTCGGTCGTGTTCCAGAACCCGGCCACGGCGCTCAACCCTCGCATGGTCGTTCGCGAGCAACTGCTCGACCCCATGCGCGTCCACAACCTGGGTACCGAGGCCGAGCAGGAGAAGCGCGTCAAGGAGCTCTTGGAGCTCACCGGTCTGCCCTCCTCCGCCGCCGAGGTTCTTCCCGGCCAGCTTTCGGGCGGCCAGCGCCAGCGCGTCGCAATTGCCCGTGCCCTGTCGCTGAACCCCGATGCCATCATCGCCGACGAGCCCACCTCGGCTCTGGACGTTTCGGTCCGCGCGCAGATTCTCAACCTGCTGACCGACCTTAAGAAGGAACTCGGCCTGGCTATGGTGTTCATCAGCCATGACATCCAGACGGTCCGCTATATTTCCGACGACATCATCGTCATGAATGGCGGCAAGATCGTCGAGCAGGGCGAGGCCAAGCAGGTTTTCCAGCATCCTCGAGACCCCTACACTAAGATGCTGCTCGGCGCTGCGCCGTCGCTGCTGCATCCCAAGCTCGGCGAGTAACTTCGCTTTCCCTCCCGTGCGCCCGGTTCCCTTGCCGGGCGCACCTCCGTTGCGATTTCGAAAGGTTGGGTTCACGAGCCATGCCAAGTGCTCAGGAGCTACAACATCAATTTGGTGAATATCGAGGCGCTATGTCCCGTCCATCAGATTTCGATCTCTTTTGGAAGGATCGCATGGCCGAGGCTGACGCCGTCGGGCTTGACTATGCGATCGAGGCGGCATCGGTCACCGATGCCGTGACCTGCCAGCTTTTCGATCTCTGGTATACCGGCATGTGCGGCGCTCGCCTGCACGCAAGTACCTTAAACCTGTCTCGGACGAGCCCGTGCCATTGGTACTTCAGTTCCATGGGTATCCGGGTGCAAGCCGCAGCTGGTTTGAGCAGGCGTCGTTTGCGGGCATGGGCATGGCACTCATCGCCCTCGACTGCCCCGGCCAAGGAGGTCCCTCCGAGGACATTGGTGGATTTGAGGGCACGACGGTCGCGGGCCATATCGTCGCCGGTATCGACGGCGACCCGGCCAACCTCTACTATGTCCGCTTGCACCAAGATATCCGCATTCTTTGCCGTATTGTTCGTGAGCTCGAGGGCATCGATCTTGCCCGTGTATTTGTGAACGGCGCATCGCAGGGCGGCGGTTTGGGCATTGCGACCTGTGCGCTTAACAGCGAGCTTATCAATCGCGCCGCCATCCTCTATCCCTTCCTGTCGGATTTCCGCCTGGTCTGGGATTTGGATGCCGACGACATTGCCTACGAGGGTCTGCGCTATTGGTCTCGCTGGTTTGACGAGGACTCGACTCGTATTGACGAGGCCTATGCCAAGCTGGCGTACTTCGATTCCAAGAACTTTGCCCCCATAGTCAAATGCCCCGTGCTGTTTGGCACGGGCACAGCCGATATCGTCTGTCCTCCGGCGACGCAGTTTGCAGTCTACAACAACCTGACCTGTGAAAAGCGTCATGAGTTCTTTGAAGGCTTCGGTCACGAGGAGATTCAGGATTTTGACGATCTGATCATTCCATTTTTCTGCAAGGGAGGGGAGGCTCATGTCTAAGTGCGAGAGCAATATCGATGAGCTGATTGTCCCCGAGCTTGCGGGAATTGCTGGGACGGTTTCGTCAAGGCTCTCTGATTTCCGGGATTGGCGCGGCGATGCTTCTGCGGATGTTTCCGAGTTGGAGACAGCCGCTTCGGACCTTGAGGTTTGCGGGCTGACCGTTACGGCGATTGATTTCGCCAATCCGTGCGCGCGCTACTCCGAGGTTTCCTTTGAGCTCGGCGGGTATGTCGTGCACGGCCGTTTGATTGAGCCCTCTGGTTGCGCCCGAAGATCCGAGCTTGTTCCGCTGTGCCTGATGTTCCATGACATCGACCGACCCGTGCGGGGATGGCATCACATGACGCGGTTTGCCGCCATGGGATATGCCGTGCTTGCGCTGGACGATGAGACTATTGGATCCAGCGATCTGCAGCAGGGGATTACCTCGCCTGCTTTTGTCGAGCGTGTCCGTTGGGGCTGCGCGTTGGCGAAGGTTGCGCGCAACCTTGATGGCATGGATCCCGACCGCATCTTTGCATGGGGCGAGGGCCTTGGCGGCGGTGTCGCGCTGGCGGTTTCTGCTCTGGACGAGCGGGGCCTTGCCTGCACGGCGCTTGCCAATCCGCTTCCCAGCGGTCTCGAGACGCTGTCGCCTCGGGTTCGTGGCTCGGTGCTCATGGGCACATCGCTCATGGATACCGTGAGTGATCCCAAGGGCCAGTTTGCCGTATTCAACGGTCTTGAGTGTGACCGGAGGCATATCATCTATGCCAAATACGCTCACGAGCGCATCAATGCGTTCGAAAACGAAGTCGTCGACTTCTTTAACCAAACGTTCTATTCGTGTTCTTTGGCCTAGACGGCCTGGACACCGCCAACAAGAGTGGGCGGCATAGGCTGCCCGCCAGACAACTAAGGAGATTCTTGTGGCAACTCAGAAATTCACCGGCGTTATCCCTCCCGTCGTTGTTCCCGATACCGAAGACCACCAGCTCGACGTTGCCTCCTTTGAGCGCAGCATCAACCGCATGATCGATGCCGGCGTCGATGGCCTGTTCTTCCTGGGCTCCTCGGGCGAGGTCGTCTTCTCCACCGACGAGCGCCGTCGCCAGATTGTCGCAGAGGCCGTCCGTATCGTCGACCACCGCGTTCCCGTTCTGGTCGGCATCATCGACACCGAGACCGAGCGCATGATCGAGCACGGCAAGGTCGCTCAGGAGCTGGGCGCCGATGCGCTCGTCGCCACCTGCCCGTTCTATGCCCTGCAGGGCATGACCGAGGTCGAGGAGCACTTCCGCATCCTTCACGAGGAACTCGACCTGCCCATCTTCGCCTACGACATCCCCGTGTGCGTCCACACCAAGCTCCCCTGGAAGCTCCTTGCTAAGCTCGGCGCCGAGGGCGTCCTGGCTGGCGTCAAGGATTCCTCGGGCGATGACATCTCGTTCCGCTACCTCATTCAGGAGAACGAGAAGAACGGCCATCCGATGAGCATCCTTACCGGCCATGAGGTCGTCGTCGACGGTGCCTATCTCGGTGGCGCCGACGGTTCCGTTCCGGGCCTCGCCAACGTTGAGCCCGAGGGCTACGTTCGTCAGTGGAAGGCCGCTCAGGCTGGTGACTGGGCTACCGTCAAGGCCGAACAGGATCGCCTCAATGAGATTTCGCACATCTGGATGTCACCTCGGGCGTCCAGGGCTATGCCGGTGGCGTCGGCGCCTTCAAGACCGCTATGAACCTCATGGGCATCTTCGACAGCCCGACCATGCCGCGCCCGGTGAAGGCCATGACCGGTGAGAACGTCGAGGCGATTCGCAAGGTCCTCCAGGACAACGGTCTCCTTTAAAGCTTTCCCAGGCACCCGACCTCGCCGTTCAACCGTGCGGCCATGACCCATTAGGCCAATGGCCGCACGGTTTCTCGGCGATCTCGGGCACCTGGAAAACCTTTACCGCGCTGTGACGGCTAGCCTGACGGCGCATTTCCTGTAGTTGTTTTGTCTCCGAAGGAGAACGACATGGAGAACAAGTACGTCTGCTCTGTCGATATCGGCGGAACTAAGATCGCGACTGCATCATGGAGTACCCGGCTGACGGCGGTGTGCCCCATCCCGTTTTTGAGGCTGAGGTTCCCACCGAGGCCCAGGAGGGTGGCGAAGCGGTCTTCCAGCGCATCGAGGCGTCTATCAAGGCAGCTCTTGAGGCAAATCCCGATGTCGAGGTCCTCGGAGTTGGCATCGGCGCTGCCGGTGTCGTCGACCCCAAGACGGGCGCCATCGCGTATGCCAATGAGATTATGCCCGGCTGGTCCGGCGTTCAGTTGGGGCCGCGTCTGCGCGAGGACCTCGGCCTTCCCGTTGCCGTTGTAGGCGACGTGCAGGCTCATGCTCTGGGCGAGGCCCACTGGGGCGTCGGCAAGGGCAAGTTCTCCGTCTTGTGTTTGGGCATCGGTACGGGCATCGGCGGCGCATATGTCGAGAACGGCCGCGTGATGCAGGGCTTCCATGGTGCTGCCGGCCATATGGGCCACATCGAGTGCTCGGCTGCCGCCGGCATTCCCTGCGCCTGCGGGCGTTCCGGCCATCTGGAGTCGGTTGCTTCCGGAACATCAATCGGGCGCATGTACGATGAGCGTTTTGGCCGCGTCGACCCCAGCCGTCCTTCGGTCGGCCGTGACGTGAACGACCTGTGCCGCGCAGGCGACGCAAAGGCGACCGAGGTCATTCATGACGCCGGCTTTGCGCTGGGCGCCAGCCTGGGCTCGCTCGCTAACATCCTGGACCCTGAGGTCATCGTGCTTTCGGGCGGCGTGATTCACCAAGGTCCCGATTGGCGTTCACAGACGTGGAAGGACTCGGTGCACGAGGCTATGCCAGCCAGGCGCTCGACCCGCTTCAGGACACGCCGATTCTCATCGGCTCTCTGGAGGCGACGCGCCGCTCATCGGTGCCGCCGAACACCTTCTTGCATCGTTGAAGTAAACATAACTACCAAGTGCGCCTTCTGAGGTGCCGCAGATTGACGTGAAAGAGGAGCGAAGCGTACTTCGGTACGCGAGCGACGGTTTGAACGTCAAGGTGCGGTGTCTCAGAAGGCTGTTTTGAGAAAGGTTGAGTCGAACATGACCGTTGATCCTTTGATCCAGTCCCTGAAGGGCAAGCTCGTCGTGAGCGTTCAGGCGTATATGGGCGAGCCGCTTCGTACGCCCGAGACCATGGCTCAAATGTCTCGCGCTTGCGAGCTTGGCGGCGCCGCCGCCATTCGCTGCCAGGGCCTTGCCGACATTGCCGCCATTAAGGGTCGCTGTGAGGTTCCCGTCATCGGTCTGTGGAAGGACGGGCACGAGGCGTTTACATCACGCCGACGCTGCGTCACGCTCGTGCCTGCGTTGCTGCGGGTGCCGATATCGTGGCGATCGACGCCACCGATCGTCCGCGTCCCGATGGCAAGTCGGTCGAGGATACCTTCCGCCCGCTGCACGAGGAGGGTGTGCTCCTGATGGCGGATTGTGCCACCATCGAGGACATTCGCCGTGCGGTTGATATGGGCTTCGACCTGGTATCCACCACACTCTCTCACGGTGTCGCCGCCATCGACTGCACCATGGCCGATGGCCCCGACCTGCCGCTCCTGCGTCAGGCGACCGAGGAATTTCCCGGCCTTCCCATCATTTGCGAGGGTCGCGTGCATACGCCCGAGGAGGCTCGCGCTGCAATCGACGCCGGCGCGTGGGCCGTTGTCGTCGGCACCGCTATCACGCACCCCACGAGTATTACAAGTTGGTTCAAGGCTGCGCTTGAGGCGTAAGACGGGCCTTGTATCCGCTTGGGGCGGTATACTCAATAAAGGCAATTGATCGCGCGGGATCCGCTGGCCGGGTCCCGCGCTTATTTTAGGAGGCACACATGCAAAAGGGAGATGCCATGGATGCGGCGGAGCGCTCGGAGCGTATCCCCGATATCGTTATCATCACCGGAATGTCCGGCTCGGGCCGAACGCAAGCCATGCATGTGTTTGAGGACATGGGCTATTTTTGTATCGACAACCTGCCCCCACGCCTGATTGCCCAGCTTGCTGAGCTCGTTGGCATCAATACGGGCGTGGGCAGGCACCTTGCCGTTACCTGCGACCTGCGTAGCCAGGGCTTGTTCGATGAACTGCTCGATGCTGTTGCCGCACTGGAAGAGCGCGAGATGAGCTGCGACATTGTGTTTCTCGAGGCGTCTGACGAGGTGCTGATTCGCCGGTATAGCGAAAACCGTCGTCGCCATCCCATTGCAAAGCCGGGGGAGACCACGGCCGACGCTATTCAGCGTGAACGTCTGCAGCTGCAGGGCGTTCGCGATCGAGCCGATATGATTATCGACACGAGCCGCTTGCGCACTTCTGCCTTGCGCAACAAGCTGCGCATGGCTTTTTCCGAGCTGTCCGACCAGCAGCTTATGGATGTCCACGTGTTCTCGTTTGGCTTTAAGCATGGCATGCCCATCGAGGCGGATATCATGATCGATGTTCGCTTCTTGCCCAATCCTTTCTACGATCCCGAGATGCGCACCATGACCGGTCTCGATAAGAAGGTCTCCGATTTTGTCTTGGACCACCCCAAGACCCAGGAGTTCTGGAAGGCCTGGACTCAGCTGCTCGATACGGTCATGCCGGGTTATATCGCAGAGGGCAAGCCGCAGCTTTCCATTGCTATCGGCTGCACAGGCGGACAGCACCGTAGCGTCGCCATTGCCGAGGCCACGGCCCGCTACCTGGAGGGTGCTCAGTATCATGTGAGCATCTCCCACCGTGACCTGTCGCGTGCCAACACGAAGGCATAGGTTTACATGTCGTTTACCGCTGAGGTGCGTGACGAGCTTGCGCGCTGCGAACCAGAATGCGAATACTGCGATTTGTCGACGCTTGCTGCGCTAACGCGTGTGAGCGGCACGCTTTCGCTGGCGGGCTCGGGACGGTACCGCTTGACGGTCGCGACCGAGACGGGTGCTGTGGCGCGCACGATGATTGCGCTGACGCATCGTATCCTTAAGCTCAAGACCGAATTCACGGTTCGTAAGTCGGTCCTGCACAAGGTACGAAACTATCTCATCACCTTGCCCGATCAGCCCGATTTGGATAAGGCTCTGGTGCTGCTGGGCATTCTCGACCGTAGGGGAGGGCTCGTCGCGGGTGTGCCGCGCCACATCGTCGCCCGTCCTTGCTGCAGGCTCGCCTATATTCGCGGTGCGCTGATTGCCGGAGGCTTTGTTGCCGACCCGCGTGGCGATTTTCATTTGGAGATCGCGGTTCAGGGCGAGGAGTATGCAAAGGGACTTTGCGACCTTCTGGAGCAGATTGGAGTTCACGCCCGCGTCAATGCGCGTCGCGGCTCGTATGCCGTGTACATCAAGAGTGCCGAGGAGATTAAACGTCTGTTACAGCTGATTGGCGCCAAGCGCAGCGTTGCCGAGATTGAAGAGGCCCGCGCGGTTAAGCTGGTGAAGAACGACGTGAATCGTCGCGTGAACGCAGAGCTTGCCAACCAGACCAGAAGTGCCGGTGCCGCCCAACATCAGCTTGCGCTCATCGATGAGCTTGATCGGCGCGGTTTGCGCGAAACGCTGCCGGACGCTCTGGCAGTTTTTTGTGACTTACGCGAGCGTTACCCCGATCTCTCACTGCGAGATTTGGGGGAAATGGCCGACCCTCCTTTGTCGAAGTCGGCCTTGTATCACCGTGTTTTGCGCCTTGAAAAGCTCATTGAAGCAAGCGGGTAGTTTAACGCAATAGCTTTTATGGTGGTTTAACTGCTGTTTTATACGTTAAAGCGTTTTAACGCAAATTTGATTTTCAATTTCGAGCATTCTCGTGAAATTCAAGCCAAAAAAAAGGTATATTAGGCGAGTGGTTAGTTTGTGGGCCTCAACGGCAGGCGCTGTAGCTTGCGGGGGCCTTACGAAAGGAGACACAATGGCAGTAAAGGTTGCTATTAACGGCTTCGGTCGCATCGGTCGTCTGGCCTTCCGCCAGATGTTCGGTCATGAGGGCTCCGAGATCGTCGCTATCAACGACCTCACCTCTCCCGATATGCTCGCTTACCTGCTGAAGTACGACTCCACGCAGGGCAACTATGCTCGCGATCACGAGGTCGTCGCTGGCGAGGATTCCATCACCGTTGACGGCAAGGAGATCAAGATCTACAAGGAGGCCGACGCCAACAACCTGCCTTGGGGCGACCTCGACGTCGACGTCGTTCTCGAGTGCACCGGCTTCTACACCAGCAAGGCTAAGGCTCAGGCCCACATCAACGCTGGCGCCAAGAAGGTCGTCATCTCCGCTCCGGCCGGCAGCGATCTGCCCACCATCGTGTACAACGTCAACCATGAGACGCTGACCGCTGAGGATAACATCATCTCCGCTGCTTCCTGCACCACCAACTGCCTCGCCCCGATGGCCAAGGGCCTGAACGACTTCGCTCCCATCGTCTCCGGCATCATGACCACCATCCACGCCTTCACCGGCGACCAGATGCCGCTCGACGGCCCGCAGCGCAAGGGCAACTTCCGTCGCTCCCGCGCCTGCTCCGAGAACATCGTCCCGAACACCACGGGCGCTGCCAAGGCCATCGGCCTGGTTCTCCCCGAGCTCAACGGCAAGCTCATCGGTGCCGCCCAGCGCGTCCCGACGCCGACCGCTCGCTGACCAACCTCTACGCCGTCGTTGACAAGAAGGTCACCGTCGACGAGGTCAACGCTGCCATGAAGCCTACGCCGAGACCATCCCCGATACCTTCGCCTACAACGAGGACCAGATCGTCTCCCGCGACATCGTCGGCGAGACCCACGGCTCCATCTTCGACGCCACTCAGACCATGTGCTCTGATCTCGGCAACGGCCAGACCCTCGTTCAGGTCACCTCTTGGTACGACAACGAGAACTCCTACACCTCTCAGATGGTCCGCACCATCAAGTACTTCGAGAAGTTCGTTGCTTAATTTAGCTTTTAGCGAATAGCTCGTTGAGCGTCTAAAGAAGGGCGCGGCCTCATAGGCTTACACCCTAGGGTCGCGCCCTTTTTATAGGAAATCGTCTGCCGTAATGGGAGGCAGACACGTACGAAAGGTAGAAGCAAACATGGCCTTTACCAAGAAGACCGTCCGCGACATCGATGTCGACGGCAAGCGCGTTCTCGTCCGCGTTGACTTCAACGTGCCTATCAAGGATGGCGTCGTTGGCGACACCACCCGTATCAAGGCTGCCCTGCCCACCATCAACTACCTCGTTGAGCACAACGCTCGCGTCATCCTCATGAGCCACCTCGGCCGTCCTGAGGGCACTGGCTTCCAGCCCGAGCTTTCCCTCGAGCCTGTCGCCAAGAAGCTCGCTGAGCTCTCTGCCTTGACGTTGCTTTTGTTGCCGACACGTATGGCGAGAAGGCCGCCGAGCTGTCGCCGCCGTCGAGCCGGGCAAGGTCCTCGTTCTCGAGAACGTCCGTTTTGACAAGCGTGAGAAGAAGAACGATCCCGAGATCGCCAAGAAGCTCGCTTCCTATGGTGACGTCTTCGTTCTCGATGCCTTCGGCACCGCACACCGCGCCCAGGGTTCCGTCGTGGGCCCCGCCGCTTACCTGCCTGCCGTCGCCGGCTTCCTGCTCGAGAAGGAGGTCGACACGCTGACCGGCATCTTCGCCGAGCCCGAGCGCCCCTTCGTCGCCATCGTCGGCGGTTCCAAGGTTTCCTCCAAGATCGGCGTTCTCGATCACCTCATCGACTCCGCTGATACCCTGATCATCGGTGGCGGCATGGCCTACACCTTCTTCCTGGCTCAGGGCCTGTCCGTCGGTCAGTCCCTCAAGGAAGAGGACTGGGTCGAGCGCGCCGGTGAGATGCTCAAGAAGGCCGAGGAGAAGGGCGTCAAGATCCTGCTCCCCATCGACAACCGCGTTGCTGATCACTTTGGCGAGGATGCTGTCCCCGAGGTTGTCGCTTCCGACGCTATCCCCGACGACCGTGAGGGTATGGACATCGGCCCCAAGACCGAGGAGCTCTACGCCGAGGCTGTCAAGGGTGCCAAGACTGTGTTCTGGAATGGCCCCATGGGCGTCTTCGAGTTCGATAACTTCGCTCACGGCACCCAGGCTATCGCCGAGGCTGTCGCCGAGCTGATTGCACCTCGATCATCGGTGGTGGCGACTCTGTCGCAGCCGTCAACAAGTTCAACCTGGCCGACAAGATGAGCTGGATCTCTACCGGTGGTGGCGCTTCCATGGAGCTCGTCGAGGGTAAGGCCCTGCCCGGAGTGGAGGCGCTTCTCGATGCCTAATCGCACCCTTCTTATCGCTGGTAACTGGAAGATGAACAACGACGTCGCCGAGGCCGCCAAGCTCGCCGACGAGCTGGCTCAGGCTCTGCCCGAGGTTCCGGCTGGCGTCGAGGTGCTCGTCTGCCCTCCGACCATCGACATCACCACGGTTCATGACCGTATTCAGGCTGCCCCCATCGCCCTCGGTGCACAGAACGTGTACTGGGAGGCCAAGGGTGCCTTCACCGGTGAGTCTTCTTGCGACATGCTCAAGTCCGCTGGCTGCACCTACTGCATCATCGGTCACTCCGAGCGTCGTGATTACTTCCACGAGACCGACGAGGATCAGAACAAGAAGGCCAAGGCCCTCGTTGCCGCCGGTCTTGTTCCTGTCTTCTGCTGCGGCGAGTCCCTTGAGGTCCGCGAGGCCGGCACCTATGTCGAGCACGTCGTGAACCAGGTCAAGGCTGGTCTCGAGGGTCTCGAGATCACTTGCCCCAAGCAGGTCGTCGTCGCCTACGAGCCCATCTGGGCCATCGGCACCGGCAAGACGCTACCGCCGAGGACGCTCAGGAGGTCTGCGGCGCTATCCGTGAGACCCTCAAGGAGATGTTCGGTGAGGAGCTCGCCGACGGCATCCGCGTTCTCTATGGTGGCTCTGCCAAGCCCGGCAACATCGCCGAGCTCGTCGCCAAGCCCGACGTCGACGGCGCCCTCGTGGGCGGCGCTTCGCTCAAGGCTGCCGACTTCGCTCTATGGT
>ENA-OQIO01000156-OQIO01000156.1-human-gut-metagenome-genome-assembly--contig:-NODE-156-length-33702-cov-5.541891_pt1 | contig 33702 bp, 38 predicted proteins | sample MGYA00242573_ERZ504737 | MGnify/ENA primary metagenome ERZ504737 (study PRJEB26092, sample SAMD00036203) | human gut metagenome | host: Homo sapiens | study: EMG produced TPA metagenomics assembly of...
TGCTGTACATCGATCGATGCTCAGACGTAACAAGTGTACATCGTCGATGCTCAGACGTCGTAGCTGGTACATCGATCGATGCTCAGACGTACGTAGCTGTACATCGATCGATGCTCAGACGTACGTAGCTGTACATCGATCGATGCTCAGACGTACGTAGCTGTACATCGATCGATGCGTTATCGACCAATTAATGTTGGAAAGGGATGGAAGGCTGCAATTATTGTGTGGCACGATACTTTTAAGGAATCAGCGTTGTTCCGTAAATTGTTTCTTTTGTGTTTTGTTACTTCGCTCATTTTATTTAAGACTCTCCTAAATAGAGATCTATGGATGAACCCGTTATCCAACGTTATGGGAGGTTGGAGCATTTGGGAAACAGTGAATGGAAAAAAGAAGCTTACAACAGAATGTATTGAGAATGTGATTATGATGATGCCATTTAGTGCTACGTTGATATGGACATTTGGAGAAAGGCAGAGGATGATTTGGAAAGGCATAAAGATAACTTTTTGTCTTTCTGTATCCATAGAATTTCTTCAATTGTTTTTGAGATTGGGCACATTTCAGTTATCAGATATCTTTTATAACACATTGGGGGGATGTTTAGGAAGTGTAATATATGGGGTATGCTGGAAAATGATAGGCAAGCAACAATGATTTTCACTTATTAGACTTTTAGTAGAAGAAGTGAAGAAACGAATGAAAGGTATTATTTTAGCAGGAGGTTCAGGCACACGCCTGTACCCATTAACAAAAGTAACAAGTAAACAGCTTTTGCCAATCTACGACAAACCGATGATTTATTATCCGATGTCCGTTCTGATGAACGCTGGCATCCGCGATATTTTGATTATTTCCACACCGCAGGATACTCCTCGTTTCGAGAATCTGCTGGGAGATGGACACCAGTTTGGTGTGAATCTGACCTATGCGGTTCAGCCGTCTCTGGATGGACTGGCACAGGCTTTTATCATTGGTGCTGATTTCATCGGAAACGATTCTGTGGCTATGGTGTTTGGCTACTATGTGGACGATCCGGAGCAATTCGGTATTGTTGAGTTCGACAAGAACGGTAAGGCCATTTCTATCGAGGAAAAGCCAGAACATCCGAAGAGCAACTACTACGTGACTGGTCTGTACTTCTATGATAACCGTGTAGTCGAGTTTGCCAAGAATCTGAAACCGTCTGCCCGTGGTGAATTAGAAATTACCGATTTGAACCGTATGTATCTGGAAGATGGTACTCTGAATGTGGAATTGCTAGGTCAGGGCTTCACTTGGCTGGATACAGGTACACATGAGAGCCTGGTGGATGCCACCAACTTCGTAAAGACTGTCGAGCAGCATCAGCATCGTAAGATTGCTTGCCTGGAAGAAATCGCATATCTGAACGGATGGATCAGCAAGGATGAGCTGATGGAAGTCTATGAGGTCATGAAGAAGAACCAGTATGGTCAGTATCTGAAGGAGGTCATGGACGGCAAGTATCAGGAACATCTGTATTGATAAAAGAAGAAACAACGATGAAAGAAACGATTGATTTACTTGGAAAGATCCTCACAAATATCCTGACTGCTCTCTATGAGCCGTTTTGATTCTCGCTCCTGCTTTCCTTTTTGGCTATGTTTTTCTATCTGTATGCGGATGAGCCAATACATGCCGGCAAAGGCTGGAAAAATGCATAGTGACATGGTATCACAAGTTCAAGGAGAGTGTGTTCTTTCGGAAACTATTCTTCATGGCCTTTGTGACTTCTCTTATTCTGTTCCGCACATTGCTGAACCGTCAGCTGTGGATGAATCCTTTATCCGATGTCATGGGTGGCTGGGGCATCTGGGAGACTGTGAATGGCGAACAGAAGCTGACCACCGATTGCATCGAGAACGTAATCATGATGGTGCCGTTTTCAGCAGTAGTGGCGTGGACGTTCGGAGAGAAGATAGGAAGCGGCTGGAAGAAGATACTGTGGCAAAGCGGTAAGATAGCATTTATCTTTTCTGTAAGTATTGAGATGCTACAATTATTGCTTCGCTTGGGAACATTCCAGCTATCAGACATCTTCTACAACACAGTCGGTGGAATAATCGGCGGATTGATGTATTGTGCGGTGATGAAGGTAAGAAAGCGTCTGTAAAACTGGATGAAATTGTGATATACTGGGAGTGGTAGCTCCCTACGCTGTTCTGATAATCACATACCTCTCCGTGGTGAGCAGCAGGCAACGATCTTATGGTCGGCGAAGATGTGAGAATGATACAAAGATAAAGGAAAGGAATAAAAAAGTATGCCAAATTACAATAGCATCGAAGGTAATGTTTTGTTTCCGACAATAGATGGTTACGATATGCATAAGCCGGGGATATGGCGTTATATCTTGCACACTGTGATTTTTATCCTTTCAAAAGTGTAATTGATAATAATAAAATGGCGATTGATCTTGTCACAAAAGCGTATAGAGATATGGCGCAAGAAGCAAGAGAAAAAGACGATTTTAGAACAGAAAGCTGGGCAATGACGAGCGAGACTCTTCAAACCTGCAGGGTGGATATTTTGACACAGTATTCGTTATTATTGACGATGGTTTCTTTACTTGAAGAGGCAGTTAATACGCTGTGTCGGATACATAAAGACTTAGGGCAGCTTACTACAGAACTTAAGGATGTAAAAGGTGCAGGATTGGAACGTGCAGCAAGATATCTAAAAGATGTGGTCGGTATAAGCGGATTCAAAGATGATCAGAGTTGGGAGTATATTACTACGATTCGTGATTGCCGAAATATGGTTGTGCATAATGGTGGACGAATTAAAGATGATTTCAAGCCAAAATGTGATAAATTTAATATTGGATATAGAGAAGAAGACTCTCAGTTATACATTGAATATGCTGATGTGATGAAATTCTATGAAGCAATATTAGATTTTATGGATCGTGCTTTTAGACTTGAGCCAAGTACTTCTACACAACCGTAAAAAGATATTTATGGGAGGAGTACTGTGGAAGAAAATGAACTTTACCAGATTGCATTTTATTTTCGAGAAGCAATTATAGCAGCGAAAACAAACGGAGAATTTAATTTCCGAGATCGAATGCATAGATTTCCAGGTGGTTGTTGCGATGACACATGTGATTTGCTTGGCTTTTATTTGCGGGAAAAATACAGGATTCACACAAGCCAAAGGAATGGATACTATGAAGCTGAAATGACCAATCATGCATGGCTTATTACCGATGATCGAATTATTATTGATATCACGGGAGATCAGTTCTATGGAGCATGGAAATCAGTTTATGTTGGACAGGAAGTTGGAACTTACAAAAAATTGAGTAGAATTATTACACAAGATAATTTTGATATTCGAAAGCAGTCGAGGTTGTGGGATGATTATAATATTATTTTGAAATATCTGAAAAAAGTGTGAACACATTGCCCTCAACCCAACAATCTATAACACTTAAACCACTATAAAAGGAAAGAGATTATCACCTATGCCCAGAACGAAAGGAAGCAAAAACCGTCACAAAACCAATACCGACTACGCATCCCTGGAAGCGAAGAAGGCAAAGGCGGATGCTAAGGCCGCTGAAGAAGCTAAGAAGACCAAAGCAGAGGCTGTGCTGAAGAAGTTGCTGGCAAGCGGCATGAGTGCGCATAAGATTCTGGAAAAGCTGAAATAAACAAGAACCCCTAGACCCGAAGAAGAAAATAAATGCCGTGTGGACAAACTGAACTCCAGGAGTTCACACGGTATTTTTTGAAAGTTAATATATAGTTTATAACGGAAATAAAAGAAATGGAACGTAAGCAAAATGAATTTATCAAAAATACACCACATTGCAATCATCGTATCTGACTACGAAGCCGCAAGGGAGTTCTATGTGAATAAGCTGGGCTTCTCTGTTATCAGAGAGAACTACCGCCCGGAGCGCAAAGACTGGAAGCTGGATCTGCGTGTCAATGAGCACACAGAACTGGAGATTTTCGCTGAGAAAAACCCGCCGATGCGTGTGAACCGTCCGGAGGCCTGTGGGCTACGTTACCTTGCGTTCTGCGTTGAGAGCGTGGAACAGACAGTGAATGAGCTGGCGGAGGTAGGAATTGAATGTGAGCCGGTTCGGGTTGACGATTATACCGGTAAGAAGATGACTTTCTTCCATGACCCGTATGGTCTGCCGCTGGAACTGCACGAATAATTATGGGAGAGAAAAGGGCGTATAAAGCTAGAAAGCCCGGCGGTGGCCGAAAGAAGCAGAAGCCAGAGTACGATGCCGGGAAGAATCTGAAAGAGCAGATGGAAAGTGCTGTGGCGCTTTATGATTCTGAGATGTCCTTGCAGGCCATCGGCGAAGAACTGAGATTAAATCAAATCAAAGTAAGAAAGCTGCTCATCACGGCCGGTGTGTATGAATCTGAAGTGGCGAAGAAGGTACAGGATACTTTTGAAGAATATAGAGAAACACAAGACTACAAAACCTCCATACTCTCAACTGCAAACATTCTGAAACTTTCCAAAGCCTCCGTCACCTCGTACCTGCCATATCGGAAAGGTGTGTACTTCCCAAGCACAGCAGAAAAAGTGAAGATCAGTGTCGGAGCAGAGCGGCAGCGGAGATACAGAGCAATGAAGCGGTGGAGGGGTGATCCGACAGAAGAAAACTTTTGGGGCGTGGTTGTGTCCTATGCTGGGGTAGGATTTAAAACCTACTCTGGATTGCCATTCTCTTACGAAATAAAAAAAGGCAGGAACGGTGAGTATACGAAAGAGCTGTGGATCGACCGCCGGGAGAAGAGTAAGAGTTTGGCATGGAGTTCTATCGTTTTGGCGCTGAAGAATATTAAAGGGGAGGTAGTAGACCGCCGCCCGAAAGCTTTGGGCGATATCCGGGGCGTGACTTACATATACGGAATGTTCTATCGGTTCGGGCTGATCGATGTGCCGGATGAAGTAAAGGAGAAGATGGGGCAGCCGAAAAATCGCAAAAAATAGGTTGCTATGTACAGAAGTGTGCGGTAATATGTGCCGTAACTGAGGATGTGAATCTCATTTGGGAAGGATGGTAGCATTATAGAAAACTTGAAGAAAACAGAGCCGGAGCCTTTCATTTTATTTTAATAAGGACAGGATAATTGCCTATTGCTGGACAATCAAAGGGTTAGGTGATGGACAATATAAGGAATCATAAACAACAGGAAAGGAAAAGTTATGAAATATATTCCGGTAAATGGTTTGAAGTTTACTAATAGTTTTGCATTACATTGGTTTGGTGTTAATAACAGAAAAATAGTGGAGTTTGATTTCTTTACAAAAAAAGATTTTGAAAATCTACAGATCAATTTATGTAATTATTCAAAAGATGACAAATTTGATTCAATAGTACGTTTTGATTCACAATGTCATAATTCTTATGAGGTACAAGCTATTAAATCTTTGATTTCGTTACTTCATATTGTTACAAGAATGCAAAATACAAATAAAAGATTAGAAAATTATTTGAAAGATTTTTCTAATATAGATTTCAATATTAATAAAGAAATATTGATAATGGAATATGATAAAAAAGAAAGCGATTATTGGAAGAATGAAAACCTGTATGAGGCATACTTTGATAACGATAATAAAATTGTTTCCAGTGCATGGAATGTTAACTTGGGAGGAAATCCAGTAAATAGAGATTGTTTTGAGCGCTTTTCATTAAGATATTTCGATGATGATTGTGCTGATGAATATAATGCGCAATTTAGACCACTATTCAATTGTCATATGCTGGAGGTAAATCAAGCTATGGTTGAAAAATATGCAGATATATTTGAATTAATATATTCTGGTAAAGAAAATTATAGAAAAATACAATCTGTTAGCTATCTTTATTTTGATATTTTAAATTTGTACAGAAATTCTAATCTTGCAGTAATGACAATAGCAACTATTTTTGAAACACTTTTGTTAAAGAAAAATGAGGATAATCAAAGAAAAAAAAGTTTCTGTAAGAGCAGCATGCATTGTAGCTGATGGTATGTCTATAAAAAGGAAAAACTATATTGCAAATGGTATATATATGTTTTATGAATATAGAAATGCCATTGTTCATGACGGAAAGAGTTATCTAGATTTTGTAAGCGAAAATGATTTTTGCAATATATTATCTAAAATGAAGAATTTAATATATTGCATAATAAAATATTATGTTGATAATAAAATTGAAACAATTAATGAGGTCAAAGAAATAGTAACAAACAATATGAAACAGGATAAATTAGAAAATGCTTTTAAATACATAACTATAAATTCTAATGATGAAGAGGTAAGACTAGCGTCAGACTACTTAATTTTTTATGGAGATTAATGATTGATTCTGCCCTATGTATTAAAAATACTTCTATCTGCATTATGACAAGGAAAGCAAAATCTTCCTATCTTCCTATTGCCGGAAGAAAACACACAGGTCATGGAAAGAGAACTGGATCTGTGAAGAACTGAAGAAAAGTATGATGAAGCAACCGATGAACTGAAGAGTCTATTGGACAAAAAGAAAGCACTGTAGACAGAGAAGCTGATGAATGCAGTCATGAATAGCAGGAATTATAACCTATAGAAAGTCTCCGGTTTCAGTGGTCAGTGCTGCTAAGACTGGAGACTTTTAGGTTTAAAATTTCTGAAAGTTCACACAAATATTACTATAAAAAAGTGATAAAAACTATGCTCTGTCATCTTTCAAAATATTTTCCATTTTATCGGAGTCATATGCTGGAAGAACATCTGGAAGTGTTCCGTCAAACATTGCCGCATAAATTTTTTTTGTCTGCACGTAATTGATAGCATTCGAGCGGGTTTAAGGTTGAAGCGCCATCTTTATTTTTTACAATAAAGCATATCTCATCGTTTCTAAGTATTTCAGTAGCCAAGAGCCGGGATTCATGGCTGGTTATAATAAGTTGAGTGTTTCGTTCTTCAGCGATTTTCAAAAACAATTCTATAATCCTAGTTGTAATTACGGGATGGAGACACCTGTCTATTTCATCAATAATCAAAGTCTTATTATCAGATATCTTCAGTAATATTTCAATTAAATCCAGAATTCTAGCTGTTCCGTCAGATTCTTCATTCAAAGAAAAGTATATAGATTCTTTTTCGTGACTGAATTCAATTGTTTTAATTATTAATTCATTATTTTCATTTAGCTCAAAAGTGTAAAATTCTTTATATGAACGAAGCATACATGTAATTGGCTGGTTTGGAAGCTTTGTTTTTTTTCGTTCGAGATCAGATAGAACCTTATCGTACACGTCTTCTGGAATACGGCTTTTTATAACATCCTGAGGAACAGTTACTATTCTGAGGTCGCTGATTCCAGTGCCGAGTGCATTCAGTAGTTTTGCTATTTCATTGAGATTCGAATTTGAAAAATAAGGGTATCCGGTAATAATACTGTTTGGGTAGCTGATATTCAGGCTTCTACTGAACCAGCGATAAATATCTTGCAGTATCTTTAGTTCCGGGTTATCTTCGTACATCTTGGATTTACCATGATTTATTATAGAAAGAAATAGTATTTCCGCATCAGAGGAGCTGTCTTCACCATATGTGAGGAGCTTTTCCTTGGAACTGTTTTTCCTAAAATAATCACCTACCGTGAAAATTGAATCAGCGGTGTTTCTGTTATAGAGGTTTTTGTTTGTACAATCTGAAGTTTTTTCATATAGATATTCTTCTAATATTATTCCGGTTTTAAGTAAAACAGAAAAACCATAAACAATCCGTTTTCTTGACAATAATAACTCAACTTCAAATGTTGATGGAAGCTCTTGATTGTTCGGCTTTAGTCGGAAATATTTTGTCGTAAAACCAACTGGCATTTTATCTAGAATGATATCCTGTACAAATTCAAATGCCTTAGTTAAATTTGATTTACCGGAAGCGTTAGCTCCAAAGACAGCTTTACATTTGGTGAGTTTTACGTGAGAGTCCTTATATAATCGTTTTGAGTGCTTTCGTGCTTTTCCTCCTTCCATTGAAAATGTTTGCTTTTCATCAAAAGAAAGAAAATTTGAAACAGTAAAATTAATTAACATATTAATCTCCTTCGCTTATTTATAATAAGCGAAAAAAACGCTTTTGTCAATTTAAAATGATGAAAATATAAGTTTACAAATAAAAAAGGCTGTATAAAAACGAAAAATTCGTTTTAACATGTTGACTTGTATAGAAAAAGGTGCTATTGTTTTATTAGCAAAGGGCACGGATGAGTGCTAATAAAACGAAAAATTTCATGAACAAGGAGGAACAGAATATGAAATTACAAGCTTTAAGTCATTACGATGATGATATGGACACAAGATACGGGGACTGTATTATGTTATTAGATGATACAAGCCTGATAGTGTATGATTGTGGACATCAGAGACATGCTGATGAGGTAGAAGCATATTTGGAAAAGCATTTAGTAATAAAGGATGTACATATCGTAATCTCGCATAATGATTCAGATCATATCAATGGTATATCAGCATTAATGGAGTATCTATATGAGAATAACTATACTGTTACGTTGTATACTTCATTATATCTTAAGGCAACCAAGGAAATTATGGATATATTAGATGATAACAGGAGAAAGGAAAACACAACTCGTGGGCATATATTGGAATTGTTCAATAATATTAAGGATATTGTGGAGAAGGCAGAGGAATATGAATTTACTGTAAAGAATGCAGAGGTAGATACAAAAGTGTCAACCGGTAAAATAGTAGGACCAACAGTAGATGAGTTTGCAGCAGTAGTTGCTGAGGCAATTGAAAAGCAAAGCGCAGGTGCGAAAATAGACGACGAAACGGTTATGAATGCAGCTAGTGTCCAACTAAATATTAAGATTGATGATGCATCGGAAGTTTTATTATGTGGCGATGCTTCCCCGGTATATCTTCATGATCTTGATAAATATGACCTGATTCAATTACCTCATCATGGAAAGCTGGAAAGTGCTCAGAAGATATTTGATGCTTTGGAAGATTCATATATAAAGGAGTTTTTAGTATCTGATAATACAGGAAGCGGAGCAACAAGTGGTGGATCAGATAAGCTTATAGAGTATATGAAAACGGAAAAAATGAATGCTGCTTACAATACTAAAAATGGAGTTATAAAGCTCCCAAAGGAAACGGGCTATGGTGGATATGGAAACGGTAGTTCATCAGAAAGGAAGGTTAAATTAGGTGGAATGGATTGTAACAAATGGGAATGGTATTGTATGTAGTAAAGATGAATTGGCTGCCAGAAGGGAGTTTATTGGTATGATAACCGGTGTGTCACCATCAAGGTGGCACATCATTGTTAAGGATATTAATAATAGATTTTATTATAAATGTAATACAATTGATGACATCAACGGTCTGTTTATTACTGGACATGTTGGTGAGGTGTGGGAAATATGTAAGTCTCCCGGTATTGGAAAATTTGATTTTGTTGTTGCAAATACATGCATATGGGAAGATGGGTATGAAAAGCAAATTCTGTCAGAGCTGATGCATGCAAGACAAGACATTATATTGTGGTATGCGAAGCAAGTGGTATCATTGGAAAGCGGACTTGCTCTGCGAAAGACAAATGAACTGGAAAATAAAGGGATGTTTGGCTTTCCTACGTCGAAATCAGAACGAATACTTTTTAAAAATAGGGAAAAAGGGTTTATGAATGCATTGAAGGTGGCTTTTGATAAAGTATCAGCAATTTATATTGCTTAAAGATGAAAGGAATTATAATGGATATCAAGGATATCAAGGATTATAGAAGTAAGGAATTAACAGCATACGTTTTGGGAATATCATTGATAATCATGTATATAGAAGGAATATGGTCGTTCAATAATTTGAATTTGGAAATGCTACAATTGTTTTCTACAATTATCAATTCGCTTCTATCTACTTCAATCATGATTATTTTTGTGATAATAGCTGATAGTGTGATAGCTAACAAAGTAAAAGAGAGAATTGTGTTTTGGCAGAAAAGTATGCCAGGAACTACAGTCTTTTCGGATATCAAAAATGAAAAAATAAAAGATGATAGATTTACCAGAGAGGCAGTGCTATATCAATATTCGGAGATTTATGACAAATTAAGTGGAATATCATCAGAGAAAGAGCGTAAGAAGCTAGAGAATGCTGTGTGGTACGGAATATATAAAAAGCATAAAACAGAGAAGATGATTGAAGTATCAAATCGCGATTATTTATTATGCAGAGATCTTACCTCAGTTAACATTATAATATTGATAATGTATTTGGGATTGTCAGTTGTGTTGCAGATGTTTACATTAAAATGGAAAGCAATAGTTTTCTTGGCTTTTATGTATATAATTTCGATGATAGCGGCGAGGATAAAGGCTCAGAGATTTGTATTGAATGTTATTGCAGAGGATGTATGTTAATGCAGGGGGATATTAATTAAAAAGACTGCATAATCAAAAACAACCGCAGAATTTAACGCTTTAACTAAGTTAAATTCCTGCGGTGGTTTCTTTTGTGCTTATCTGCTTACAATGCTAACAATATTATTTTATTGGACTTAAGATAATAGCTATGTTATTATAGTGATAAGGTACTATCAACCACACAAATGAAGGATGGACAAATGAAGGAAAAAAAATTGACAGCGCTGTTTACATGCGCATTTTTACTGACTACTTCCACGCTGAGTTATGCGTGGGCCGATTCAGATTCATCTGGCAAAGCAGGTGAGCAGGGGACAGCAGCTGGTGGTTATATTGAAAGTGATCTGGATCATGACACACCATTGTATGATTCGGGAATTGCTATGTATTCTGCCATACCGGCTTCATATCCGGATGATGGAGTAGAAGCTATCAAAAATAAATATCCTGCAAATAGAAATCAGAATCCGTATGGTACATGCTGGGCATTTGCATCAACAGGCTTGGCGGAGTTTGATTTGATTAATGATGGTCTGGCAAGTAAGGATACAGTTGATTTTAGTGAATTACAATTGGTGTATTTTACATACAATTTTGTTACTGATCCACTTGGAGGTACAGAGGGCGATGTTGCAAGGTACTATAATGATAACGCGACTTATTCCTATCTTAACAGAGGAGGCAATTTTGAATATTCACTCCGCCGATTAAGTCAATGGATTGGTGTTGCAGACGAGTCGGATGTGTCATATGCCCAAGCTGGTGCAACGATTAGTGGCTCGTCAATCGATGATAAATATGCGTATGGATATGATAAAGCACATCTTGAGAATGCATATGAGATCAATATAAGGCAGCAGCCTGATCAGGTTAAAGAAATGATCGAGCAAAACGGAGCTGTCGGGGCTATGTATTATGATACTATGAAAGTTCCGACGTTTTCAAATTAAAAATTTTGATGTACAAAGTTACAATACGGAGCAAAACGCGGCGAAAGTTATTCTCTAATAAAGAATACCAACCGACAGCAGCAAGAACGTTTCGATAGGCAAGACGATGATTTGTACGACGAACTGTACTTTGACAACAGCCCGTATTGACGCAAAAAGTAAATTTAATACCATATTTTTCGGAAATTGTATTGACAACTCAGGGATTTGTAAGATAATAGTGGTGTGGGGTATAACTACTATGAACAATTATGAATTTTTAGAGAAACTCGGCTTTTCGTCAAACGAAGCAAAAGTATACGGAACACTAATTAAACATAAAGTGTTAAACGGTTACGAAATCGCAAAACTTTCGGGCGTTGCGCGTTCGTTGGTGTACGAGGTTATCAATCGCTTGGTGGCAAAGGGCGCGGTTATTCGTATAGACGGAGAGCCGAATTTTTACAAGCCTATCGAGTATCAAGACCTTATACGTAGCATCAAGGAAGAAAACGAAAAGAATATTGCCTGCGCCGAACGCGAGCTACAACAACTTGCAACGGAAAACGCCGACGTCGATTATGTAATGAATATAGTGGGCGAAGAAAAATACGTTGCTAAGGCAAAGAAACTTATCGACAGCGCGCAAGCGGAAATTTCGCTGTCCATTTGGCGAGAGCCGTTCGAAGTGCTACGTAGTAATATCGAAAACGCAATATCCCGCGGGGTAAAGGTGTATATTTTTACCTTCGAAAGCATTTTGGTCGAGGGCGCAACGGTGTATTCGTACAATATCAACGACGTTTCAACACTGTTTCCATACCGTAGAACAACAATTATAATCGACGGCGGAGAGTGTTTAGTCGGAGAAGAAGGCGATCGCAACGTTTACGCGCATACGCGCAATCATTCGGTTGTTTCCCTTGCCACCGACGAAATTGTTTTGAATGTTTTTTGGAATAAACTTATCGAAAAAGAAAACTTGTTGTCTAAAGGCTGCTCCGGCGCGGATTTCTTGCAAGCCATACACAATTTGGCGGAGCGCTACGGCATTACCGACGAGATGACCAAGAATTTCCTTGTTTACAATTTTCAAAAGGAGAAAACTCAAAATGGCAAAAAACGTTGAACGATTACAGGCGCGCGAAGCCAAGGAACTTATTCGCCGCGAAAAGCAGTTGGGCGCAAGAAGCAACAAGTTTTATTTGATTTACTTGTTTATGATTTTGTCGCTCATCTACATAACGGACGAAATCGCGTCTACTATATCCATTCAGTTTCAGGCGAATATAGTTACAGAATTCTTCGTAAAAAATATGGGTATGGAATACGGCGCGGGATTATCTCTCTTTTCCGCCATAGGTTTTATTTCCTATCCGGTAACACTGCTTATTATTTTCTATCGTCCCCTTGCGGACAAATTCGGGCGTAAGCCGTTTTTGGTTATTAACACGTTATGTATGGGCTTAGGGCTGTTCCTTGTGTATTTATCCAAAGATATCTACGTTTACATGATAGGCGGCACGTTGATGAGTTTTATGGTCTCGCACGATATGCAATGCGTGTACATACTGGAATGCTCCGACAAAAAGTCTCGCGCCCGTAACTACGCAATTGTAAAAGCGGTGGCGATACTGGGCACGTTACTTGTTCCGTTGCTTAGGGCTACACTCATGCAAAACGTAAGCGAGCGTTGGCACGTAGTATATTTGGTGCCGGCAATTATCGGTTTTGTAATGTCGTTATTCGCGCTGCTTTTTGCTAGGGAAACAAACGCATTTTTGACTAAAAGAATAGAGTATTTAAAAACGCCTATAGAAGAACGTGAACAACGCAGCAAGGAAGGACGCGAACAAAACGCACAAGGCGGAATTCTGACCGCTGTAAAATTCGCATTCAGACACAGACAATTGCGCTTTTTGATTATTGCTTGTTGCTGCTTTTATCTCGCTTCGTTAGGTACGGCAACGTACAGTACGGTCATGGCAAAGTCGGCGCTGATGACGGAAGAAGAAATAACTCTTGCTTTGTTTCTGTATCCCGTCGGCAACGCGCTGTTTACATTGATTTCCGGTTTTGTGTCGGATAAATTCGGACGTAAAGTAACTATAGTCGCAATGTCTTGTTCGGCATTGACGTGTTATTTGCTGTTTATCTTTAGCGGTATGTTCAAGTGGACTCCGTATTTGACGGGTTTTGCTATCGGCGGATTTATGGGCAGTTACTGGGGCGCAGGCGATACCATCGGCGGAATTATGTTTTCCGAATCGACTCCTACAAACCTGCGTTCGTCGGTTACGGTAATCAATACGTTGCTTAACGGAGTTATGGGCGGACTTGCAACAGTTATTACTATGATACTGCTGCCTATCATTCCTGAACGCATGTTCGGCTATATGTATTTGGGCTTGACGGTTCCGGGGCTTGTAGGGGCAATTGTAATAATGTGGCTGTTTGTCGGCGAAACTCGCGGACTTGATCTTAAAACTGTAACCGGTACGGAATGGGATAAGCCTAAAAAGGTTAAAGAAGAACAACAGGATGGTGAATAAAATGAATAACAAACAATTTGAAATCGGCGCAAGCGAACAGCCGTTAGATATTATTAAGGAAACGTGCGGTTTTGCGGGCGTTTTTAAGCAAATAGGTGTTATAGGGGATTCTTTGGCATCGGGCGAGTTTGAAAGTCACGATGAAAACGGAAATATAGTTTATACCGATATGTACGAGTACTCGTGGCCTGCCGTTTTAGAGCGCATTACTGGAACAAAATACAACAATTATTCCCGCGGCGGAATGACCGCGCGCGAGTATGTTCAAAGTTGGGCGGACGAAAACGGATTTTGGCAATGGAATCAAGCGTATATTATTGCGTTAGGCAACAACGATTCGTTTGTGTTCGGGCATCCTCTGGGAAGTGTCAAGGACGTCAACGCCGATTGTCCGCAGGATAATGGCGATACGTTTTTCGGTAATATGGGCAAAATCGTTTCCAAACTTAAAACAATAGAGCCTAACGCGCGTATTTTTGTTGTAACTCCTCAACTGCGCGGTGAAGCGTGTGATAACGATATTCGTTATATCGCAAGCGAACTCGCCAAATTGTGCGATATGTTTGAGTTTACTTACTTGCTGGATATGACTGCGCATGCGCCCGTATACGATGCAGAAATGCGTAAATCGTTCGGGTTGGGCTTTCATCCGAACCCGATGGGCTACTATGCATACGCGTTGATTGTGGGAAATTATATCGATTACATTATCAGAAGTAACCCGCAGGAATTTGCTACGATACCGTTTGTAGGTACGTTGCTCAAAAACAAAGATTACAAATAGAATACGATTACAGAAAGGCATATGCCTTTGATATTGTATTCAGCCTCATAGTAATAGGAATTGCGTGCAGTCTGAATGAGGTATCATGGTTATAAATGCAATTATAGGGGTGGTTTCAACCTTGGTACTATTCTTTTTACAGGCGAAGCTTCCACTTGCAGGATTAAATGATGCGCTGCTTGGACTGGGCCAGCTTGCACTTTTGGGACAGGTAATACTGGTAGGGAGCAACATGATATACCTCCTGGAACAGGTGGATGAGCCTGGAGCGGGACAGGGAAACGGTATCTGCCAGATGATCCAAGGACAGACTTTCTGTTAAGTGCATATCGATATAATTGCGGATCGCCAGTGCAGTAGGATTGATGGGAACTTTGTTTGCCAGAAAATCCGCAAGCTCCTGAATATATTGATGGAGCAGTACAGCCAGCTTGTCAGCAGAGTGTACAGGGTCGGCGGTAAAGGCATCAAGGATCCGGGTCAGAGGTGTTTCGTTATGGAAGCGGGGGATCAGGGTGACACCGTCTAAGCCGTAATCAGAGAGAAGATGCTGTACCAGACTGCCGCTGACATTGAACCAGATCTTGGTCCAGGGATCAACTTTGTCTGAATAGTAGTGGTGGTAGGTGCCGGCAGTAAGGATATAGGCATCTCCGGCATTTACAGTGAGGATACTGCCGTTTCGCTCGATATGTCCACGGCCGCTTAAAACGTATTCAAACACACACAGGGGTCTGCGATAAACCAGGATCTCATAGGCAGGATCCGGGTAAGTGATACCGGCCATGATGGGAGAAAAGCTTTCCGCGGTAGGGCCGGTGTAGACCGTGTATTTTTCAATCTGTGTGCGTGTAATTTCCTGAGGCATGGTGGTTCCTCCATTTTTTGAAAGCAAATTGCAATAATGTAATAACAGCATTGTAGTAAAAAGGAGCAAGCCTGTCAACTATGGCTTTCACTATATAAAATAAAAATGAAATCAACCCAAATAAATGATCACAGGAGGACAAAATTATGACACAAATACCAGACCGGAGCATCCCCAGCCCCAGATGAAGAGGGAGCATTGGAAAAACCTGAATGGAGAATGGGATTTTTCCTTTGACTTTGGATGCAGCGGCATAGATCAGAAATGGCAGGAAGGAAAGACAGATTGGGAGAAGAAGATCCTGGTGCCTTTCTGCCCGGAAAGTGATCTGAGCGGAATCGGCTATAAGGACTTTATCCCCGGCGTATGGTATCACCGCACCATCACATTGACAGGGGAGGAGCTGAAGGGAGATCTTCTCTTACACTTCGGCGCAGTGGACTATGATGCAAGAGTATGGATCAATGGAGTAGAGGCAGGCAGACACCAGGGCGGTTATGTTTCCTTTACGTTTAATATTACAAATCTTGTAAAGGAAGGAGAAAATGACATTACGCTTTTTGCAGCAGATGATGTGAGAGGCGGAAAGCAGCCCAAGGGAAAGCAGAGTCATTTCTTCTACTCCAGAGGCTGTGATTATACCAGAACGACAGGTATCTGGCAGACGGTATGGCTTGAGTGGGTACCGGAAAGCTACATTGAAAAAGTGCAATATTATCCAAACCTGGCAGAGGCAACTCTGGGAATTAAGGCGGTAGTAAAGGGGCAGGGCACACTGGAAGCAAAGGCCTTTTATGGGGGAGAGCCCTGTGGCAGCGTAAGCGCAAAGTCAGAGGGCGGCACCGTTACCATGACACTTCCTTTGTCCCGTCTGGAAAAGTGGGAGCCGGGTCATGGCAGACTGTATGACCTTACATTAACCTATGGAGAAGATAAGGTAGAAAGCTACTTTGGTATGCGTGAGGTAAGACTGGATGGAGAGAAATTCCTCATCAACGATAAGAGCGTGTTCCAAAGACTGGTGCTGGATCAGGGCTTCTATCCGGATGGCATTTACACAGCGCCTACAGAGGAAGCACTTGTCAAGGATGTGGAACTATCCATGGCTGCAGGCTTCAACGGCGCAAGACTCCATCAGAAGGTATTTGAGCCTCTGTTCTTGTATCACTGCGATAAAGCAGGCTATCTGGTATGGGGCGAGCAGGGCTGTTGGGGACTGGATTACAGCAATCCCGCAGCATTAAAATATTTCCTGCCTGAGTGGATGGAAGACTTGGAGAGAGACTTCAACCATCCCGCCATCATCGGCTGGTGTCCGTTTAATGAGACATGGGATTATGAGGGAAGAAGGCAGGATGACAGCTTACTGGCCAATGTGTATAAGATGACAAAGCTGTATGACACCACCAGACCCTGCATTGATACCAGCGGAAATTATCATGTGGTGACGGACATCTATGACTTACACAATTATGAGCAGGATCCGGCAAAGTTTGCAGCAACCTACGAGTCCTTTAAACAGGGAGGTGATTTGGAAGATAATCATGGCTACAGGCAGACACCTGTAAAGGGTATCCCTACCTTCATCAGTGAGTATGGCGGTATCAAGTGGGACGAGGAAGGTGTTGAAAAGGATGGCTGGGGCTATGGTGCAGGTCCTGCTACCAAGGAGGAATTCCTGAACCGATATAAGGGACTGACCGATGCCCTTTTGGACAATCCCCATATGTTTGCTTTCTGCTATACCCAGCTGTATGATGTGGAGCAAGAGTTAAACGGTCTGTATACCTATGAACGTAAACCCAAGTTTGATATGGATGTGATAAAGGCAATCAATGCCCGTAAGGCAGCAATCGAGGATTAAAAGCATCCCGCAGAGTATAAAAGAAAGCGTGTGAGAGACATTGGGGTCTGACATTCTTACAAGATGGTAAACAGTAGCGACAATTAGCCTAATCGGATGCTCAACCGAACAAAAAGAGAAGAACCCCCAGTAGCTGGCACTACTGGGGGCATTTGTGTACTATGGAGTACTCATTTCATTTTTGTTAATCAGATTATATCACACCTTATCGACATTTTCAAGTTTGTGTAATTTACGTAACCAAAATACATAAATATCCCCAAATACGTAATATACTGCAGAAAGGACGCAATATTTGATTAAAGTTTGCAAATGAATAAGAAAAACAGAATAAAGATTTCAATTAGTTCTTTTCAATATTTTATCAATTAACTCTGACACAGATTTGACACAGCCTTCTGCATATTGCTTTACAGTAGCTGGAGAATGATGGAATGTATAACCATGCTTTGTTGCCCTTAACATATCAATGTCATTTTCAGCATCACCAATGGCGTAGACTTGTTCATGCATGAATCCAAGTTTCTGACAAAGGATGTTCATGGCGTTCCCCTTTGAACAGTCTCTACACGCCATGTCAACATCCTGGATATTTACAAAAGCCCTCACATCCTGGTGATCTGACTTTTCCAGCCAGTCTGCAAAAGCTTTTGCAGATTTATTGTCTTTGAAATGGAATGACATTCCATAAAGTTTTTCTGTTTTTAATAAATCAATACTGCTAATAGGTGTTGTTGGCAGGTTGTACTGCTTTTTTTGATTACATGAAAATACGTTGTCTTTCGTATGAACTGTTAATGGTATATCCGATGCATATTCGTTTATTATTTTTTTGATTGCTGTAAATGATACAGGTTCTTCATGCAGTATTTGTTGATGACTATCCGCGATAATACTCCCTGTACCGGCAATCATGTAATCAGGCAAAAGATATCCTTCCAACGGAGCAACTATCCATGGCAATGCTCTGCCGGAGTTAATTACGATCAGATTTCCTCTTTGCTGGAATTCCTTTATTGCATCTAAATCTGATTCCTTAAAATATGTTTTTCCATTATCAGAGAACAATATTGTTCCATCCATGTCTGTAAATAAAATATTTTTCTGTTTCATATTTTTTCCCCTTGCTAAATTGATTGTCTTGTTGCATTATCCTGGAAGCTAAAGTAATCAGGGCGATGGCGTGACTGGTATATTCAAACATAACACCATCACTATTGTAAGTATGAGAGGTGACAACAGCCATACAGTTATAGTCTCCAAGATCCAAATATTTTTCATCAATTTCAGTCATCTTTTCTACGGTCATGATACGTTTACTTGTGACAATGGAAACTCCAAGAGTATTTTCCAGATAATCGTAAATCGACTTTTCTGCAATCTCTTTAGTTAAATCTTTAGCAACGCTTTTCAAAAAATAATTATGGTTTTATAAATTTTTTCCGATCCCCTCAAGTTCGTTCATGGAATCCTTGTTTTTTTCAAGTTCATCTCTGGCTGTTGCGTAATATGATTTTTTGAAAAGCATATCCCATGAAAGATATTTTGCCATACAGTCAAACTGCTTATCAATCAGCTCATACTGGATACTGTCTACGGGAGAACCGCCTACAACAATCGTGCCAACTTTTTTATTTTTTAACTGCAATCCACGGCAGTAGCACTTATCAATGATAAGTTTCAATTGTGCTGACATTCCCCACCAATAAACTGGTGTAGCAAAAAGAATCATATCTGCGGCAGCAATTTTATCAATTGTAGGATTTGTATCATCCTTATCGACGCATCCCTTAGAGCATTGACAGACACCACATCCCTTGCATGGTGCAATGTTGAGTTTGTCAGGTTCAATGATTTCAATTTCATTCTTTTCTGATGCTCCTTTTATAAATGCATTGATTGCTGTCAGTGTGTTTCCTTTTCTGGCACTTCCATTAATGATTACAATTTTCATGCGTGTATCCTCCAACTTCTGATTTTTCTAGATGTATATTTTCTTCATCTATAATGAAAATGCTAAATCGTAAGCTCCCCAAATTACAGTTTTTAAATTTCCTACTTTTGCAGCATCTCCGATTACATGAATATGTTCAGATTTTTCGCATAATGGATTTGGTGTATATCCAACAGATAAAATGACTGATTCGCAATTAATCTCCTTAATTCTATCTGCAGTTTGAATTATTACACCATTATCTTTGATTTCTTTTAAAGAGCTTTCTAAGTATACAGGAACCTTATAAAAACGCAAGTAATCTTTTAGACAACTAGAATTTGCTGCACAAATACCAGCTGATTTGATAAGGTCATCAGCCATTTCAACAATAAATGGTTTTTTACCTTTTCGTGCTAAATCATAAGCGATTTCACAGCCAGTCAATCCGCCACCAATTACAGCGACTGTTTCGCCAACCTCTTTATTACCTAGTAAAAAATCTACTGCTTCAACACCTTTTTCGAAACCAATGATTGGTAACTTTCTTACTTTGGATCCTGTAGCAATGACAATCTCGTCTGCATCTAGTTTAGATATATCTTTAACTTCAGTATTTAAATGTACAGATATTGGAAGTTTTGCGATTTGTGTACAATACCATTTAATCAAATCTTTATCTTTTTCCTTGAATTCTGGAGCAGCTGCGGCAATAAATACCCCACCTAATCTATCTGTTTTTTCATATAAATCAACTTTATGACCCATCATTGCGCAAAGTCTAGCTGTTTCCATGCCTCCAATGCCACCGCCGATGATAACAACTTTCTTTGGATTAGCTACTTTCTTTATCTGATATTTATCTTCTTCGAAAGCTACTGGATTTAATGCACAATGTCCTTGTGTTTCCATATCTTTTAAATCCAGTACTACACCTGAGTTTTTATAGTATGCTAATGGGAGACATGCATTATGACAAGAGATACAAGGTCTGATATCTTCTTCTCTGCCTTCTTTTAATTTAGTCAAGTATTCACCATCACAGATAAACTGTCTACCTATAGCTACTGCATCTATATTTCCTGATGCAATAGATTCTGCTGCAACATCTGCTTGCATACGTCCTGCACAAATAACTGGAATGTCCACATATTTTTTGATATGTTCAACTTCTTTTAGGTTACAATTTAATGGCATATAAACCGGTGGGTGAGCCCAATACCAAGAATCATAAGTACCATTATCAGCATTTAATGCATCATAGCCTGCATCTTGTAAATATTTAGCTGCCTTTTCACTCTCTTGCATATCACGACCAATCTCATTAAATTCTTCACCAGGAACTGCTCCTACTTTAAAATCTATTACTTTACTAGTAACTGAGTAGCGTAACATAACCGGATAATCATCACCACATTCTTTTTTAATTGCTTTTACAACTTCCACTGCAAAACGATAACGGTTTTCAAAAGAACCACCATATTTATCAGCTCTGTGATTTGTATACTTAGTTGTAAATTGATCCATAAGATAGCCTTCATGAACAGCATGAACTTCTACCCCGTCAACGCCAATATCTTTACATAACTTTGCAGATTTTGCATATCCCTCAATATAATCAGCAATTTCTTTTTCTGTAATTTGGCGAGTTGTGAGTTGTGGTGCCCAAACCATAGGAAGTCCTTCGTCAGGGGCAACCATCATTTCGTTTAAGTGCAAGAATGGATTAGTAAGTTTCTTAAAAGCTTTATTATCTGCCATCTTTAGCAGTTTATCTGGTATTGTGTAATTTCTTCCCGCAAAACCTGCGCCAAGTTGGAAGAATATTTTAGATCCGTTTGCGTGAATCTCGTCAATGACTGGTTTTGCTTGCGCAAATACTTTAGGATTTTTGTGCAACCATTTACCTCCCATCATAGAATAAACTGGAATCATCCCTGGGATGAAAAGACCTACATCATTGTTTGCTCGTTCAATGTAGTATTGTTTTGACTTTTCGTTGAATTTAGGTCCCATCATATTTTCTATAATATTGGTACCTTCCATAGCTGGAATAACTACTCTATTTTTAATTTCGCAAGTTCCAATAAAAAATGGCGTAAATAGTGCTTCATACTTTTTATTCATTGTCCTAATCTCCTTGATATAATAAAAATCATGCTTTTACAATTCACATTTTAGCATGATTCAAGTACAGTATCTCGACAATTAAAGACATTATGTTGGATATCTAGCGGTTTACTACATAAAATTTTTTTAATATATTGATAAGTTGCTCGTCAGACTCTTTACAACCATTTTGTAGCCACATTTCTACCATTCCATAAAATCCCGAAAATATAAAATTATATTCTAAACGATTGCTACTGGTTGGTATAAATAATTCTCCGTGGAGCCAATCGTTATTAATATCCACCATCTTTTGAATCGTAGAATTGTGAACACCTTGCCTGTGTATAGCTAAAAATACATTTTTATACTTTCGCGCAGTTCTAAAATACACTAAAAGAAAACCTTCTTGGCTTGGATTTAGATTGTTTTGTAATAAAGTTCGCATTTCATCCATAATAGAATCTGTAATTTCCTCAAAACAATCTTGTATATTACTGTAATAAACATAAAATGTACTCCTGTTGATATTCGCTACTTCACATAGACTACTTACAGTAATATCACTTACATCTTTTTTCTCTAGAAGTATTCTTAATGCCGATTGAAGTTTTTCTTTTGTTTTTAAAATTCTTTTATCCATAATAGGTATTATTTTCTCACTTTCTGTACCTTGCAATAGCTCCGTGCTTAGTGGTGGACTCAAATTTTGCGACAACAACTTGTTCATTTAATTTTTCTTTCAAAACATTACTAATATGTTTGTTGATGGTTTTCACGTCACAATCAAATAGTTCGGCAATTTGTTGATGGCTTAACCAAATAGATTCCCTGTTATCTCTTACGTTAACTTCGAGTTTTAATTCACCATCTTTAAATACAATAATTACGTTGTTCATGTTTTTCTACTTGTCTTTCTATAATTTAATTATCATATTAAGACTTACAAACTGGGAGTTGTCATTTTTCTTAATTTTGCTTTTCTATAAATATTGGTTTTGTGCCATCGTCAATTTTCATTTTATTACTATCGACTCTTATATAAGTACTTCCAATTTCTGAATGCAAATAAGGAATAATGTCTTTATCATAATTACAAATTGTATTGACAGCAAAAATATGATGATTATTTGGATTATTCATATATTCATCATCTTCATTACCAGCCATAAATCTCCAACCGCTATCTGGTCTTCCTTCATCTGGTTGTTCTCTATACATATATCCAACTTTGTATCCTTCTTTAGTTATCTTATCTGATACAATACAACCTTCTCCGTTTGGTTCTTTCCAATCAATTAGATTTTCAACCTTTATTTTTATAAACTCATCTTTCTTCTTACCAAATAATCCCATATTAGAGTCTCCTCCCACAAATTCGGATTTGTAAGTTTCTTTTCATAGTATAACACATACATATCTCTATGCGTATCAGCAATTTGATAATCCTTATCTTCCTGTCGAACCAAAAGCTCCTGTCCCTCGTTCTTTCCACTCCTCAAACGTGAAATCTGGTATCAGCACTGGCATGATCACAAGCTGTCCGATCTTGTCTCCTGCTTTGATCTCATATTTTTCCCTGCTGACATTAGAAATGATTGCGTGTACCTCTCCTGTGTAACCGGAATCAATCGGTGGTAATTCGCATACAATTCCTTTTGCACTTAATCCACTTCTCGGAAAGATATATCCGGCATATCCATCTGGAATACGAAGACCGAATCCCAATGGAATCTTATTTACCTGTCCCGGTACCACTGTAAAACACCCAGGACTGAATACATCAGCCCGGCATCATTGGCATGTGCCTCTCCGGACTCTTGCCTCCAAAATCAATCAGTTGAATCTTCATTGTTTTCTTCTTCCTCCAATATTGTTTCTTCACATAACTTAGGAAAATCCACCCGGATGATGTCGGTCGGTGACATCTTAGGTGGAATACATTTTCCACATGTCATCTTTCCTTCCTCACAGCCTCCATTCATACAGAATGGTCCACAGTCAGAAAATAACTCCCCGTTCTGGCTGACCAGCTGCTCCCAGATTTTCAGCATCACATATCTTGTCTCTTTGGTATTGCGTCTGCACACTCTCTGACGGATCATGTGCTTCCACTGATATGGGGTTGCACTGATCAGAAGAATATTTCTCATTCCCTGTGGTGCACAATATCCGGCTGAGTCGTTATCTACTCCGGCTTTGACCAGTTCCTCATAATTCTTCATGGAACTGCTGCACTGCTTCAGATATTCCTTCTCCTGTCCTGTTCCCATAAGATCATATGGAATGACAAAATCCTCTACTCCTGAGTAGTCGCTGTACTGCAAACTTGCCGACATATACTTCACTTCGTTCTGATGTCTGGTTATCTGTGCCAGAAATCTTCTGGATGCTCCCACTACAACCACATTGATGATTCCAAATTTCTGGATTGTCGGATGCGGAAGCTTCACAAGGTTCGCCACTGTTGATCTCTGATATGGTTTTTCATACAGATCCATAAAATCATCCAGACAGGAAATCTGATGTCCTCTCTGTGTCAGCCTTGCCGCACATACCATCAGTTTCTCTGCCTGGTCAATGGATTCCGGATTTAAAATTTTCACCTCAATCTTCTTCATTCACTTCCTCCTCTACAAGTGCACGAAGAATCAGCAGATAATTGATACTGTCAGTAATCTTCTCATCCCACTGCTCCTTAGGATAAACTCTGTCATTCGTACACATATCTGATACTGAAATCAGATGCTTAGACAACATCCCCATAAGTGCTGCTTTGGGTGTTGAATTCATCACAACTGCTGCCTTCTTAAAATGTGCCAGCCTGTCTATACCACTACTCTTAACAGCTCTGGGAGCATATTCCGCTCCCTTTGCTGTCAGAATAGATTTACAGCGGTCCGTCTGCCTGATGACCACTTCATTGAATTCTTTCTGAATCATGCCCTTTCCTCCTTGGTCTTCGCTGACTTATTTCTTTTTGGTGCCTGCTCCGCTTTTTCTGTATTTGCTTTAATCTTGGACTTCACAGACTCCTTTACCTTCGATACTGTCCGCTTCTTATCGATATCTTTCAGCATCTTATCTACACTCCCTGCAGTTCAGGATTTGCTCCTTTCTCCTGCACTTGCTCTTTTTCTGCCATCAGTACCTCCATTCTCTGGTCAATCTGATAGATGAACTCCGATGCAGTCTGTCGAATTTTGTCGAGGGATGCTTTCAATTCCGGTGTTTCTTTCCCTTCCGACCATCCGGCAACATAAGAAAAGGAATAGTCAGATGTATTGATTCCGTAATGCTGGCATACAACATATGCAACACTCTCAGCCTCTACCTCTTTCCCATTCCTTGTAATGTCCTTTGCCTCCGGCACTGTGTCTTTGTCATGAAGTTTCTGATGTGCCATTTCATGAAGCAGTGTTTTGATCGTCTGCACCTCACTCATTCCATCCTGGATCACAATGCTTTTATTCTCCAGGCTGTAATATCCCTTTGCTCCTCCATCAATCAGCTCAAATGATACCGGTACTGGACTGATCTCCTGCAAAGCCTGTAACAGCTTCGGATATCCGTCAATGCTTCCCACCAGTTCATTCGGACCGATCATAGGCAGTTCCTTACCATCTGTCTGTGCCAGATCAAAAGTCTTCACTACCTTAAAAGCACGGATCGTAACCTCTACTTTTTCCTTTACAGGTTCACCATCTGCATCAAATACCGTTCTTCCCTTATCATCGAGCTTGGTCTGCTCCCTCTCAATCTTATAAGGTGCCGGTGCAAGTATGCTGATACCCTTTTCTCCCTTTTTTACATACCGGCCCATCTGCTTCCATCCGGTAAAGCTCTGACACAGCTGTGCATCCGGTCTCTGCATCATGATGAGCATGGTATTATTTACGGAATACCTTGGAAATTTTGCCATCACATTGAGAAACTGCTTGTACTTATCACTCTGGAATACATCCTTCACACCCTTTTCCAGCTTGTCCGTGAACTGATGCAGTTCATCAGCTCTCTTATCCCTTGATTCAATCCAGTCAATTTTCTTCTGGATATTCTCAGGAATTTCTCCTTCAATCTGTGCCCCCGGCATATCATGAATAAGCGTTGCGATCATCTGCTGTGCCTGCCAGTTTTCTGCTATATCTGGAACATATCTAAGCATGTCCAGGTCAATTCTCTTTCCGATCAGCACATCCATCTCCACGCTGTCCTTCGGATTCTTTGGATCTGCTACCCTGATGCCGATTGCCGGTATTCCATGCATACGCTCAGGCGGTATCTCTTTGAATTTTGCTACTGCTTCCGCAACACTTGTGATATTCTCATGAAATTCTCCCATGTTATGAAATTCACTACATTCCGCCACAGTCAGCGTAACTGTCTTTTTCTCTTCTTTTACGGCTGTATTCTCTGCCACTCTAAATCCCTCCAGTTCTATATCCTTCAGATTATTTGTCAGTTTTAATGATGAAAGCGGAATCTGCTGTTTCTGATGAAAATTCCTTATCTTTAAGACTTTTCAGCCTTGAAAGAACAGATTCCTGGTAGATACTTTTTCCTTACGTTTTACAATCTTCTGCAAGCCCTTCATATATCCCGTATATCTGCTTTTCCTTGCCATATCAGCGTTCTCCTTTCTCTTTTGCCTGTCCCTGTTTCATCGGGACTCTGGCTGTTTCCTTCTTTTTCTCGTTCAGATCAGCCAGCACCGATTCCTTAGGCTCTGCTCTAAGCATTCTTTCCTTTATCCTTTTGATCTGTTCTCTGGTAAGCGGTTTCTCCACGATATTCCTGTGAAGAATCTTACCAATCGGAAGCCATGTAACATCCTTTCCTGCCTTTTCCTGCTCCATGATGAATTTCATATGTGATGCAGAAAATTTAGGATTCATGTAATGCTCCAGGTTCAGATCTGCCTCGGCTGCTTCATAGATTACCTTTATCTGTGCCGGCTTGAACTCCTCCGACACCCTTCCGGCATCTTCCATAGCTTCTTCAACACGTATTGATGCAACAGATCTAAATGTATAATCCACTTCAACAAATCCGCTGTTATAATCATCTACTGCTTTCTGAAATCTTGCTTTTTTCTCTTTTGGGGTAAGCTGATCAAATTCCTTGTATTCCATAGATTCCTCCCATCAGAAAAAGGCAGCCTTCCGACTGCCTCATTCCGGTAATGCTACTCTTCATACATCTCGTCCGGATCATCTTCTCCTGTGTCTTCATCGAGTCTTTCATCCTCTGCATCTGATACTGATTCTTCCTCAATGTCCATATCTGCAAGATAATTCTCGTCATCATCACTGTCGAAGTAATCTGCATCCGGATCCGGTGCATCCGCTTTCTTCTTGCCCTTATTGGACTTCATATACATAAATCCACCGATTCCACCAACCGCTGCAAAAAGGACTACTGCCATGATGCCGGTCACATTTTTATCTTTCTTTCCTGTCTCAGGAGCTTTTACCTCTTCCTTTGGCTCCTCTGTCGCATCTTCTGTGGTCTTGGTCTTTTCAGGTTCCACTGTCTCCTTATCGGTTGCCGTCATTCCCTGGGAATTCATATAGGACTCCACCTCATCATCTTCCATGAGTGCAAGAAGATCCGATTCATCTACCAGATTAAGGAAATGAACGGTCTCCGCTCCCTTATCATCACGGTCAATGATGATATAGAAATAATTGCCGGACTTGGTTGTGACTGTAATGAACTGCTTGCCTCCGGCTTCAACCGAACCGTAATCATCCACCAGATTCATATTTCCATCCGGTGTAAGCGGACCATAGTTTTCTTCCTCTTTTTCCGTGCATTCCTCTTCTACATGTGCATCTGTTTCCTCGCAGTCCTTATAATCATAAAGGCATACTGCACATTCCTCGTTGACTGCTCCCTCACTGCATTTTTCCTCACAGGTACAGGTCACTTCCTGACTCTGTGCAAAGGCTGTCACTGGTGCCATTCCGGCAAGTGCCGCCAGACCTGCGACCATGCCTCCCATAATCTTTGCTGTGATCACATTTTTTACCTTATTCATTCTCTTCATCTAAGAAATCCTCCTCTTCGTTATCTGTTTCCTCTTCATTGTCTTCCTCTGCATCTGTCTCCTTACCGGATGCAGTTACCGCCGGCATTGGTGCCTGGCCGCTTAACATATCCTGTAATCTGCCACTATTGGCAAGCTGCAAAAACTGGGCCAGCTGTTCCGGTGATAAGTTGTAGGACGCCACATCACTGACAATCTGTAAATTCTCCTCTTCTTTCAGCTTTGCTTCGAGCTGCTTTACTTTGGCATCCGCTGCATCTCTCTTGGCTACTGCCTTTTTCAGATCTGCACGGAGCTTGTCTAACTTTGCATACATAGAATCTCTCCTTCCTTCATGGCAGCAAAAAAGCCACCTTCCGGTGACTTTCACTGCATTTTTTACTGTATTCTTCCATAGCAATAGGCATGTTCCCGCCAGTACGCTGTATCATAGGATGCATACTGGATTGGATTGCCACAATGGATCATGATTTTATTGACCGGATCTACCACGATACCCACATGTGAAGCTCCGGCTGTGTTATAGGTTCCCTGAAAAAAGACCAGATCCCCCGGCTTTACATCAGAAGCTGCCACCCTTGCGGTTGCGTTCTTCCAGCCATTTGCTGTAAGTCTGCCATAATTCCAACCATTACCGCTGTTATTGATGACATAGCTTACAAATCCCGAACAGTCAAAACTTGTGCTCGGTGAGGAACCTCCCCATACATAAGGATACCCTAGATATTTCTCTGCTTCATGGAGCATATTGGAAAACTGCTGATCAGTCAGATATTCTCCCGGGACAGCATATCTTTCATACTCCTCTGATACTCCCGGATTGGCATACACATTATCTCCAAAGATATCCGGTTTATTACCTCTCGTTTCCAGAAGAAGGTTATATCTCTCCATCTGGTCCTGCGTGAGACCTGATGCCCCGACTGCTGCAGATATGCCATTATTGGTAAGTGTCGTATTCAGTATCTTATACTCATACTCTACTTCCACCTCATAGGATTCATATACCTGGTATGGAACTGACACGGTATAGGTGTAGGATTCCAGATGCCCATTCACCAGCCTGTATCCTGTTCTGTCCTCATCCCTGTAATATGTCACATAATGCCATCTGGTCTCTGTCCTCGTTCTCGTCTCCACAACTTCCTCTGTCGTCAGTGTATACTGATGATCAAATATGATCTGTAATCTTGACTGAACTTCTGACGGAGTGTAATTCTCATACAGAACAGTAAGCAATGCTGCCAGTTCAAACGGATTGTGTGAAATCTCCGCAAGGGAATAATTGTACTCATCATAGCCCGGATGATCCGTTTCGATATTATCTACCGTACTCTGCAGGTCTGCCTCCAATGCCACATAATCAGCTTCCACCTGCCTGATATCATCATCCTCGGCAGTAAATGATGTCACTACTGTTGAGCTGTTTATTCCTCCTCCAATAGCTGAACATGATGTGAATACACCTGAAATCACCAGAACAACTATCAGAATCAGAAAAGCAAACAGAAGTGCCATCGGATGGTCTTCAAAGAATTCCTTTACCCATTCCGCCAGCCTTCCCACCAGATCCTCTGCTTCATCCGTAAATTTCTTACTGATCTTGCCGGCTCCATTAGCAGCTTCCTTTGCCTGTTTCTTGGCTGCTGCCTCTGCAAATTCTCTCTGCATCAGCTTTTTCTGTGCTTTCTTCACAGTAGCTGACATAGTGCTTTCTCCAGCCTCTCCGGCTTCCTTTGCTCCTCTTGCTCCCTGAACGGCATCCAGATGATCACTTCTCTTATGGATCTTGGCAGCATATTTTTCTGACTGTCCGTGTTCCCTGATCTTGCCGAACCCAGCTTCTGTAACAGCTATTCCGGCATTCAGGCTGTCAGTACCACTGTTGTCATCCTCATTCCTGATCACAGACTTTCTTACGGTATCCGACGCTGCTGTCTCCCGGTAGATTTTCCTTCTCCCCTGCTTTTTCATTCTGCGAAGCTGCTTTTCCTCTCCGGCAGAGATATGATTATCCTTTTTCCCATATCTTAGCTTGTCCCGATAACTCTTATTTGCAGATGCCTCATTTTTCAGCTTGGAGCCATGCTTCTTTTCTGCTGTTCTGCTTTTTTCATCCTTGCCTTTGTTTCCGGTGGACTTCTTAGCAGAATCCCTTGTATATTTTTCTTCATCCATGCTTTTTCCTTTCCGAAGGGACAGCCGCTTACGCTGACTGCTCCTTCTTTGCCTCTGCCACTTCTGACAGTCTGGTTGTCATAATACGGTAAAGCTCCGTATTCGTAGGGAATCTGTCCACGAATGGAAGAATCACATTTCCATAGAATAAAAGCCCTTCGCCTTCTCCCGAATGTGTTACATACGAAAGCTGGTGAGGCTGATATTTAACTGCTTTGCAAGAATCTGTCTGTCACCTACTGCCTGGTTGAGCATGTAGATAAAATCAGAGTTCTCAAAGATATTCTCAACTTCCTTGGAAGCAAGAAGGTCCTTTACATTCTGGGTGATGCCGGTCGGGATTCCTCCCCATTTTCTGAAACGCTTCCAGATTTCAACCGTATAGGCTGCCGTCTGGTCTTCACGGAGGAGAAGGTGCATCTCATCCATATAGTATCTGGTCGATCTTCCCTGGATCCGGTTCTCCGTTACTCGTCCCCATACCTGATCCTGTACCACGAGCATTCCTATCTTTTTGAGCTGCTTTCCAAGGTCCTTGATGTCATAACATACAAGGCGGTTCGTAAGCTCCACATTGGTTCTGTGGTTGAATACATTCAGGGAACCTGACACATAGATTTCAAGGGCGGTTGCCACATGCTTTGCCTCCGGCTCCTCCTGGGAAAGAAGTGCCTCATACAGATCTCCAAGGATCGGCATATTCTCCGGTCCCGGATTTTCAAAATATTTCTGATAGATCTGCCTGATACAGCGGTCAATGACCGTCTTTTCTACCGGACGCAGACCATCCTTATTCCCGACGATCAGCTCACATAAGGACAGAATAAAATCTGCTTTCAGCGCAATCGGATTGTCATCATCCGAATAATTCATATTGATGTCCATAGGTTGATGTACTGGTCGGATGTCGGACTAATTTTAATAACCTGTCCACCGAACCTTGCAACCAGCGGAGAATATTCTGACTCCGGATCCGAGATGATAATATCATCATCCGTAACCAGAAAGCTGTTGGCAATCTCCCTCTTTGCAGAAAATGACTTACCGGATCCCGGTGTACCAAGGATCAGTGCATTCGGATTTTTCAGTTTCTTTCTGTCCACCATGATCATATTGTTGGAAAGCGCATTCAGACCATAATACAATGCCTCATCCCCTCTCTGGAAAAGTTCCTGAGTAGTGAACGGCACAAAAATAGCCGTACTGGATGTGGTCATTCCCCTCTGAATCTCGATCAGGTTATTTGCCAGTGGCAGTGTGCTCATAAGGCCCTGCTCCTGCTGGTAATCCAGCCTGATCAGATTGCAGTTATGTTTCTGTGCAATGGAAGTTGCCTGGAACACATTGTTTTCCAGTTCCTGCTTCGTCTTTCCTGTATTCATGACCAGAAACGTCAGAAGAAACATTCTTTCATTCTGGGACTGCAATTCTTTTAAGAGTGCCTTTGCATCCTTGCCATAAGTTGCAAGATCCGATGGGATGATATCCATGTCATAGCCTGCTCTTACTGCTTTTTTCTGTTCCTCAATCTTGGAACGGTCAAGCTCTGTAATCGTATGCTTGATGGTCTTGATTGCCTCATTCTGATCTACGGACTGGATATGCATGGTAACGATCTGGCTTGATTCCATCGAAAGAAAATCCGCCAGAAGCCTGTCGCTGATATCTGATGCATCAATGGATAAAAAGCTCATGCATCCGTACATCTCTCCAATCTGAAAATATCTTCCGGTAGGAAATGCAAAGCTGCTCGGTGCAATAAAATCCTTAACCGAAAGTCCTGATCCCGTCAGGTACTTCCAGTCGAAACGGAACTTCGCATCATCCCCCATGTGAAACTGTCTGTGCATCAGTTCCAGTCTTTCACTGCCGTTTAAGCTCCTTGCCTGTACTCCCAGCCTCTTGAAGTTATTAAGGATATCCGTTTCGATATGCGTAAGTCTCGGTTTTGCTGTCTTCATGGACTCCGCATGTATCCCGAAAGTAAGATATTTCGTCTTGGTAAGACCATTGTTTCCTGCTTCCATCTGGTGAAGGAGCACTTCCGAATACTCATCCCTGACATCATCGAATCCGTCTTTTTTATGGGAAATCTTGATGCTCTTCTCAAAATCCGATACATCCGTCGCCATATTTTCAAATGAAAGCTGAAACTTTACGGAGCTGTCAAAGAAATTTAAGAATGCGCACCATTCCTCAAAAATCTCCGTCTTGTCTTCCTGCTGTGCCAGCTGATAATTGATATCCTGAAACTGGACTGTCTTTGTATAATAATCAAGCCCTACACGGCAGATACCATCCGGAAACATCCTGTCAAAAGGAATGCTCTGCTGTGCCGTCTTCGGTATGCCATCATTTTTCCGGGCATTTCTTACGATCTCCCTTACTGCCATCTGGTCTGCTTTGCTTAATCCTTTCGGCATTGTGAACTTCCTGCTCTCCTGATTTTTCTTTTTGAGAAGTCTAACAATCTTTTCTACCTCCTTTTCTGCCTCTGCCTGACGCAGAAGTGTGCGTAATAGTTATCCGTCTTATATGGGCGGATCTTCGGCCTTTTGAAAACTGCCTGTATCATATGGTTCAAAATGACTTCCAGCGGCTGTCCGTTTTTCTCATACATGGCAAGGAAAAAGAATGGCATCATAATGACCATCATTCCCATAACTGCTGTATTGGTCTTCATTACTGTCTTCATCAGAAAAATGACGGTACTCCGATCAGTACCGCCATGCCAAAACAGATCAGCTGCCTTTTTGTCAGATTGAACATCACCTTGCTTTTTACTTTTGTCAGGTCCCTTGGGACACTGATATAAGATGCTGCCATACTCTGCCTCCTTAATGTGCATGGAATATACTGTGTGCTACTGCTCCGGTCTTAAATAAGGTAAATGCCAACAGGATCGTAAAGCCCATAACCTTCCATAACGAAGCAATGATATCTGTGCTGAATGCTACTGACTGGATCAGGACTGCATAGATTCCCACACATACCATGATCAAAAATCCCTGAAATCCCAGTGCAAACAGACTTCTCATATAATTCTGGCCCATCATGCTCTGTTCCCTGTTTCCAAAGGTTGCAAATGGGAGCGGTGCCAGACTGACCATCAGATAGATTTCCACCATACGTCCATTGATGATCACAAAGATGACTGCCGAAAGCACGTACATGAGAAACTGCACGATAAATGACTGTAGGAATATTGCAAAAAGTGGTCCCAGTTCCATAGCCTCTAATGTTGCCTGCATGGTTGCCAGCGTACTTGCATCTACTGCCGTGCTTCCCTGTATAATGCCTCCTGCCTGCCGCACCACACTCTGCGACACATCAAATACCGCCATCGTGATATCAAATGTGTGTGTGATCAGTTCCACTGCCACGAAAGTCTTGAAGATCCATTTCCAGATAAACCATGTCTCAAAACTTGCCAGATTGTTATAACTGATGATCAGCTGTATAAGCTCATAACACGCAATGAATGTGAGCAGTATTCCGGCAACCGGCATGATCACGGATTCTGACAGGTTCCTGACCATATTGAAGACTGCCGGCATGAAATTGCTCGGTGTCTTTCCTACTTCCGTTGCGATCTGTCCCACCTGGTCATTCACAGAGGAAAACGTATTGGTGAGGTTGTCCATGATTCCCGATACAAGAATGCCCTTCAGCCAGTCAGTAATCTGCTGAATTATGCTGTTCAATTATTTCCTCCTTTCATCCGGGACAGGGATTTCCCCTGCCCCATGATCCAAACCTGATTTAGAATAAGCCGGAAAGTAATGGAACAAGTGTAGTTCCAATAAGGGCTACACCACCTCCTGCCATAAGCTGCTTTATACCCAATTAGGTGTAAAACTCTGCTCAATGGCGGGCGGCGGCGTACAAAAATCTATATGGTGTTTTTAAGAGAACCGTCCCGGCGGGACAGGTCAGGCAGTGACCTGTTCCACCTTCTGGGATGGGTTTGAGATTAAAATGAATTTCGATAGAAATGTGTCTTGTTTTAT